>Ga0316204_10011884_pt1 | contig 10777 bp, 6 predicted proteins | sample 6monrhotite_MG_2_FD_205661 | JGI IMG/M metagenome (GOLD analysis project Ga0316204, IMG submission 205661) | Microbial mat bacterial communities from mineral coupon in-situ incubated in ocean water Damariscotta River, Maine, United States -... | ecosystem: Environmental > Aquatic > Marine >... | reverse complement strand
ATTGCCATAACGCTTATTTTGGTTACTGACCTGCACCATCTAATGATCAGAGGCATGACGCACAGCTTTGCAAAATTCCCTATAGGGGAAGAATTAATGTGGGCCGATTTTGCGACGACGGCAACGTTGTTACTCTCAAGCTCTTTTGCGCTGGGGTTTCAAATTGCGTCGCCGTTTATGGTTTACGGTTTGATTTATAATCTGGGGCTGGGTTTGTTGGCGCGTATGGTGCCTGGTTTTCAGGTGTTTTTTATTGGTATGCCAATAAATATTTTGATGGGATTTGTACTCTTCAGTTTGCTTTTAGGCAGCATTATGAGCATGTTCTTAAGCAGGTTCGAAGAACTTTTGATGTCCATAATTGGTTGACGTAACAACTAATGGGACCTGACCCTAACGCAAGGTAGGAAATGGCTGAGGAAGACGACAGTCAGAAAACGGAAGAGCCCACGCCTAAAAAACTGCGTGACGCGGAGGAGAAAGGCGAGGTTGCTTCCAGCCAGGAATTCAAGACGTTGATCATGATGATTGCCGCTCTTGCTGTGGTATGGGGGTTTGCCGGCACAATCGTGAACGGCCTTGTTCCCAGGCTGCAAAGTTTCATGAGCAGATCACACGAAATCAGCTCTGACCAGTCTGGTTTGCTGGAAGCACTTCGCGGCTTAATATTCGAGATTTTTCTCGTAATGATGTTACCGTTCAGTATTTTTATCGTAGCGGCGGTTTTGTCCAATCGTTCGCAACATAAATTCAGTTTCACCGCTGAAAAATTGAAGCCTGATTTGAAAAACCTTTCCTTGGTGAAGGGTGCAAAGAAAATGTTTGGCACGCGCATTCCGGTGGAATTTGGCAAAATGGTGGGCAAGCTTGGTGCCGTGGGAGGGGTTATTCTCCTGATTGCCTACCCGGAACGCGCACGTCTTGACACCATCATGCTTTTAGCTCCGATGGATATATTGGCGCTTATTCATATGATGGCCGTGAAGCTGATGATTGGTGTTATTATCATTATGATAATAATCGCCGCCGCAGATTTTTCGTATCAGAAGTATCAGCACATCAAAAAGCTGAAAATGACCAAACAAGAGGTTAAAGACGAGAACAAACAATCAGACGGTGACCCAAAAGTGAAAGCGCGGCTAAGGCAAATACGCTTTGATCGCCATGCCCAGCGCATGATGGCCGCAGTGCCGCGGGCTGATGTGGTTATTACAAACCCCACCCACTATGCTGTTGCGCTGGAATATAAGCATGAAAGCATGGATGTGCCGGTATTGCTGGCCAAAGGTGTTGACGAGGTGGCGCTTAGGATACGGGAACGCGCCGAAGAATATAATATTCCGATTCTGGAAAACCCGCCGCTTACCCGCGCGCTTTATGCCAGTGTTGAAATTGATCAGGAAATCCCGCCAGACCATTATAAAGCTGTTGCCGAAGTTATCAGCTATATCCTGAAGTTGCGTAGGGCGGGATTAAAAGCTTCATAAAACATGGATTTAAGCAAGGTGGCTCTTGCATGCGTATGCGTAACGAAGCTAAGGTTCAGGCAGGCATTTGACAGGCCATCCCTTTGATTTGGTCGGTCAGTTTTTGGCTTGATCTTAATGAGAGACCTACATGGAAAGCCGGCTACCAACCCCAATACGAGAAGCGCTTCTGGATAACGAGCTGCGCTCAGGCATTAAGTTGCTGGCTATGGCACTTTCCGGCCTTGTTGGCGCTGGCGGCATTGCCCTGATTGTATATTTGCTGGTGGGCAGTGACGCAGCCATTGCTGTTGGCGGCGGTATTTTGGTTCTTACCGCCTTCACTATTTTCCGGGCGCTGCGCAGCTTGGACCGACCCACCAAAAAGCAGGATTTTATCGATAAAGAATTATTACATGCTTTGGTGGCTATGGACCGCCGGGCGATTGCAATATCCGACCTTAGCGGCGCGGTGGTTACATCAAATTATGGATTTGAACGGCTTGGGAAAACACGCGTGAAGGTGATCACTGATTTGCTGGTTGATGACCATGGCCGCGCCGAGGTTAACAAGTTAATCCGCAGTGTAAGCCAGTTGGGCTCGGCCAGTACCGTGGTGGTTGCCGATTCAGAGACAGATTCGAACCTTTCGCTGGCAGGGCGGCGGATTGGTAAATATATTTTATGGCAAGCGCACCAGCAGGATGATGCTAAGCGTCTGGAACGTGAGCAGGCTATTTTCGGGGAATGGACAGCCCCTCTTTTTGAAAAGCTGGATTGCGGTGTTGCGCTGGAAGACACAGATGGAAATTTGCATTTCATCAACGACCGATTGCGGGGCTGGTTGGGCTTGTCAGCTGCTGATGATGTGCCGCAACGGCTGTTTTTCAAGGCAGACGATAGCCAGCTTCTGGTGGGTAAAAATCAACGTATAGACGTTGTGGTTATTGATGTTCCGTTGCAAACCCGGGAAAAAGACCGCGACATTGGCCGGTATAGAATACTGCGCAAGATTGACCAAATGGGAGGCCAACTGGTTTCTGATGACCGGGAATTCCTGATAGATCCCATTTTTGATGCGGCCCCAATCGCACTGGCCGTGGTTAACCGTGACGGTGAAATAAAAGAATTTAATCAACCCTTCAAGGCTCATCCGGCAAGTAAAAGCGCCAATGCCGGAGATTCGATTTTTACTATTGTGAAAATAGAAGACCGCGACGAACTGAAACAATTGGTTACATTTGCATACGACGGGAAACCGGCATCCTTGCCGCTGGATATTATGTTCAATACCCAGCCGGAGCGTCTTGGACAAATTTATTCAGCATCAATCTCAAAGGGTGATGAACGATTTGCGATCTTGTATCTTGTTGATACAACACAGGAAAAAAGCTTTGAGCGCCAGTTCGTGCAAGCACAAAAAATGCAGGCGGTTGGTCAACTTGCGGGCGGCGTAGCGCATGATTTCAATAATTTGCTGACCGCGATTATTGGCTTTAGTGATTTGCTGCTTGTCCGGCACGATGCGGGGGATCAGTCTTTCTCCGATATTATTCAAATCAAACAGAATGCGAACCGGGCCGCCAATTTGGTGCGGCAGCTTCTTGCCTTCTCGCGGCAGCAAACGCTGCGCCCAAAAGTGCTGATGGTAACTGATATTCTCGCCGAGATTTCAAACCTGATCAGGCGACTAATTGGTGAGAATATTGACTTCAAAGTGGTTCACGGGCGCGATTTGATGCCGGTGAAGGTGGATCAGGGTCAGTTGGAGCAGGTTATTATCAATCTGGCTGTGAATGCGCGTGATGCCATGCCAGACGGTGGGCAGCTGGAAATTCGTACCAGCATGATAGGACCACATCATCCGCTGGTGCAGCGCTACGATGTAATTGTTCCCGATGACTATGTATTGGTGGAAGTGGCCGATACGGGCTGTGGTATTCCAAAAGACAATCTCAATAAAATATTTGAACCTTTCTTTACTACCAAGGAGGTAGGGCAGGGTACCGGGCTTGGGCTAGCCACCGTTTACGGCATTGTTAAGCAAACCGGCGGCTTTGTTTTTGTGGAGTCAGACCGCGGTAAAGGCACCAACTTCCTGTTGTTCTTACGTGCACATTTGCAAACTGCAACGGAAGAAGAAACGCCTGCCGTTGAAGCGGCACCTTTGGCGCGTGATTTAACGGGTAAAGGCACCATTCTTGTGGTGGAAGATGAAGACCCGGTGCGGTTGTTTGCTTGCAGAGCGCTAACCAACAAAGGCTACAAGGTGCTTGAAGCGGCTTCTGGTGAAAGTGCGCTTGAAATACTGAAAGCAGAAAAAGAAGAGATTGATCTATTAATCTCTGATGTGATTATGCCCACCATGGACGGACCAACACTGGTGAAAGAAGCGCGCAAAGATTTACCTAATTTACCGGTTATTTTTGTTTCCGGGTATGCGGTGGATGTTTTCAGGAAAAATCTGGAAGCAGAAGAATTCCGCTTTTTGCCAAAACCATTCTCGCTTACTGCGCTGGCGGAAGAAGTGAAATCCATCCTCGGATAGGGGACAGCCCCCAATAACACTGTGGTTTTAACATTGGCTTTTGTGACGTGAGAACAAAAGGTGAATAAATCTCTTGCTAAAAAAGAACAAACGGTGTACGAAACATTATATTGCAAGGGTCAACGGGCTGTGAAATAAGGAGAGCCAAACATGTCTTCACCAGAATTACAGTTGGTAAAAGGAACATCCATGGACAAGAATAAAGCGCTCGAAGCAGCGCTTAGCCAAATCGACCGTGCGTTTGGTAAAGGTTCGGTAATGAAACTTGGCGCAAAAGGTGCGGTTGATATTGAAACCGTATCCACTGGTTCGCTTAATCTTGATATTGCATTGGGTATAGGCGGGCTTCCAAAAGGCCGGGTTGTTGAGATTTACGGCCCTGAAAGTTCCGGTAAAACAACCCTTGCGCTGCACGCAGTTGCAGAGTGCCAGAAAGCAGGCGGTATTGCTGCTTTTGTGGATGCAGAGCATGCTCTTGATCCTGTTTATGCGCAGAAACTGGGCGTTGATGTAAATGAACTGTTGATCAGCCAGCCTGATACGGGCGAGCAGGCCCTTGAAATTACTGATACGTTGGTGCGTTCAGGCGCGATTGACATATTGATTGTTGACAGCGTTGCTGCCCTTACACCGCGCGCAGAACTTGAAGGCGAAATGGGGGATACCCATGTTGGCCTGCAGGCACGGCTTATGAGCCAGGCGCTGCGGAAGCTTACGGGTTCAATCTCAAAAGCGAAAACCATTGTTATTTTCATCAACCAGATTCGGATGAAAATCGGCGTTATGTATGGCAGCCCTGAAACAACATCGGGCGGCAACGCGCTGAAGTTTTATGCGTCTGTTCGTCTTGATATTCGCCGTGTTGGTGCGATTAAGGATAAAGACGAAATTGTGGGAAATGCCACACGGGTTAAAGTGGTTAAAAACAAACTGGCACCACCGTTCAAGCAGGTTGAATTTGATATTATGTACGGGCTGGGCGTTTCCAAGGTAGGCGAGATTATCGATCTGGGCGTAAAGGCGGGTGTGGTAGAGAAATCAGGCAGTTGGTATAGTTACAACAGCCAGCGTATTGGGCAGGGTCGTGAAAATGCCAAACGCTTCCTTCTGGAAAACGCCAACATTGGCCAGGAGATAGAAGCGTTGATCCGTCAGAATGCAGGCTTGGTGAATGAAGCAATGCTTACTGACCCAAGCAAGGATGTTGATTAAGGGGCATTTGTCGCTTATTGCTAAATAAGTTTAAAAGAGACGGTTTTCCGTCTCTTTTTTTTTGCCTTTTTTCTGGTTAATTTTTTCGCCATTTTTCTTGCAATAAACCGGCTTGCGAACCCTTGCTGGACAGGGGAGTTCAAGGCGGTTAAAACGGCGGGATAATTCTGCAAGCTCCAAGAAAAGGGATGCGTGCGGTGTAACCACTTAATTTTGAGGCTTTTTATGTCAGGGTCTACGGTCGGTACAAATGATATCCGAAAGACGTTTCTGGATTTTTTCGCGAAGAATAATCACGAAATAGTTGCATCCTCTTCACTGGTGCCGGTGAACGACCCAACATTGATGTTTACCAATGCGGGCATGGTTCCATTTAAGAATCTGTTTACAGGCGCAGAAAAGCGGCCTTACGTGCGGGCAACATCCTCGCAAAAGTGTGTGCGCGCTGGCGGTAAGCATAATGACCTCGATAATGTCGGCTACACATCGCGCCATCATACTTTCTTTGAGATGCTCGGCAATTTTTCGTTCGGGGATTATTTCAAGGAACAGGCCATTACATTGGCATGGGACCTGCTCACCAAAGAATACGGCGTAAATACCGATAAACTGTTGGTCACGGTTTACCATGAAGATGATGAAGCGTTTGATCTTTGGAAAAAAATTGCGGGCTTGCCGGACGAAAAAATCATTCGCATCGCAACCAATGATAATTTCTGGTCGATGGGCGACACAGGCCCATGCGGGCCGTGTTCTGAAATTTTCTATGACCACGGTGACCATATTTGGGGCGGCCCTCCCGGTTCGGCTGATGAAGACGGTGACAGATTTGTGGAAATCTGGAACCTGGTTTTCATGCAATATGAGCAAACCGCTGATGCACGCCTGAGCCTGCCAAGCCCAAGTATCGATACCGGTATGGGGCTGGAGCGTATGGCTGCCGTTATGCAAGGCACGCATGATAATTATGCCATTGATACATTCCGGCGCCTGATTGAAGCCTCGGTTGAAGCAACCGGCGCGCCAGAGACAGACAAAACAAGTGCATCGCACCGTGTTATTTCTGATCATCTTCGTGCCTGTAGTTTCCTGATTGCAGATGGTGTATTGCCATCGAATGAAGGCAGGGGCTATGTGCTGCGCCGTATTATGCGCCGAGCAATGCGCCACGCGCATATGTTGGGCGCCAAAGATTTGGTCATGCACAAGCTTGCGCCAACGCTTGTTGGGGAAATGGGGCAGGCCTTCCCTGAACTGGTACGCGCTGAAAGCCTGATAGGCGAAACCATGAAACTTGAAGAAGTTCGGTTCCGCCAGATGCTTGAAAAAGGCATGCGCCTTCTTGACGACGAAGTTCAAAAGCTTTCTGGCGATACTCTTGCGGGTGATGTAGCCTTCAAGCTGTATGATACCTACGGTTTCCCGCTTGACCTTACACAGGATGCCCTGCGTGAAAAAAGCATGCAGGTTGATGTGGCTGGCTTTAATGTTGCGATGGATGCTCAGCGTGCCAAAGCTCGTGCCGCATGGACAGGATCAGGCGATGCGGCCTCTGAAAAAGTGTGGTTTGATATTCGCGAAGCACACGGCGCAACTGAATTTGTTGGCTATGCATCGCTGGAAGCCGAGGGCAGCGTTGTTGCTATAGTTAAGGACGGTGCCGCTGTTGATACAGCCAGTGAAGGCGAAAGTGTTGCAATCCTTACCTCCCAGACGCCGTTTTATGGTGAAAGCGGCGGCCAGATGGGCGACGCAGGAACGCTCAGGAATGCAAACTTTGTCGCAAACGTGACCGACACCGGCAAAGTGCTGGGTGCTTTGCATGTTCACAGCGCAACAGTTTCAAAGGGCACACTCTCGGTTGGGGATGCGCTTGAAATGAAGGTTGACTTTGAACGCCGTATGAAGCTGCGGGCCAATCATTCAGCAACGCATATATTGCATGAAGTGCTGCGCCGTGAACTGGGCGATCATATTACGCAAAAAGGGTCGCTTGTTGCGCCTGAGCGTCTGCGATTTGATGTGTCACACCCCAAAGCCATAACCGCTGATGAACTGGGCACAGTTGAGCGCTCGGTAAATGCAATACTGCGTACCAATGCTGCAGTTAATACACGACTTCTTAGCTACGATGACGCTGTAGAATCTGGCGCTATGGCTTTGTTCGGTGAGAAATACGGTGACGAAGTGCGTGTTGTTTCAATGGGCTTTGAAACCGATATTGAGGGCCGTGACAGCTATTCGGTTGAACTTTGCGGCGGCACGCATGTTGACCGGCTGGGCGATATTGGCTTGATGACAATTGTATCGGAAAGTGCTGTTTCCGCTGGTGTGCGCCGTATCGAGGCCTTAACCGGGGCGGCTGCGCATGAATATTTGCTTGGGCAACGGGAAATGTTGCAACAGGCATCTCGTACGTTAAAAACAAACCCTGATGACCTGACAGACCGTATCAAGGCGCTGCAAAACGAACGTAAAGTGCTGGAACGTGATTTGACAGAAGCCAAAAAGAAAGCGGCGCTGGGCGGCGGCAGTGTTGCCGGGCCTGATATTCAGGAATTTGGCGGCAAGAAGTTCATTGGGCAGGTTTTGGACGGCGTAAGCCCCAAAGACCTGCGCGGGTTAGCGGACGAAGCAAAAAAAACACTCGTTAGCGGGGTGGTTGCTTTTGTTGCTGTGAATGACGGCAAGGCCGGTTTGCTAGTGGCGGTGACAGAAGATTTGGTCGGTGATATTAGCGCTGTAGACCTTGTGCGCGCTGGTACGGCTGCTGTTGGCGGCAAAGGCGGCGGCGGGCGGCCAGATATGGCGCAAGCAGGCGGCCCCGATGGCAGCAAAGCAGCAGACGCAATTGCTGCAATTCAGGCAATGCTCGGCGCTTAATACGCCATTTTCTTTGAATATTATCTGCATGCGGATTTTTATGTGAATTTCTGTTACTGTTAATCTGTGCTCTGATTAGGGGAATTGACCGGTGCTAAAATTCGACCGGAGGATTGTCGGCGGGAAATATACCGCTTTGGTGTTTGCATTTAGCATTGCAAATATGCCGTTGAGCGCGCAGTCGATTGATTTTCAATATGAAGATCACCCACCCTTTGTATATGAGGTTGATGGCAAAGTTACCGGAATTTTTGTTGATGTAACCGTGCGGGCAGCTAATTTGGCGGGGTTTGAGGTTGTTTGGAAAAAGCGTACCTTCAACCGGTTAAAGCGAGACCTGGAGGACGGCGCCCAGCCTTTTTGTGCATCGGGGCACAGTAAAACACCTGAAGCTGAAAGCAAATGGCATGTTACTGATGCCATTGGTCATTTTGGCCGCACTGGCTTGCTTGTGCGCGAGAGCGACAAAGCCGCTATTGCATCTGTTGGCTCTATTCAGGCGCTGTTTGAGCAAACAAGCTTTATTGGCGGGTTTGTGAAAGGCGCGGTGTATGCAGTGCCATACGAGCAATATTTGGTCTTCAGTCATGACGAACACCTGATAACATCCAGTAATCACGAGCAATTGGCGCAGTTGGTAGCAAAAGGCAGGCTGGACTTTGTTTTTATTGATGAAGTGATGCTACCCATGCACCAAAAGGTGAATGCAGTCGGTGCACAACTGGGGTTTGTTACCTTCCCTGAAATGCCAGGCGGTGCGGAAGCTCACATTATTTGCACTAAAGCAGTGCCAGCGTCGTGGGTGGTGCGTTTGAACCACGGTATCGAGGAAGCTACAAAAAAAGCCGCCCTAGAATAGGCGGCTTTTTTGTATTTATGTTGGCTGGATTTAGCCCAGCTTGGCTTTCAGATTTTGGTCAACCTTGTCGAAGAACTGACCTGTTGTCATCCAGCTTTGGTTCGGGCCAATCAGCAATGCCAAATCTTTGGTCATTGAGCCGGTTTCAACCGTATTGATACATACTTTCTCAACTGCATCAGCAAAGGCTGTTACCTCTGGTGTGCCGTCCATTTCACCGCGGTACTTAAGGCCGCGTGTCCATGCAAAGATGGAGGCGATTGGGTTTGTGGATGTATCTTTGCCTTCCTGATGCTGGCGGTAATGGCGCGTTACCGTGCCGTGTGCCGCTTCAGATTCCACAGTTTTTCCGTCTGGTGTCATCAACACAGATGTCATGAGGCCAAGCGAGCCAAAGCCCTGCGCTACTGTGTCTGATTGCACATCGCCGTCATAGTTTTTACAGGCCCAAATAAACCCGCCAGCCCATTTCATTGCGCAAGCAACCATGTCGTCAATCAAACGGTGCTCATAGCTAATGCCGGCATCTTTGTATTGTGCTTCAAATTCGGTTTCAAAAACTTCCTGAAACAGATCTTTGAAGCGACCATCATAGGCTTTTAGAATGGTGTTCTTAGTGGATAGATATACTGGCCATTTGCGAGCAAGACCGTAATTCATGCAAGACCGCGCGAAATCACGAATAGAGGCATCCACGTTATACATGCCCATTGCAATGCCGGCTTCTTCGAATTCATAAACTTCACGTTCAATCGCTTCGCCGCCATCAGAAGGCTCAAACTTCATGCTGAGCTTGCCAGCGCCAGGCACGAGGAAATCTGTCGCGCGGTACTGGTCACCGAAAGCATGACGGCCAATAACAATTGGCTTTGTCCAACCTGGCACCAAACGCGGAACATTTTTCATGATGATAGGCTCACGAAATACCGTTCCGCCAAGAATGTTGCGGATTGTGCCATTAGGGCTGCGCCACATTTTCTTGAGGTCAAATTCTTCAACGCGCTGCTCGTCAGGAGTGATGGTTGCGCATTTAACGCCTACGCCAAATTCCTTGATAGCATTAGCAGCGTCGATGGTAATCTGATCATCGGTTTCGTCCCGTTTGGTGACGGAAAGATCATAATAATGAAGATCAACATCCAGATAAGGCTGGATAAGGCGTTCACGGATCCACTGCCAGATGATGCGTGTCATCTCGTCGCCGTCGATCTCTACTATAGGATTTTTAACTTTAATTTTGCTCATATGTCCCTCAACTGGGCGGTTTGCCTGATGGGTTATAACCACTGGCGCGAAATCAGATTTCGCCTGTTAATCCAGTAGAATTTGGGCGCACCCTATCACCTGTATTGTAAAATTTGAAGGGTAAAGAAGGCGATATTCGACGCTTTTTAAGGTTTGGTGTTAATTTTTACGCAATCTGCCGCGAAACATCTTCGTAGGTTGCCAAATATGCCATTGCTTGTTCCGCAGTGTTAACCACCTTAATCAGGTCGGCGTGGGATTTATTGGCAAAACCATCATCCACCACATGCTGAATTAATTCCACCAAAGGTGTCCAGAAATCCTGATAGTTCACCAGTACAATGGGCTTTTTGTGCAAACTAAGCTGTGCCCATGTCATCATTTCCATGGTTTCATCAAGCGTACCCAGCCCGCCGGGCAGTACGATGAAGGCATCGCTGCGGTCGAACATCATTTTTTTTCGTTCATGCATATTGTCGGTTACATGCAGTTCCGCCAGCCCGCTCTGTGTAATTTCAATTGCAGACAGATGTTCAGGAATAATGCCAATTACATCGGCACCCG
>Ga0316204_10011883_pt1 | contig 10778 bp, 8 predicted proteins | sample 6monrhotite_MG_2_FD_205661 | JGI IMG/M metagenome (GOLD analysis project Ga0316204, IMG submission 205661) | Microbial mat bacterial communities from mineral coupon in-situ incubated in ocean water Damariscotta River, Maine, United States -... | ecosystem: Environmental > Aquatic > Marine >... | reverse complement strand
CGTGTGCGCCAGCCGATCCGAGTCACGAAGATGAAGAACACACGCATATCACAGGCTAAGAATGTATCGGAGCTAGAAATGAGTCCATCAATGAACAAGCCATACCCGATCGTGTTCGAGCCAATCATCAAAGCCAAAGTTTGGGGAGGACGCCGACTCGCAAAATTTGGTAAGCACCTCCCCGCGGATCAACCAACAGGTGAATCATGGGAACTCGCAGATCTCGCATCAACGAGCGCCTCAGGCGGCGGGGGAGACGCTGCTCATTCGAAGATTATCAATGGCGCACTGGCCGGAGAATCGATCAGTGATGCAATCACGCGCTGGGGGGAGGATCTACTCGGTGATACCGAGCTCACCTCCGAAGGTGGGTTCCCGCTGTTGGTCAAGTACCTCGATGCAAAGGAGCATCTCAGCGTGCAGGTGCATCCGTCTATTGCGTACGCGGATCAGCATCCAGATGCGCATCTCAAAACCGAGAGCTGGTTCATCCTCGATGCTCAGCCCGACTCACAAGGGCAACCCCCGGTCATATACAAGGGGTTCCAAGATGGCGTGACTAAGGATGATCTCGCCAAAGCCATCGTCGAGGGCACTGTGCCCGGTCTCATGCGTAAGGAGACCGCGGTGCCCGGTCAATGCCACACATTGCCCAGCGGGACAGTCCACGCGCTGGGTGCTGGCGTGCTCGTCGCCGAGATTCAAACCCCGAGCGACACAACCTTCCGGGTATACGACTGGAAGAAAGAATACGGGCGAGCAGATCGTGAACTACATATCGAGCAGGCGGTTGAATGTGCAAGTTTCGAGCATCCGCCCGTGGCCGTCCACGCAAGGGCATATATGGCCGACGACATGGCGAGCATGTCGGTCATGCCTCCTAAGATGGGCTCGACGCGGGTTCGGGTATCGACGACCGATCACTACACGATCGACGTGCTCAGCGCGAGCTGCGCCGCCGTCCCTGTTCTCTCGCCTGATGATTCGGGCAACACCCCGGTCGTGATCATGGTGCCCAAGACGATGGGTGCGTCGCTCGTTTCAGAATCGGAAGCCTTCGAAGAGGTCGTTATCGAAGCCGGTCAGACCGCTCTGATCCCATCGGCGTGCGTGCGCGACACCGTGCTGCGGGCCGGACCGGGGACCGAAGCGGTTGTCGCACGGGTCGTGGGTCTTTAAGGGGCGGGATCCTCAAAGAACTTCAACGCCCGCCCTACGAAATACCGCTCAACGCTTTGCATAAATACCAGATCATAGGAATCGAGGGCTTCGTGAAAAGCTTCTGGTGTCATGTCATCGATGTGAATAAAGGTGACATCAACAAAGAACTGGCTCAGGGATGGGAGCAGGTAGTTCTCGATGAACGAATCGTGGAGGATGAGAGTCTTCCCGGGGATCAGCCGATGAGTCTGAGATTCATTCACCGCGTGCTTGATGCGGTGATCATGAATCTTGCGGATTGAGAGGAAATCAGGATCTTTGATCTGTTTGTCGTTGTCCCAGAGCTCGACCAGATTGACACCCGGTCTGTGGATTTGTGAGTGGGTGTACGTCTCTAGGCGATCCCAATCGCCACCTCTCTTGGCCAACTCGGGCATGACGGTCTTTGTCCAAAGATCCACTAGCTCGTCGTTGTTCCAAAGCGTCGGATCGACCACATCGATCATGGTTTTAGCCATCACCATCGCGCCCTTCGAGTTATGATGCTGCCCGCCGGGCTCGTAAAGGGGCTCATCTATCTCGCTCTTTCGTTGGTGCAGTGCTCCCCAGATATCAAACCTATGTGTCGAATCGGGCAGAGCAAACCAATCATGGAGCAGCGCACGTTGATCTAGGCTCGGTTCATAGAGCGAGTACGAGCCTTCGGTCAGCTTTTCTGGATAGATCGTCGCTTTGTCAGGTGCTGCAAGGATGTAGAAATCTGCTTTATACGCGTATTCGTTTATGAAAGCATCCATCGCCGAGATCGCGCGGGATGTATCTTCGAGAGTTCCAAAGTCTTGGGCGAGAGATTTTCGCCAGAAGAGCCAATCGCCAACACCCGCAGACACCTTATCAGAAACTACATCCGAACTCGCGGGGAGCAGCGTTTGATTGAGCGAGATCAACTCTTGACGATACGGCACCCGATCCTCAAATCCGCGAGATACAAACGACCACCAATCCTTATCGATGAGATTGCTCGACGATGTAAACTCGGGAAACTCGTTGGGCGCTCGGTTCTCGATCTCGCGCACAAATGCAAGCGATTGATCGATCCGAAACGGAGCGATCACGAGAGGCGCACAGATCGCCGCGAGACAGATGATTCCGGAGATAGTGCGAGATCGTGGCATAATCGGTTCTGGCGGAGTTGATTTAGAACTGGAAATACAAGAACGGCGAGAAAGTTCCGTTGACGATGAGCATGATGGTCAATGGGAGCGCGACGAGCGCGAGCAGATACCGGAGCCCCGCGGCGATCCGTGTGTCGGCTTCTTCAAGGATCGGTCCCAGCGCGATATTCCTTGGAGCGAGGAAGACAAGCGATCCAATAACGAGCGCGAGTACAGTCTGCATCGAGAGGTGCCGAAGGATCGCGATCGAGACCTGCCCGGTGTTTCCACCAAAGAGGATCGAGTAGTAGGTGAGCGCATCTGAGAGTGTCTCGGCCCGGAACACTACCCAACCGATCATCACCAGCAGCAGCACCCAGAACCGATTCAGTACGAGCTTTAAACCTGCCGGGCGTTCCTTTTTATTCTGAATGCGATCAACGATCAGCCAGAACCCATGGAAGACGCCCCAGACAATAAATGTCCAGTTCGCGCCATGCCAGAACCCTGTTATCAAAAACACAAAGATGAGATTGCGGTAGGTCATGATCCTTGAGCAGCGCGACCCGCCAATCGGGATGTAGACATAATCACGGAACCATTCCGAGAGCGTCACATGCCACCGGCGCCAGAACTCGGTCATCGACGCGGAGGAGTAGGGGTGCTTGAAGTTCTCGGGGAATCGGAAACCGAAGATCCGCCCGAGCCCGATCGCCATATCCGAATAGCCCGAAAAATCAAAGTAGATCTGGATGGTGTACGCCAGAATCCCGATCCACGCGTCCTCGGTGGTGAGGTCCGCGCCGCTGAGAAACGCGGTGTTGGCGATGGGTGCAACCGAATCGGCGATGAGCACTTTCTTGCACAGCCCGTGCGTGAAGCGGGTCATGCCGGCAGTGACATTGTCGAGCGTGAAGGTGCGTGAGACGAGCTGCGATGCCACCTGATGATAACGTACGATCGGCCCGGCGATCAGCTGCGGGAACAAAGACACATAGAGCGCAAAGTCCAGCGGATTCTTGAGAGCTTTGCCGTCGCCCTTGGCGATATCAAACACATAGCTGTTGGCCTGGAATGTGAAGAACGAGATACCGATAGGAAGCATGATCGGCGTCCAGTTGAATCCCTGATAATCAATGGCCGAAGCGATGCCGTTGAGTTGATCAACAAAGAAGTTGGCGTATTTGAACCACCCGAGGATGCCAATATTAAAGACAACCGACCCACCCACGATCCATCGCAAGCGTTTCGCCTGTTCTGCTGATCTGGCCCTGCACGCGAAATGCCCGAAGGTCCAGTTGCCCATGATCGAGGTCAGCAGCCATCCAATAAACCACCCGCCGCCCCAGACATAAAACAGCATGCTCGCAAACAACAGCACCGCATTGCGTGCACGCCTAGGTGAGATCGCGTAGAGCAGCAGCACGATTGGAAAGAAGACAAATAGGAATGTCTGAGATGAGAACACCATGCGAGGGGGGAGTATACGCCAATCCGACCTCCCATGTTATCTCTCCTCCCCCGGAAGCCCGGGGAGGCGATTTATTCATCGACGAAAAAACCGCGATCTCACAGTCGCGGCTTGTTGGAATCAAGATTGAATCTGAATCTTACTTGGAGAACGCACTCGCGACCTTGGCAATCGAATCACACACGCCGTTCGCCTGCTCATCGCTCAGTTTCTGGTGAATAGGGATGCAGAACACGCAGGTGCTCAGCATCTTTGCGACCTTCGGCTCATCGCTGTTCTTAGCAATGTCCGCAAACACAGGCTGCTCGGTCAAGGGCTTGGGGTAATGCACCGCCGTCGGCACGCCTTCCTTGTTGAGTGCTTCGCAGAACTCGTCGCGAGTGCAGGTCAGCTTGTCGAGTTCTACGCGGCAGGTGTAGAGGTGCCAAGCGGGGTTTGATCCCGCGGTTGGGACAGGACGCAGCACGCCATCGATCGCGTCGATGCGATCTGCATAGATCGCGGCGACCTCGCGCCGACGGTTGGTCTCAGCACCAAGGGTTTCGAGCTTGCTCAGCCCGATCGCGCCGGTGATATCGTTCATGCGGTAGTTGAACCCGATGGATTCGTGAAGATACTTGCCGGTCTCGCCGTGCGAACGCAAGAAACCCATGTCCTTGGCGAGCTGCTCGTCGTTGACCGTGACCATCCCGCCCTCGCCTGTGCCTAGGTTCTTGGTTGCATAGAACGAGTAAGTACACGCGTCGCCGAAGGCGCCGATGCCCTTGCCGTTGTACTCAGCGAGGTGTGCCTGCGCTGAGTCGTAGATAACCTTGAGGTTGTGCTTCTTTGCAATCGCCTCGATCGCGTCGATATCGACGGGGATGCCATAGAGGTGAGTGATCGCGATCGCTTTGGTGTTGGGAGTGATCAGCCGCTCGATGTCCGCCGGGTCTGCCTGGTATGAATCTTCAAGCACATCACAGAACTTAACATTTGCACCAGCCGCGACGAGCATCGAAACGGTCGCGATAAATGTCCAAGCCGGGGTGATGACCTCATCGCCGCGTTCGAGCAACGAGCCGTAGGCGAGCTGGAGTGCACAAGTGCCGTTGGCGCAGGTAAGACCAAACTTGGCGTCAGATTGCTTTGCGAACTCTTCTTCGAGGGCGGCACACTTCGAAGCAGCCCGGAGCATGCCTGACTTGAGCACCTCGGTGGCGGCGTCAATGTCTTTTTCGGTGAGCCCCACAGCCATAAATGGGACATTGTTCTCAAAGATGGGTTTGCCGCCATTGATGGCGAGTTCTGCTGCGGTTGCGGTGGTCATCTGGGTGTTCCTCCTGCGTTGGCATTTCGCCAGCGGATTGGTGATCTCGGTCTGAATCATACGCCCCCACAAGAAAAAAGAAGCAGATAATCAATCCCAAAAACCCCCTTCTTATGGGCTAAAACACGCCTATAAGAGCGAAGGTCCAAAAAAATCATGCACATTGGCTGGCACATCCATATTCCTGATGTACTTTCTGGGTATCAGCGTCAAATCGCTGATCTGATATGCGAAATCACGCTGTTCTCAATGAGTTCAGCGTTCAAAGACTCTCTTTCTCTCTCTGCCAAAATAGGCAAACGCAATCCGGACGACCCTCCGGATTGTTGTTTTTTTGAACCCCTCCCTTCATCAGTCCGCGATCTCACTCAAATCAGGCTCGATTCGAGTCGATATGGCGACAATCGAACAAGCCTTGATGGAGAATGAGATGCAAGACCCGACAACAACAACGGAAATCTACAGCGATGCTTCTGGATACTGGAAAATCTGCACAATCGTGCTGGGGATCGGATTTCTAATCGCGGTCGCATCCCACGGCGGCCCAGCAAAAGCGAGCGCTTCGTCTGAGACTAACCTACTCTCATTCCATCAATCCCAAGCCGCAGCGATCAAGTCTGCTGATGAACAGCAAACACTTTCGATCGGTGGGTTTGATATGGTGAACAGCGTACCAATGTTCGTGATCATAAACGAGGATGGACAACGCGTGGGCACACTACCGATGTCGGTTGTCGGCACAGATGATCTCAGCCCTTAAGCAGCCGCTCAAGATAGTGAATATCGACGCCGCCCTTCTTGAAGTCGGTGTTGTTCATGAGTTCGGCGTGCAGAGGGATCGTCGTCTTGATCGGTCCAACTTCAAACTCATGGAGCGCACGCGAGGCTCGGATAATCGCTGCTTCCCGACTCTCGGCATGAACGATCAGTTTACCGATCATCGAGTCATAGTTGGGAGGCACACGGTACCCTGCGCAAACATGCGAATCGATGCGTACACCAAGCCCCCCCGGAGCGCGATAGGTCTCGATCAATCCGGCTGAGGGGCGGAAGTCCTTCGTGTGATCCTCAGCATTGATTCGGCATTCGATCGCGTGCCCGTTGACCTTGATGTCTTTCTGCTTGTACGGGATCTTCTCGCCCGCCGCGACCATGATGGACATCTTGACGATATCAACGCCCGTGATCATCTCAGTGATCGGGTGCTCAACCTGTACCCGGGTGTTGACCTCGAGCATATAGAAGTTCTGATCGGCATCCATCAGGAACTCGACTGTCGCGGCCCCGCTATATTCAGCCGATTTCACCAGCTTGGCCGCAGCCTCGCAGACCTTCTCGATCTTCTTACGTTCGATTCCCGGCCCGGGAGCTTCTTCGATGATCTTCTGGTGCCGGCGCTGCATCGAGCAATCCCGCTCCCAGAGGTGGATGGCGTTGCCGTGCTTGTCTCCGATGACTTGGACCTCGACATGGCGTGCATGTTCGAGGAACTTTTCGACAAACACGCCGCCGTTGCCAAATGCCGCGAGCGCTTCTTGCGAAGCCTTAGCGACATTGGTGCGGAGCGAAGCTTCGTTTCTGCAGATTCTCATCCCGCGCCCACCGCCACCGGCGGAGGCCTTGATGATCACTGGATATCCGATCTCTTGGGCGATCTCAACAGCTTCTTCAAGCTCGTCGATCTCGCCTTCGGAGCCAGGGAACACAGGGACCTTGGCGGCCCGGGCATACCGCTTGGCTTCGATCTTGTCGCCGAGTTTGCCCATCGCTTCGGGGCTTGGGCCGATGAACTCGATCTTGCAATCGCGGCAGATCTCAGAGAAATCAGCCCGCTCTGCGAGGAACCCATATCCTGGGTGGATCGCATCGACATCGGCAACTTCAGCCGCCGAGATAATGCGTGATATATTCAGATATGAGTCTTTCGACGGCCCAGGCCCGATGCAGATCGCCTCGTCGGCGTCGCGCAAATATGGAGCGTCCTTGTCAGCAGTTGAATATACGCAGACAGTTTCGATATCGAGTTCGCGGCACGCCCGCATGATGCGCTGGGCGATTTCTCCACGATTGGCGATCAACACGCGTTTAAACATGGTGGTAGATCTCGTCTTTCAAACACGCAGAGCGTGTGGAAGGCTGCTTCATTTGCCGGATTGCAGTTGAGGCTTACTTAAGAACGAATAACTTCTGTCCGAACTCGACCGCGTCACCATCGTTCACAAGGACTTTCTCGATAGTTCCCGCTTGTTCGGCCTTGATCTCATTAAACACCTTCATCGCCTCAACAAGGCAGACGACTGTGTCTGGACCGACAGAGTCACCAACGGATACGAAACACTTGGAGTCGGGATTGGCCCGGGCGTAATAGGTGCCGACCATCGGCGATTCGATGGCTTTCATGTTTGCATCGTCCGCAGGCGCTGCGGCCGCTGGTGCCGGAGCGGCGACCGCCGGTGCAGCAGGAGCCGCAGCAGGCTCAGGAGAACTTGCGCCCCCGCCGCCATAGATCACAGGCTGATGCTGAACAACGGTGCCCTGCTCGGAGCCTCGTTTAATCGTGACGGTTTCCTGCTGATCATGGAGATCGATCTCGGTGAGTTCGTTCTCAACCATCAAACGGACTAGCTCTTTGAGTTTTCGGATATCAATCATAGTGAGTGGTCTGTGTGTTGTTGATTCTGATCTTCGGCGTAATGCCATGTCCCCGATTGTTGACCCGCTCAACAGCATCATAAACGACACACCGCGGGACTAATCTTAATCATACCCTCAAATACCATCAAACGCGAACTTACCCGAACATCTCTGAACATGCTCCGATCTTCGCCGAAGTCGAGTGGGTACACTGGGGTATGCCCGAACAGGCTCCTCGCAAAGTTTCCACAGCTCTCTTGCTGCCGATCGTCTTGGTTACAACCGTGACCGTGCTATCGCTGCCGATCATCGTTGAACTCTTGAGATCGCTCGCGATCACGTTGAACAACCAAACAGATGTATCCCTAAGCGATCTATATATAGGATCAGGCCGGATCGCTTTGCTAATTCGCTCCCTCGCAATCGCAGGATTCATCGGTTTGGTCGGTGTGTGCATGGGTATTCCAATCGGACGCTTAATAAGCTCAAGGGTTTCACGCCGTGGACAACTCTTGGTCGCGATCTTGATCTCGCCTATGTGGCTGCCAGCGACCATGGTCTATGCAGCGGGCAATTTGATGCGAGCACCGGACACCATCGTGGGCAGGGCGCTGATCACTTATTCAACAAGCTCAGAGGATCTCCGTTGGCTGACAATTTGGGCCGGTTACACCATTGCCGTTCTTGGGCTAGCGATCTGGAGCGCACCCATTGCCGGGTTGCTGATCGGATCTGGAATGGGATTTCGATCGAACACATATGACGAGATGATCGCCTTGGAACCAGTCGGAATTGCCAGACGATCTGCTCTCTGGGTCCGGCTTCATCTCGGCGTGCTCGGGCGCGCTTGGGTGTTGGTGACGGTCATCATGCTTGGGTCGGCAGTGCCGATGCATCTGTCACAGCTTGAGACATGGTCGATCGGAATCTGGAGACAACTCGCAGAGCGTCCAATAGATCAGTGGGGGACAGTTTGGCTCAGCGCCTGGCCGATGGTCTTTGTTGGGATATGTGGCGCTTGGGTGTTGACACGGACTGTCGTAGGAAAAGAAAAAACCAATCAATGCGATGATCGCGGACATGCGGGGCAGCGAGTGCCTCGGAAGGTAATGATCGCAGCACTCTGCGTGTGGACGCTCGGTGCGTTGGTACCGTTGAGCGCTATGCTCGTCACGCTCGATGATTTCGGATCGCTCATTCAGTTCTGGCGTCTTGAATCCGGCGCGATGCGCGATTCGGGAACGATCGCATTGGTTACTGGATTACTCACCATCGTCACCGCTTTTTTAGTCGCGATTACGCTCGGTGCTCCTAGTGTGCGCATTCGTCGGCTCGGCGCAGCAGCTGTAATGATGCTGTGCGTGCTCGGGTTTATCCCAGGGGTGCTGATCGGAGCCGCTGTCGCCCGTTCTTCTCTGCCCGGGATTACCGATGGCTGGACCGGGGCTCTGCTCGCTTCGTGTATCCGCACCGCTTTTCTCGGAGCGATCATCGGGGCGATGTGTGCTTCTGCAGAATCCGTCGAACGCAAGTCCATCCGCTGGCAGATCGCGGGCGGATCGTTCGGAGGTTGGGCGAGGACAGTCTTACCAGGAATATGGATGCCGATCCTCGGCGCAGGGCTAATCGGAAGTATCTATTCCATGTACGAGATCGAAGCATCGGTCATGGTCCGCCCGCCCGGGATGGACAACCTGCCGCAGCAGCTCTTGTCTGACCTGCATTATGCTCGCCTTGAACAGCTATCCGCTGCTGGGGTGAATCTGCTGATCATCGGGCTCGCCTGCTCGATCGCAGCCTCGTTGCTCGTCACCAAGGTTCGTCCCAAAGATTGAATCGGCAACTGATCACATCTCGGCCGGTATGCTCACATATGATCTCCGAGATGATGTTTGATTCCAAATTCTGGACACAACTTGTTTCAGCCTCAAGCCTGTGCGTGATCGCATGCACGCTCGGTTGTGGCGAGCGAGATTCGACATCATCAAGTCCCGTGGCTCTCAACACAATCCAAGTCCTCGGCGAATCAGGAACACAGCTCGGGCAGTTTGTCTATCCACGCGGCATGGATCTTTACCAAGATGATGGTCACCCTCGTGCCGTCATTGTGGATAAGACCGCACGCATCCAAGTCATGGATCTTGAAACAGGAAGCATCCTCGGATCAGTCCACACACCCAAGTGGGATCGCGGCAAACCCACCGGCATCACCGTCGCTGTCTCAGCGATCAACAAAGATAATCTCGCTGTCTATGTTGCCGACACACATGAGCACCGAGTGCTCATGTACGAACTGCCGTTGCCCGATGTTGAAATTCCAGTTCCAACAGAGCCGGATATGTCATACGGATCCTTCGGCGAAGACCCCGGGCAGTTCATTTATCCCACCGATATTGCCGTCGAAACCGATGAGTCCGGGCAGGTGAGCCATCTGTATGTCTCAGAATACGGCGGCAATGACCGTATCAGCCGATTCGAAGTTGTGAGAGATACTGATCAGGTCGAGTTGATTTATGAATATCAAATCGGAGTCGCCGGCGAAGAAGTCGACGCCTCAGATCATCCCAACGCGTTAAGCCGACCACAATCCATCGAACTCTGGACGAATCCAGAAGGTCAAAGAGAAATCATCCTCACCGATGCCAGCCACCACCGCGTGGGGCGAATGACGATCGAAGGCGAGCTCGTGTCTTGGTTCGGAGACCCACTCGACACCACCGAAGACGCATTCCGCTTCCCGTATGGAATCACGATCCTTGATGACGCTACTGCGCTCATCTCAGAGTTTGGCGGAAATCGCATCCGATGTATCAATCTTGAATCCGGAGAGACCATTTGGCGGTATGGTGTTGGGGGAAGAAGCGAAGGACAGCTCGCCCAGCCCTGGGCGTGCGGCGTAAATGGGAACCAACTCGTGATATTGGATTCAGGAAACAGCCGGGTGCAGATATGTAAGTTGCCCACCGGCGTATCCAAAATTGGACGCGAGTTCACGCAACCAAACGGGGGCCAGCGCCCATGATCGCTCATCCCGCAAGCCTCAATCTGG
>Ga0316204_10011882_pt1 | contig 10778 bp, 8 predicted proteins | sample 6monrhotite_MG_2_FD_205661 | JGI IMG/M metagenome (GOLD analysis project Ga0316204, IMG submission 205661) | Microbial mat bacterial communities from mineral coupon in-situ incubated in ocean water Damariscotta River, Maine, United States -... | ecosystem: Environmental > Aquatic > Marine >... | reverse complement strand
GCTGGGCTCCGTCGAAAACCGTCCACGTGTTCGCAAGGTCTTGCCTCCTGATGTCGCCTTGCGGCGAGGCATCTGACGTCGCAACACCCTCTAGTGTGCGGCGCTGGGACGTCGCGTTCCTCAGAGGGGCCTCTTCGCAGTTGGCGCGCGCCGTGCGGCGCGGTTGGGCGGAAGGTGGGGGCTCAAAGAGGGGGATGTCGTGTTTCGCAACGGGGCCTCTTTGCAGTTGACGCGTGCCGTGCCTCTCGGAGCCGCTCACAGGAGAGCAGAGCAAAGACGGCGCCTCCCTGGTGGGGGGCGCCGCATCCTGTAGAGGACTGTGCTTGTACGCTCGATCAGCCCGGGGCGAAGAAGAACGGGTAGCTGACGAAGACGATGCCGTTGCCGCGCGGCTTGGGGAAGCTGAAGCTCATGAAGCGCTGGTTCATACAGGCCTCGACAGTGGTGTTCCCCAAGCTCGACGCCTTGGTCGAGCTGCTGGACACGGTGCCATCAGTACCAATCACAAACTTGATGACCACCTTGCCCGCCATCTCCGGGTTCCGGGGCAGCTCCTTCTGGTAGCAGTGTCGGATGGCGCTCAGGTGCCGCTTGATCACCCGGTCGACCTCCGAGCTGTCCAGGTTCCCCAGCAGGATCGGGGGGGCGCTGGAGACCACGCCGCCCATGGCCTTCTCGCCGACCACGCCGTACTCCGATCCGTAGCCGTCGGTGCCGCCGGCCCGACCGTGGGTGCCCGTGCCGCCGATGCCGTCCGCCCGTCCGCCGCCGCCGATGCAGGGGCCGTCTCCGACGCAGCGGTCTCCGAGGCCGCCGGTGCCGATCGCCGGCCCGAGGCTGCCCACGAGAGAGTCGAGCCCGCTCCGCAGGCTGCTGCCGAGGCCGCTGGAGTCCACGATGCCGCTCAGATCGCCCATCTCACTGAGCGCGCCGAGCAGCCCCGAGGAGTTGGCGATGTCCTTGTCCAGGCGCTGCTGGTCCAGGGCGGCCTGATCGCCCCGGTTGTTGGCCGCGGCGTCCTCCTGGCCGCGCTTGCCTTCCTTGCCCTTGGCGCGCTCGCCCGCGCCGGCGTCCGGGCTGGCCTCGGCGACCTGCCGGGGGGCGGGGGTGCGCTCGGCCTTGGGCTCCTCCAGGATGATCTGGACGAACCGGTCGGGGATGCCGGAGATGTCCGCGCGGGTCTGGGGCTGCGAGCTGCCGATGACCATGGCGAGCATGGCGCCCATGAAGGCCGTCGAGGCGAGGGTGCCGGCGAAGGGGCGGTCGAGCTGCTCGGCCATGCCGGCGACGATGCGCTTGCCAGGCGCCGTCATGCGGGCGGCGAGGGTCACGCCGCCGACCTCGATGACGACCCGCTGCTTGGGCTCCAGGCGCAGCGCATGCACACCGGGGGACTCCCGGCGGGCGGCGCCGGAGCGGATGAGCTCGGTCAGGGAGAGCGTCTGGTCGCCACACTCCACGAGGCCGTCCCAGTCGTCGCGGAACACCAGCTCGAAGGCGTCGGCGTCCCAGCGGAAGAGGGACCAGGTGGACTCGGGCAGCGTGTCGCCGGGCACGTAGAACTCCGCGCGGGGCTCCTCGGTCACCTCGGTGATGCCGGGGCCCGTCAGCCACGCGAGCTTCTGCGCCGCGGGCGGAACCCACCCGACGGGGCGGCCCAGGAGCCGCAGGCGGTGGCCGGTAGCCGCGCCGACGGTCACGGCCTCAGTGCCCTGGGAGAAGTGCTTCACGTCGAGCACCAGATCGCCCCAGGCGGCGGCGACCTCCAGGACATCTGGTTTCCTGCGGTCGATCCCCATGTCGCTGGAGGAGTCGGCGCGGGAGAGGAACTCGGGGAAGACGAGGCTGCCGCGGGGACCGTCGATGACCTCCGCCGCGGGCACAGCCGCGCTCGCCGCGACCGCGCTGGCCGCGACCGTGTTGGCCGGCTCAGGCACGGGCTCGGCCGGGGGCTCGCTGATGATCTCCTCCTCCTCCTCCTCCAGCGCGGGCCCGGGGTCGGGCCGGTGGACTTCGGAGTGCCAGAAGCGGATGTGCGTGTCGCCGATCTGGACGCGCGAGCCGTCGGGGAGCCAGGCGCGGTGGCCGGGCTGCCCGTTGACGCGGGAGTTGGTGCTGAGCAGCTCCACCAGCTGGTAGAGGCCGAGCTCGTCCCTGTGCACGATGACCTGAACGTCCGCGAGGGGCTCCTCGGGCAGCGTCAAGGTCGCGGTCGCGCCGGAGCCGATGGTGATCACCTGGGTGGGGGTGAAGCGGCGGGTACGAAGCAGGATGCCGTCGCGGTAGATATCGAGGAGGAGGGGCGTGATCTCGGACACAGGGCGCTCCATTCGCGACCTCACAGGAGGCGCGGACAATCGGGTGTCTGTATCGGTTCAAAGACCGATTCTTGCGGGTGATCACGATCTGCCGGGACCGTGCATAATTACCATCGCCCACTGCGGGCTGGTGTTCAAGGCGAACTCTGTAAGCATGCCGTCAACCCGCTGTGGTAGCCGTGTTACGGGGTTGTTTGTGGTGCCTGTGACTGTCTGAAACCCGTCAACCCGATGTCTGTGTCAGGTCAAGCAGCCGTCCAGAAGTCGTCAGATCGCGATTATTCGGGCCTGTTTGTAATGAACCTGTGCAGCAGCTGTCAGGACGCTGTGAACCGGGGGCTGTTAAGCTCAGCCGTGATCTCCCCAGCCCCAAGCGCCGACCCCCGATACCCCCGCGCCGCTGGCCTGCTCTTTCTGGCGCTGACCTGCTTCTACCTCCTCTTCTCTGGCGGTCACATCTACACCCCGGACGGCGTGGTGATGTACCGGGTGACTGAGGCCATGGTGACCCGGGGGAGCGTCGACATCGAGCCCCCACCCAACACCCGGGACTTCGGCGGCTCCTGGACCGAGGATCCAGAGACCGGGGAGCGCTCCTTCTACGCCTGGTACGGCCTCGGCATGTCGCTGGCGGCGACGCCCGCTTACGCCGCGGGGCTGCTGCTGGGGATGAACCAGGAGCCCAGCCAGCTCTTCCACACGCCGGCCACCGCCGACGCGCTGGGTGCGCCGCTCACCCCGAGGCCCGCCGCCTGGGACGACGAGCAGAGCTACCGGAGGCTCTGGTACGACGCCCGCGTCACCAGCTTCCCCGACGCCTTCATGGCCTTCGTCGTGAGCCTCACCAACGCACCGATCACCGCGGGGGCGGCGGCGCTGCTGCTGCTCATCGCCCGGGAGCTCGGCTTCTCGCTGCGCGCCGGGCTGGCCGCCTCGCTCTCCGCGGGGCTGGCCACGCCCCTCTGGCACTACGCCCAGACCTTCTTCTCCGAGCCGCTCGCCGCTTTGCTGTGGCTCGCCTTTACGCTCTTCGTGCTGCTGGCCCGCCGCCGCGCGCCGCTGGCGATGCTGGCGCTCGCGGGGGCGATGGTGGGCTGCCTGGGATTGACCAAGGTGGCCCTGCTTGCGCTGGCGATACCCGCGGGCGTGCTGCTGCTCTGGGAGGTGCGGGGCGCGCCAGCGGGGGACAAGGCGCTGCGCCTCGGGGCCGCCGCGCTCGGGATGCTGCCGCCGCTGGGGCTGATGCTGGCCTACAACCACCTCCGCTTCGGCTCGCCCTTTGCCACCGGCTACGGCGATCAGGTCGCTGCCTGGACGACCCCCTTCCTGGAGGGGCTGTACGGGCTGCTGCTGAGCCCGGGCCGGGGCCTGCTGCTGTTCTGTCCGCTGGTGCTCCTCGCGATCGCCGCCTCACCGGCCCTGCGCCGCAGGGACGCCGCGCTCCACGACTTCTCCTGGCTCACGCTGCTCACGCTCGTGCTCCTCTACGCGCGCTGGCACATGTGGGAGGGCGGCTGGTGCTGGGGGCCGCGCTTCCTCGTCCCGGCGCTGCCGCTGCTGGCGCTGACGGTGGCCGCCTGGGTCGACGACCCGCCGGGCCGGCTGGCCGCGGGCGCTGGCAAGGCGGTCGTGGGGCTGTCGCTGCTGGTCGCCCTGAGCAGCCACATGGTGAACTTCCACGACTACCACCAGTGGGTGAAGCGCTACAGCCAGGATCATCCGGAGGTGCTCCAGGAGATCGGCGCGGATCACTACTACGCCCTGGTGCGCTGGGACTGGCGCTACTCACCGCTCGTCCGATACCCGACCTTCGGGGTGCGGGAGACCATGCTCTTTCCCCGAGCGCTGGTCTACCCGGGGGCCGCGCGCGTCATCTACCTGGGCGCGGCGCTGACGCTGCTGCTCTCCGCGGCGTCGCTCAGCCGGCTGCGCCGCCAGCAATGACCGCTGTGCGGCACGACCCTCGTTACCCCCGCGCCGCCGGCCTGCTCTTTCTGGCGCTGACCTGCTTCTACCTCCTGTTCACCGGCGGTCACATCTACACCCCCGGCGGCGTGGCGGCCTACCGGGTGACCGAGGCCATCGCCGAGCGCGGCGAGCTGTCCATTGAGCACCTCCTGGAGCTGCACGATCACGCCGAGCGCGACGTGGGCCCGGGGCTCGCCGAGAGCCGGTTCTTCTCGCGGGGCGGGCTGGGGCTGTCCCTGGCGGCGCTGCCTGCCTACAAGCTCGGCGACGCGCTGCTGCCGCTGCTGAGCGCCGAGGAGCGGGAGCTGTTCTACACACCGGCGACGGTCGAGGGGAACCTGCGCTTCGACAGGCCGCGGCCTACCGAGTGGCGGGACGACATGAGCTTCCGGCGCCTCTGGTATGAGGTCCAGCCGCACAACTACGCCGAGGCGTTCCGAGCCTTCCTGGTGAGCCTGCTCAACTCCTCGGTGACCGCGATGCTGGCGGTGGTGCTGCTGTTCATCGCCCGGGAGCTCGGCTACAGCCTGCGGGCGGGGCTGGCGGCCTCGCTGGCCGCGGGGCTGGCCACGCCCCTCTGGCACTACGCTCAGACCTTCCTCCCCGAGCCGCTCGCGGGCCTGCTGTTTGCGGCCTGCCTGCTCTCCCTGCTGCGGGCCCGGCGGGGGCGGGGGTGGCTCTGGCTTGCGTTGGCGGGGCTCTCGCTCGGTCTGCTCGGGTTGACCAAGCAGGCGCTCCTCATCCTGGCGCTGCCGGCGCTGGCGCTGCTCGTCCATCAGACCCGCGACCGCTCAGTCGGCGCGCGCGCGGCGGCGCTGGCGTGGGTGGCGGCCTGGGCCGCGCCGGGCGTGGCCGCCACGCTGGCCTACAACAACCTGCGCTTCGGCGCCCCCTTCCTCGCCAGCTACCCCGGGCCCGCCGGCGACGTCTCCGTGCTCTCCGGGCTGGCCAGCCTGCTGTTCAGCCCTGGGCGGGGGCTCCTGGTCTTCTGCCCGGCGGTGCTGGTCGCCGCCGCCGCGACCCCGGCCTTCCGACGCCGCAACCCCGGGGTGAGCGACACCCTCTGGCTGTCGCTGGCGGCGGTGCTGTTGATCTACGCCCGCCGCAGCCTGGGGGAGGGCGTCTGGAGCTGGGGTCCGAGGTCGCTCGTGCCGGTGCTGGGACCGCTGATGCTGCCGATCGCGGCCTGGATCGACGCCCCACCGAGGCCGGAGATCGCCAAGGCCGCCCGGGCGGTGGTGGGGCTCTCGCTGCTGGTCGCCCTGAGCGGACACCTGGTGAACTTCCACGACTACCACCAGTGGGGCCTCCGCTACTACCAGGAGAACGCCGAGGACTACCGGGAGCGCGGCGTCGAGAGCTACCACGAGCTGGTGCGCTGGGACTGGCGGTGGTCGCCGGTCCTCCGCTACTGGAGCTTTCCCATGCAGGAGACCATGCTCTGGCCGAGGGCGATCGGGTTTCCGGGCGTCACCCGCTCGATCTATCTGGGGGGGCTCCTGACGCTGCTGCTCTCCGCCTCGTCGCTCAGCTTCCTGAATCGGGGGCGTGGGGCTGGCGGGCCCGGGCCAGCCACGCCGACTCCAGGCTCCGGCCGCGGCGCAGCTCCACGATCTCGGCCTCCAGCGCCAGCAGCGCCGCCAGAGCGCGGCGGTTGAAGGCTGAGACGGACTCGCCGTCCGGCACCACGAGGGTCAGCTCGGCGCCGTCCTCACGCGCGGTCACTCCAGGCAGCGCCGCCCGCAGCGCCGCCAGATCCACCGGGGACTCCAGCAGCACCCGCACCGCGGAGCGCTGACCGGTCAGGTCCATCAGGGAGCCCGACGACACGCAGCGGCCAGCCTCCATGAAGATGACGTGGTCGCAGACCGCCTCCAGCTCCACCAGGACATGGGAGCTGATGACCAGGGTGCAGCGCCCCCGCTGGGCGGTGAAGATCTCACGCATCCGCGCCACCAGCTCCGGATCCAGCCCGCTCGTGGGCTCATCGAGGAGCACCAGCTCCGGAGACCCCAGCAGCGCCTGGGCCACGGCCACGCGTCGCCGCATGCCGTGGGAGAGCTGGCGGATCTTCGAGCCGGCCCGATCCGACAGCGCGACCTGGTCCAGCGCCTGATCGGCCTCGCGGTTGGCTTCGCCGGCGGTCATGCCCTGGAGGCGGGCGTAGAACCGCAGCAGATCCCGCACCGGGGTGTGCGGGTTCAGGGCGCAGTCCTGCGGCAGCAGGGTGACCCGTCCCCGGTGTCGCCGAGGCTCAAAGGGGCCGCTGCCCAGGATGTCGATGCGCCCGCTGTCTGGCTGCACCAGCCCGCCCACCACGCCGTAGGTGGTGGTCTTGCCGGCGCCGTTGGGCCCTACCAGCCCGCAGATGACTCCCTTGGGGATGCTCAGGGTGAGGCCGTTCAGGGCCTTGAGCTTGCCGTAGGACTTCTCGACCCCCTCCAGTGTCAGGGCGTTCACGCGTCCCTCCGGCTGAAGACCGCGTGACCGGCGGCGAAGTAGAGCCCCCCGAGCGCGATGCACATGACCATCGCCGGCCCGCGATCCATCAGGTCGGGCTGCCAGAGGGCGATGCGGTAGGCCTGCGGGAACAGCTGAGCGAGGGTCTCCCCCAGCACCTTGGCGTTCTGTTGCATCCAGAAGCCGCTGAGCCAGGCGTTGCCGAGGGCCGCGCCGAACAGGGCGAGCAGCGCCCCGGCCCTGGCCCTGGCGGTCGACCGGGTGAGCTGGGAGATGCCCATGGTGAGGCCCAGCCAGGCGAAGCCGAACGCCCAGCTGCGGAGCGAGATGCGCGCGAGCCACCAGCCGGTGCCGGCGGCGTCGAAGCCCGTCATCTGGCTGAAGCCGACGAGGAAGGCCGCGAGGGCCCCGCCGTAGACCCCGAGGCCGAGGAGCGCGGTCTGCCCAGCGAGCTTGCCGAGGGCCCAGCTCAGGCGATCGGTGCGGAAGAGCGCGAAGCGCACCGACCCGGAGCCGAGCTCGCTGCTGATGGCGTCCGAGCTGGTCAAGGTGACCAGGATGGGCGCGAAGGTCAGCGACATCCAGCCGTAGAACAGCGCCATCGCCGGTACCGAGACCAGCGACTCGGCGAGCTCCCGATCGTCGACGAGGTTGGTGACCATGTCGAGGAACTGCTCGGACTGCATCAGGCTGTCCGTCATCGCGCCGGGCTGGTTGGTTGTGGCGACCCGGAGCTGCTCGGCGGCGACGTCCTCGATGCTTGAGAGGGCCTCCAGGAAGATGTAGGACGCGCCGATTGACCCGGCGACGTAGAGGGCCAGCAGCACCAGCGCCTTCCTGGAGCGCAGGGACTCCATCAGGTCGAAGCCGGCGACCAGCATGATCTCTCGTAGACGATCCATCACGCGACGAGCTCCCTCACTCCATGTCCGTGGCGAGGTCCAGGGTGGCGTCTCGCAGGGGCCCGAGGTCGATGTAGTTCCAGGCCGCGCTGGTGGTCTCGTCGAGGCTGTCGAGCGACTCGGTGCCCACGAGATCCTCCAGATCCTGCTGGGCATCGTAGAGGATGCCGGTGGCGTCGTGGGTCATGCCCAGCAGCTCCGAGGGGCTCGGCTCCTCTCCGGAGAGCATGATGTAGGCCGCGTCGTCGGCGATGTCGGCGATGCGGTCGTTCATGTCGGTCATGATGGTGTCGAACTCGTCGATCTCGTCGCTGGAGAGCTCGAGGCTCTCGATGAGGGCGGCGCGGGACTGGGCGGCCCGAAGGCGCTGGCCCTCGACGGCGATGTCCAGCTCGTCGGAGGGGAGATCCTGCGCGGTGGGGCGATCCCGCGGCCCGTCGTCGTCCGTGGGCTCATCGTCGTCGCCGCCGGGCGACCCGGCGGTCGCGCCCTCGCGGTCGTCGCGATCGTTGAATGAGCCCTCGTCGTCGCCTTCGTCGCCATCGTCGAAGTCGAAGTCTCCCACGCCCGGGATGTTGAAGATCTGGGTGCGGCTGGACCTGCTGGCGCGGTCCTCGGCGTCCTCCAGGGCTTCCCGCAGTTCGTCGATCTCGTCCTGAATTCCCGCCACCTCCCGCCTGGGCTGGATGCCGCCGAGGAGGAAGCCGGCGACGAGCGCTAAGAGGATCCATCCGGCCGAGCGCATTTCTTTGGAACCTCCGAGGCAGGTGAGGGGTCGAGTCCTCCACTGACGTAACGTGGTACCCCGACAGCGGAGGAGCGATGTGGAGTGTATGGCTGGTGATCGCCGCCGGGGCAGCGCCCGCGGGCGCTGAAGAGACCCCTGTGAGCTGGGCGTCGTCGGTGGCGTGGGGGGCGCCGCTGCCGAGAGGCGTGGTGCCTGAGGACGACTGGCCCTGGGCGACCGAGGAGGGCGCCCGCTGCGGCTGGCAGGGTGAGACCCTGCTCTGCGACGACGGCGACGGCGTCTCCCGCGCGTACCGCGCCTGGGAGGGGGCCGTGGTGGGCACGCCGGGGTGGATACGCTGCGCGGGCCTGGAGTGGTGCGCGGGGACGGCGGTCTCGCGGTCGGCGGATGGCCGCTCGCTGACGAGGTGGGCTTCCAGGGTGCCGCCGCATCGGGGCTGGGAGTGGGCGGCGCCGCCGCCGAGCGCGCGGGTTGACGTGGAGAGGGAGCCGGTGCCGGTGACCATCGTCGGCGGTGAGGATTGGGGAGAACACCTCGTGGCGCTGGCGGCTCAGGTCGGGGGCTGTGCGGGCGCGGAGACGCTCGATGAGTTTCCCGCGGCGGTGCTCTATGACGACGCTGGCGCCCGCAAGGTGCGACTCCAGGGGGTGCCGCCAGAGGCGGTGGACGCGATGTGTCTGGTGGAGGCGCTGTCGACGCCGCCCCGGCCGGCGGACGGCGGGGCGGTCGAGGTGATGTTGACGGGGATCAGCGCTCCGCGATGAAGCCGCCCTCGTAGGTGAACGCGTAGCCCTTGATCTTGCCCTCGCCTTCGAACTCGCCTTCCAGGAAGTCGCTGTCGAAGAAGCCGACCCAGTCGCCGGTGAAGAGGCCGAGGCCGACGTTGAATTCGCCTTCGGCGTCGTCGCCGTCGATGTCGCCGGTGAGATCGCCGATGTTGGCGCCGGGGAGCCAGGAGGAGGCGAGGCCGAAGAAGGTGCACTCGACTTCGCCTTCGATCTGAGGCTCTTCAGCGGTGACGACGTCGGCGTAGATGGTGCCTTCGCAGGTGTCGCTGATGGGGAAGCCGTAGAGGGTGACGGTGATGGTGACCTCGAAGTCGCCTTCGTAGATGCCGTCGTGTTCGCCGTCGGTGTCGACGTCGGTGTCAGAGTCGGCGTCGGAGTCGGAGTCGGCGTCAGAGTCGGCGTCAGAGTCGGCGTCAGAGTCACCGTCTGCGTCTGAGTCGCCGTCCGCGTCGGAATCTGCGTCTGAGTCACCGTCGGCGTCGGAATCCGCGTCGGAATCTGCGTCTGAGTCACCGTCCGCGTCGGCATCGGCATCGGCATCGGCATCAGCGTCCGCGTCGGCGTCGGCGTCGGCGTCGGCGTCAGCGTCAGCGTCAGCGTCAGCGTCAGCGTCGGCGTCGCCGTCCGCGTCACCATCGGCGTCGGCGTCGGCATCCGCGTCTGCGTCAGCGTCCGCGTCGGCGTCAGCGTCCGCGTCGGCGTCTGCGTCAGCGTCCGCGTCGGCGTCAGCGTCCGCGTCGGCGTCGGCGTCAGCGTCAGTGTCCGAGTCGGTGTCCGAGTCGGTGTCCGTGTCGGCATCGGCTTCGGTGGTGTTGTCGTCGGTGTCTGTAGTGTCCGTGTCGGTGATATCGCCCGTGTCGTCGGTGCTGCCGTCGTCGGTCGGTATGGAGCGATCGTCGTCTTCCGTGAGGGCGGCGGTGTCTCCCTCGACCTTCTCGCGACAGGCGGAGAGCGGCAGGATGAGGACAAGGGCAAGGGTCAAGGCGCGCATTGGCGGACTCCGTTCAGAGGAGGGACGTTAGCACGCGGCGGTGTGGGTCAGTTTGTACTGTGGGATCTGGGTGGGGACTGGTGTGCGGGCGTTGATGTGCCTTGAATGGGAGAATTTATCGGGCGCTCGCCACAGCATTTGGTTGGAGAGCCGCCCCTGGCGGGGCTCTCGCTGCCGCTCGATTGCCACACGCACACGACTCGCATCCCAGGGAAGTACCCAAGCCTGCTTGTCACTGTATTGGGTTGGGAGCCGTTTGTGTGGCGTTTGCCGGCAGCCCATCATCACCACAGGTGAACCGCTGCCCCTGGTTGCCGGCTCCACCACATCCCATCCCATCCCCAGGGGAAACGCATCAAACTCAGGAGCGACTCCGAGCAACTTACAGGAGCCCAAGGAGGCGCCACCTGCGACCCCGTACCCGGATCAAGCCGTAGCCTCACTGAGCCCCCACCTTCCACCAGCACGCGCCGCACGGCGCGCGCCAACTGCGAAGAGGCCCCTCTGAGGAACGCGACGTCCCAGCGTCTCACGCAAGAGGGTGTTGCGACGTCAGATGCCTCGCCGCAAGGCGTATCGGCTCGCCCTTCAGCGCTCCTTCGT
>Ga0316204_10011881_pt1 | contig 10780 bp, 11 predicted proteins | sample 6monrhotite_MG_2_FD_205661 | JGI IMG/M metagenome (GOLD analysis project Ga0316204, IMG submission 205661) | Microbial mat bacterial communities from mineral coupon in-situ incubated in ocean water Damariscotta River, Maine, United States -... | ecosystem: Environmental > Aquatic > Marine >... | reverse complement strand
AACTTGATTTCACGCAGTTCAGCGATTTTCTTGACGTCCACGAGTAAATCCGGGTCGGTCATATCGGCATGGAGTTGAACCAAAAGGTCGGTTCCACCCGCCAGGATTCTGGCCTGGCCACTGGCGTCTGCCAACAAAGCGATGGCTGCATCCAGTGTTTCTGGGGCTTCGTATTGCATTTTGTCTTCTTGCTCCCTATTCATGCGAAATTGTGTCCTTTAGAATATAGTGGAATATAGGCAAGTGACAACCGGCACCCTGGTCTGAATTCTTATAAACTCAATAAAATGAATGTGACAAAAGACAATCAGTGAACCGGACGCGATCCAGAACCACTTAGGCGAATTCCAAAAATCAAAACAACTCTTTGATTTACCAGGGACGCTGCTGGCTTAACTGAGACCTTTTTTACCCATCGCCAAGAATTTATCGCGGCGGGCTATCTTAAGAGCAGAACCGTCCAGATCGGAAAGACTTTCGAGCGCCTTGGCAATGGCGTCCGCTACAGCATCGAAAGCCTTCGATTTCTCACGATGGGCACCGCCAACCGGTTCAGGAACCACAGCATCAATCACACCCAAATCCAATAGGTCCTGGGCAGTTAGTTTAAGCGCCGTTGCCGCATCCTGGGCCAATTCTCCGTCCCGCCATAAAATCGACGCGCAGCCCTCGGGCGAAATCACGGAATAGATAGAATGTTCGAGCATGATGACTTTATTGCCCGTTGCCAGCGCGATGGCACCACCAGATCCGCCTTCACCAATAATCAAGCTGACAATGGGGACCTCAAGCCCTAACGAAACCTGTATGCAGCGCGCGATGGCTTCCGCTTGGCCGCGGGCTTCTGCATCCACACCGGGGTAGGCTCCGGTCGTATCGACCAATGTAATGACTGGCATTTTGAAGCGATCCGCCATTTCCATCAATCGCTGCGCTTTCCGATAGCCTTCCGGACGCGCCATACCAAAGTTGTGTTTCACCCGGCTTTCTGTATCAGAGCCCTTTTCCGTTCCAATGATGACAACGGAAGTTCCCTGAAAACGGCCAATCCCACCTACAATCGCAGCATCTTCCGCAAACCGACGGTCCCCCGCCAACGGCGTGAAATCATCAAACAACTCACCAATATAGTCCAAAGCATGTGGCCGGTCGTGATGGCGAGCCACCTGGGTTTTTTGCCATGGCGTCAGCTTCGCGTAGGTAGTGACCAACAGCTTATCGACCTTGGTCTGCAATTTGCCGACTTCATCGGCAATATTGACCTCCGGCGATCCGGTTAAATGGCGCAGTTCCTCGATTTTTCCTTCGAGTTCAGCGATGGGTTTTTCAAAATCTAAATAATTATGCATGACCATTACTTATCACAATGCACAAGGGTTGGCATCCCAAATCGACACCCAATTAACATTTGATTGCGCCTTATTTCCTGAGCGCTGCAATCTGTTTCGCGGCTTCGACCATGACTTCGGCTTGTTTAATGGAAGCGATATCAATCAGACGGCCATCCAGGGCAACTGCTCCCCTGCCTTCTTTCTGAGCCTGTTCCATGGCTTCAAGAATACGTTTGGCTTTCGTCACTTCTTTTTCCGACGGACTAAAAGCCTGATTAGCAAGCTCGATTTGCGACGGATGAATAGCCCATTTGCCTTCGCAGCCAAGTGTTGCTGCCCGCATGGCTTGCGCCAAATAACCTTCCGGGTCGGAAAAATCGCCAAAAGGGCCATCGATGGGACGCAAGCCATTGGCGCGCGCTGCGATGACCATTTGCGTAATCGGATAGTGCCACATATCACCCCAGTGCACGTCACGATTGCCGCTTTCGTCAGCGTCCGTCAACACGTGATAGTCTTCATTCGGACCACCTATGCCGGTGGTTCTGGCTTTGGTCGAAGCGGCGTAATCGGCGACACCGAAATGCAGAGATTCGTTTCTTGGTGATGCGCCGGCAATTTCGTAAACGTTCTGCATTCCCAGAGCGGTTTCGATGATCATCTCGAATCCGATTCGGTTCCTGTGTTTCTTCGCGGCTTCAATCTGCGTTACCAGCATGTCCAAAGCATAAATATCCGACGCCGTTCCAACCTTCGGGATCATGATCAGGTCAAGATTCTCGCCGGCTTGTTCAACAATGTCGATTACGTCGCGATACATGTAATGCGTATCAAGGCCGTTGATACGCACCGAGACCGTCTTTTGACTCCAATCCAGGTCATTCAGGGCCTCAATGATGTTTTTACGAGCCTGTTCCTTATCGTCCGGCGCCACCGCATCTTCCAAATCCAAAAAGACAACGTCCGCCTTACTTTTCTGTGCCTTTTCCAAAAACACCGGATTGGAGCCGGGAACGGCTAATTCTGAACGGTTTAAGCGAGCAGACACTTGTTCGATGACGGTAAAACTCATGGACTTTATCTCCGATCAGGACAGCCGCTCAAACGACGAGCTACAAGGGTGTATGTTGCGCTGCAATATGCGCCATCAAGTCCGTAGTTTCAACCCTCGAGAGCGCTCATATTTGCGCCAATCAACCCGTCATGAAGACATCATAGCGTGTCGATTTGCCCAGAATTTGGTGGGAATACGGCACAAGTCCAACCATTGGCGCGGCGCGGAGTGGCCACTTGAGGACGACCCGCTTTTTGGCTGTCGTCAACGCAACTTGCATCAGCTCAAAAGCATCCGGGTCGGTGCCAACCAAATCTCTCAGTTGGCGCATTTCCTTTTTGACGAGTGCGGAGTTACCGCGCGGCGGATGCATCGGGTCTACCAGCACAACATCGGGTGTATAGGTGGGCAATAGATCATGCGATTTGCCGTGCACAAGGATCATGCGCGCTACAATTTCAGAATAAGGAGAGCCGGCCTCGGCCGCCTGTTTCAAGCCTTCCGCCAGGATCGCGTGCACATCTGGCGACCGTTCGATCAACACCACCTCTGCGCCCAAGCTGGCTAACAAAAAAGCGTCACGTCCAAGGCCTGCCGTCGCGTCAACGACACTCGGTGTTTGTCCTTTGGTAAATCCGGCGGCCTTTGGCAGAGCCTGACCGCGCCCACCACCGAAACGCAATCGATGACCTACTGAACCACCGACAAAATCACAGGTAAGATTCGTTGACACCACTCAACCTTCAGCCAGCCAGAGGGTGGGCTTCATTGACCAGCGCTTTCAGGCGTTCGTCGAGGATGTGGGTGTAAATTTGCGTAGTCGATATATCGGAGTGCCCGAGCATCTGCTGCAACGCACGCAGATCGACGCCGTGCGCCAGAAGATGGCTGGCGAACGAGTGGCGCAAGACGTGGGGCGATACGCGTCGATGGTCGATACCCGCCTCCATCGCAAGTTCCTTCAGTATCTGACCAAAACGGGCGCGTGTTAAAAACCCTTCTTTGCCGCGAGACGGAAACATTCGCAAATGTGCGCCATTGGCCACTTGTCGCGCCGGAAGGTAATCGTCTCGGACCGCCATATAATCGGCAATCGCATCTTGTGCAGGCTCACTAAGCGGAACCATACGTTCCTTACCACCTTTGCCACGCACCGTCAGGTATCGCTCGTCCCGCGACAAGGCACCTAGCGGCAAGCCGACCAATTCGGTCACTCGTAATCCTGTTGCGTACAGAATTTCGAGCATCGCAAGCAGCCGCAACCCTTCACCACCAGGACGATCGCGCGCACTATCTAACAAACGTTCGACTTCATCTTCACTCAGATACTTCGGTAAGGCCCGGCCGAGCTTGGGGCTATCAATCGTCGAGGTCGGATCGTCCTCGCGCACGCGTTCAGCATAGAGAAATCGAAAGAACTGGCGGATGGCTGACACCCGCCTGGCGACGGTGCTTGCCGCCAATCCGGCCCCGGTCAGTGATTTGATGTATGCCCTAACGTGGGTTTGTTCCGCATCCTCGGGCGCGCGCTTGCGCGATAACATATATCCCGCAAATTGGGACAGATCGCGTTCATAGGATTCGAGCGTGTTTGCCGCAGCACCACGTTCGACCGTCATCATGTCGAGGAAAACGTCAATCTGGCGCATCGATGCGGCCGGAAGAGACTTGCGTTTCATAGTCCGTTCGCGAGCGCGGCTTCCAACGCCAGAGCTCGCGCATCTTCCGTCAATCCAACTGTCGTCAAGGCACGCAAGACGTCAGACAACACCCCAACCTCCGTTTTTGCAGGCCCTTCATCACCGATGGCTAACAACGAAAGAAGCACCACTTCGCCTACTCTCTGGGGTTCAATGTTTTTTGGCGGCACAGACAAGGCTTCCACCTGTTGGGTTTGTAAGGGCAGAGGCAAGGGGTCGGTTGCGGTTGACGCAGTCAATACGTTCAGATCAACGCGTGGCGATTCCGGCGACGCCGGTTCTGTAACTTCGGGCCGCTCATTCAAGGCTGTTAAGCGCCTGAGCCTATGAACCAGGGCTGGGTTCGCAACGCTTTGTTGTACTTGGGGTTGCCAGTCGATTAAACGCTCCCACACGCTTTCCTCAACCTCCTTATTCATGGCATCAAGAATTGCAAAAAGCAAAATACCTTTCGATTGCACATTGGCTTGAGTGCTCGCAGCCCGCCACCACGATTGCGCCAGACTATCTTCCAGATCATTAACGACGTCGAAATCGAACAACTTCGCCAGAGGTCTAAATTCATCAATGGCCTTTGCTGCTTCTTCATTGGTAATCGCGCTCGCCTGTAAAACCTGATACCAGCTTTTCGCCAAACTACGCTCACCAGATAGAAGCAGAGCCCGAACGGCCTCCGGCGCGAACCAAGCCAATTGACTGGACGCAGGTATGCTTTCTAAAACAGGCTGAAACACGTGAACAGTCGACGCATAACGACCTTCGTCACGGGCCAGAGCAAACGCCCGTGCTGTTGCCTCCGCCTTCGCTGTCGGGACCGTCTGAACCAGTGAAGTCCGATACAAAAGAGCACGCACTTTGGGTCCGAATTCGATCTCCGCACGGCTCAGCGGGTTCGCCAGGTCCTCGTCGGAAAACTCTACGCTGGTGTAAAGCTGTCGAAGCATTTCGCCGGGCAGTGCGCCTGCCGCATCTGCACGTTCCGCCGCTTCCAGACGCAGATCAATCAACGTTTTGGGCGATAGGGCAATCGCCCTTAAAACGCTTGGTGTATTGGCGGAAATGACATCGCCAGGCAATTCGACCTTTCCAACCCGTGCCATGGCGAGTTGCAGCGGTGTCGGGTCCGAAAAGGGTGGTAGGTCCTGAGGCTCGCCAGAAATCAAGACTTCCGCCAGCGCCAAAAATAGCGCATCGGTTTCGCCAAGCTCTCGCATCAGAGACAAACCAAGTCCGGCCTTCTCTGTATCCCCTTTAATGATCTGACAAAATGTAAATACCTTTTGCCAGTAATCTGTCGACGATGCGGCGATTTCTTGCTCGGCCAGCGCACATGCGCGTGCGTTGTCGTTGGATAAAAACCTCAATTTCGCTTCAAGAACGGCGAGCTCTGGCGCACGGGCGGTTGGCAACACATCAAATAACTGGTCCGCTTCTTCAAGAGCACCCATAGCAATCAACGCTTCCAGGCGTTTTGTTATCAACATGCCCTCTGCGATCGAACTCTCCGGAACACGCGCAGGAGATAACAGAAGTTTGTGCATTAAAACACGCATAGCGGAGGAAGGTGCACGGGACGGCAAGTGATCCAACAAGCGCTCAATCATTTCCCGACTGGTGCCGTTCCACATTTGACTTCCCAAGGCTCCGGTTAAGGGTGTCAACGTTCCTGCTTCATCAGCGTTTAGTGCTTTTAGGCTGTCGACCTCGACAGCACCGCCAGTAATCCGGCTGGAGACAGATCGCGAACGTGGGTTCGCAATATCACCACCCAAGTTTCTGGGGGAGGGCCGAGACAGATCGGACGGTGCGGCTTTTTTAACAACGGGCGCCAGGCGCAGGGGTTGATTCGACTGCGCGTAGGCGAACCCGGGAATTGCCATGGCCGTCACGCCGACAAACAAACAGGCGATAACCCCCTTCTTGAATTCAATAAACCGCATCGACTTATTTGGGGAATTTGTCATTGGAAATTGTTCTTTCGACGTTATTAACCGGGGCTGGTATATCCCATGTCGCCAGGAATGCGCCGCCGCCAACAAGAACCGCCACAACCAAGACAAAAACAAATGTTGATAATTTTTTCATGACGCTTCTCTGCTTATTCTGATAACGCTCAGATCACATTCATCTTAAATCGAACCCTTGATACCACAAAATGAGATTTCATTGCGTGACGCCCGATTGTGTTTATCTTAAATTCCGACTATGGCATTTTTGGGACAGTGTAAAGGCTATCCTAAAAAAAGACAGGTCAGTTCCACGTGGTCCTCTGGCGCGGCCTCTGTTTTTATCTGTATGCCCACTGCGTAGACAATTACGTTAAGGATTTCTTTCAAGTGAATTCAGTGCCCAAAAAAAAGTTCCCGGAAATGCCCATCGTGCTGATCGGCCTTATGGGCGCCGGAAAAACGTCAGTGGGGCGGCGCCTGGCACAAAAACTGGGCATGCCCTTTGTTGACGCCGATGATGAAATCGAAAAGGCCGCGGGCTGCTCAATTCCCGAAATATTTGACATCTACGGCGAAAATGCCTTTCGCGACGTCGAACAACGCGTTATCGAAAGGCTGATCGGTGAGGGTCCCATGATTCTGGCGACTGGCGGCGGCGCCTATATGGCGGAGCGGACCCGTGAGAATATTGCCGAGAATGCACTTTCTGTTTGGCTGAGAGCGGACCTGGATACCCTGGTCGAGCGTACCAGTCGCCGAAATGGCAGACCGTTGCTGGAGGGTGGCGAATCTCCGCGCCAGGTTCTCGAGAAACTGATGGCCGTTCGCTATCCGATCTACGGCAATGCCAATGTGATTGTTGATACCGGCCAAGAAAACATGGAAATCACTGTTGACAGAGTTGCATCAGAGGTTAAGTCATGCATCTCAAAGCAGAGTAACAAGGTGTCCGAATGACCGAAGATCAACACCCAATTGAAAGGCTGAGTGTTGATCTTGGCGAGCGCAGTTATGACATACTGATTGGCGATCATTTAATTGCGACCGCCGGATCGCATATTCTAAATGTCGTAAAAGGCAAAAAAATCGTCATTGTATCGGACGAAAATGTCGCCCCAATCTGGCTAAACCTACTTCTCGCCTCGTTCGCCGGCAAAGGTATCGCTGTTCACACACTGGTCCTTCCCGCATCGGAAACAACCAAGTCTTTTGCGCAACTCGAGCAACTTTTGGACGATATTCTCGCTTTCGGCATTGACCGCAAAACAACGTTGATCGCTCTTGGCGGCGGCGTAATTGGCGATATTACGGGTTTTGCCGCCTCCGTACTCCTCCGCGGGATCGATTTTATTCAGATACCGACCACATTACTGTCTCAGGTAGATAGCTCGGTTGGCGGAAAAACCGGCATCAACACGAAATTCGGCAAAAATCTGGTAGGTGCCTTCCACCAACCGCGTTTGGTGCTGGCGGACACGGGAAGCCTCGATACACTGCCCCGTCGCGAATTGTTGGCAGGATATGCAGAAGTTGTGAAGTACGGATTGATCGATGATTTTGGGTTTTTTGAGTGGTGCGAGACGAACGCCGGGCCCATCCTTGATGGTGACAAAACTGCACAACGTTATGCTGTTCTGAAAAGCTGTCAATCGAAAGCCCGAATCGTTGCTGCCGACGAACGCGAAAATGACCAACGCGCCCTATTGAACCTGGGCCACACATTTGGACACGCGTTTGAGGCCGAGACGGGCTACGGCAGCAAACTTCTGCACGGGGAAGCGGTTTCCATTGGTTGTGTCCAGGCCTTTGAACTGTCGACCCAGTTGGGCCTTTGTGATAAACAGGATGCGACACGTGTAAAAAACCATTTTTCCCGCGTTGGGCTGCGCGATAACCTGTCGGGACTGGCAGACAACACCTGGACGGTTGAGCGGTTGATTGCGCATATGGCAAAGGACAAGAAAGCCATCGATGGCCATATCAAGTTGATACTGGCACGTGGGATCGGCAAGTCATTTGTCGCCAGTGATGTACCCGTTGCAGCGATCGAAACAGTTTTAAGGAAAGCCGTGGATAGCGCATTGAAATAAACGGAAACCTCGCGTTTCCGCAACCCAGTGTTCCCCCACACTCAGATATCATCATGATCCTGACATTATCGATAATCTTTGTACTGCTCCTGCTTTCGGCGTTCTTTTCCGGGTCGGAAACGGCGCTAACGGCCGTGTCGCGGCCTTATATGCATCAGCTTGAACAAACCGGTGATGAGCGAGCTGGCGTTGTTAACAAATTGCACGCCAACAAAGAGCGCCTGATTGGCACCATTTTGCTCGGCAATAACCTAGTCAACATTCTGGCTTCGGCGCTGGCAACCAGCGCGTTGATTGCTGTCTTCGGCGAGTCAGGTGTCATCTATGCGACGGTTGCTATGACGTTGTTGGTGTTGATTTTTTCTGAAATTTTACCAAAAACCTATGCCATTCGCCACGCCAATTCTGCGGCGCTGATGATCGCGCCACTGGTTCAAATCATCGTCGTCCTGTTCACGCCCTTTACCTGGCTGATTAATCTATTGGTTCGCGGCATCTTTATGTTGTTCGGCGTCCATTACCGCACGTCTAACGTCTACGATTACGGCGACGAGGAACTTCGCGGTGCCATTGAGTTGCATGCCGGTAACGATAAACAGGCCGCTCGCGATGCGCGAGCGATGTTGAGAAGTGTCCTTGATTTAGCGGAAGTCCAAGTTTCGGAGATTATGACGCACCGTCGAAACGCCACAACCATCGACGCCGATTTGCCCGAAGCGGAAGCCATTGACCAGATTTTGGCCAGCCCCTTTACCCGGATACCACTCTGGCAAGGCAGTCCTGACAACATTGTCGGGGTCCTCCATGCGAAAGCACTGCTCCGGGAAATCAGATCACATGGCGGAGACTCAACCCCAATCGATCTGGTCGGGCTGGCTGCCGATCCCTGGTTTATTCCGGAGCAAACCCTGTTGCTGGACCAACTCGAAACGTTCCGCGAGCGCCGCGAACATTTCGCAATTGTCGTCGATGAGTACGGCGGCCTCATGGGTATTGTCACACTTGAAGACATCATCGAAGAAATTGTCGGCGATATTGACGATGAACACGATGTCACCACCGACGCCGTAAAACGCGGCAACGATGGCAGCTTTGTTCTGGATGCCAGTGCTACGATCCGAGACCTCAATCGCCAGTACGACTGGGGTCTACCGGATGAAGAAGCGGCAACGCTGGCTGGCCTGATTTTACATGAATCCCGGCGTATTCCGCAAGTTGGGCAGAGCTTTATGTTTCATGGTTTCCGCTTCGATATCCTGGAACGCCAACGCCACCAGATTACCTCCGTACGCGTTACACCGTCGCTAAGTGACGAGGACACTGGCAGCGAGAACTAGATTAGACCAATTCAAGGAAACGTTTTACGCTTGCGCTCCCCCCCCTGCTTTGCCCTAGAATTAAACATCCCTGCGGCATTAAAGGAGGAGAACTGATCATGCAAAGAAAAATTGTTCCCAATATCGTCAAACCCACAGATGTTGCAACCGCCATTGTATCTGATACTGTTTTCGACGCGGCGAAGTTGATGGCCGATAAAAACATCGCGGCGCTCGTTGTTGTGGACGGAGACGGAAACATTATTGGCATCGTTACCGAGCGTGATATGACCCAGCGCGTGATTGCAGTTGGCCTGGATGCGAAGACAACCGCGGTCGAAGCCATCATGACTAAAAATCCGGACACCTTGTCACCCGATGATTCTGCCGGAGACGCACTCGAGCTTATGCAAACCCGAAAGTACCGCCACCTTCCCGTAACCGCCGATGGAAAATGCATTGCGGTTGTTTCCATCCGTGACCTCTATGCGTCTGTAAAAGAATCACTTGAAGAAAACATCAGAGAAACCGAAGCGTTTGTGTTTGGTGATCGATACGGGGCCTGATTGATGCTCCCGACACCTGAGTTTAACGCCTTGATCGTGCGCAGAACATAAATACGAAGATGCATATCCGGGTTGTCGTAGCTCTTTAACAACATCGAGCTTGCTCTTGGCGGGCATCAACCTCAATTTATATCCCTTTTCAAGGTATGAATTCAGGAACCGATTATGCCGATATCAAAACCTGTGGAACGCGACCACATTCACACACGTGCCATCCAGTGTAGCGGATACAAACGCAACGATGGACTTTGGGATATTGATGGGTACATCACGGATACAAAATCCTACACGTTTGAGAATCTCGACCGGGGCAACATTCCGAGCGGCGAACCCATTCACCATATGGTCATGCGTATAACCATTGACGACAATATGGTCATCCACGACGCCGAAGCCTCGACAGAATTTGCGCCCTACAGCATCTGCGGAAACATCACTGATACCTTCAAAAACCTGAAAGGCCTGCAGATCGGTCCGGGATGGCGGCGAAAAGTGAACCAAGTTATGGGTGGAACCGCCGGATGCACGCATTTGCGCGACTTGCTAATGGGCCCCCTCGCAGTTACCGCCTATCAGACGATTGTACCTATGAGGAAAAAAAACAGACCTGATCAAGCGTCGGGTTTACCGCCAGCAAGACGTCCGGCCATTATCGGCACCTGCCACGCCTATGCACCAGATGGTTCCATTGTCGAACGCCAATGGCCTACATTCCACGAACCGTCGGCCGGTGATAGCGTTTCATCTATACCCGAAGTCAAAAACTAGAACCTT
>Ga0316204_10011880_pt1 | contig 10780 bp, 9 predicted proteins | sample 6monrhotite_MG_2_FD_205661 | JGI IMG/M metagenome (GOLD analysis project Ga0316204, IMG submission 205661) | Microbial mat bacterial communities from mineral coupon in-situ incubated in ocean water Damariscotta River, Maine, United States -... | ecosystem: Environmental > Aquatic > Marine >... | reverse complement strand
AGGGCCTGCTCCAGATCGGAATTATCCGCAGCGACCCGGGCGTCTTCTGTGGCCTTGGCGCGGGCCTGTTCCAGTTGTTCAACCCCGGCGCCGATCCGCGCCATGGCGGCCTGAATTCTACCCTGCAACTCTTCGATCTGCGTCATGCCTGTCCCTCACCCCTCATCACTTCTGCTGGTGTCTGCCTCTGTGTCCTGTGCGACGTCCTGTGCCACACCCGCTACCTGCCCGCGCGAATCGCTTTACGCGCGTCACATTGCCAACAGCTTAACGAAGTCAGGAGTAAAACACCCCCTCTTTGCTTTCAAGCACTTGCAGTCATGACTTCGCCTACATGGCGGGGAATGGCGCAGAAAGCTTGATCTTTGGGCTGTCACTGCTATTGAGCGGCTAACCAGCCTGGTAACCCAAAGGAAAACTTCAGTGGATCTGACAGCCCTGCGCACCGCCAACCCCGACCATTGGAACAAGGCCGCCGCCATTCGCGCGCTCGCCCTTGACGCCGTCGCCGCCGCCAACTCCGGCCACACAGGTATGCCCATCGGCATGGCCGATGTCGCCACCGTGCTGTTTGAAAAGCACCTGAAGTTTGATGTCGCAGCCCCCCAGTGGCCAGACCGTGATCGCTTCATCCTTTCTGCCGGCCACGGCTCGATGCTGATCTACTCGCTTTTGTACCTCTGCGGCGACAAACAGGTGACACTGGACCAGATCAAAAATTTCCGCCAGATGGGCGCACTGACGGCGGGCCATCCGGAAAACTTCCTGCTCGACGCAGTTGAAACCACCACTGGCCCCCTGGGTCAGGGTATTTCCAATGCCGTGGGCTTTGCCATGGCCGAAGAAATGCAGCGCGCCCAATATGGCCGCAAGATCGTTGATCACCACACCTATGTCATCGCCGGCGACGGCTGCCTGATGGAAGGCATCAGCCAAGAGGCCATCGGCCTGGCTGGCCGTCACTCGCTGGGCAAGCTGATTGTTCTGTGGGACAACAACAACATAACCATCGACGGCACGGTTGAGCTGTCGGATCGCACCAACCAGGTGCAGCGCTTCCGCGCCTCTGGCTGGCAAGTGATCGAGATCGACGGCCATGATCCTGTTGCTATCGACGAGGCGCTGACAGCGGCGAAGAAATCGAAGAAACCTTCGATGATCGCCTGCAAAACCCATATCGCCTTGGGCCATGCGGCACAGGATACCTCCAAGGGCCACGGCGCGCTCACCGACGCCGATCAGATGGCTGCCGCCAAGGCGGCCTATGGCTGGACAACCGGCCCGTTTGAGGTTCCTGCTGATATCAAATCCCAATGGGAAGCCATCGGCGCCCGTGGCGCGACAGAACGTGCCGCTTGGGATGCCCGCTTTGCCGAGGTGTCGCAGCAGAAACAGGACCGGTTCAACCGCGCCTATGCGCTGGACGCCCCCAAGAAGCTGTCGGCCACCATCAAGGCGCTGAAAAAGCAGGTGTCGGAACAGCAGCCAAAGGTTGCCACCCGCAAGGCCTCTGAAATGGCGCTGGAAGTGATCAACCCGATCATGCACGAAACCGTAGGTGGCTCGGCTGATCTGACCGGATCCAACAATACCAAAACCGGCGATCTGGGCGTCTTTGACACCGATAACCGCAAGGGTCGCTATGTCTATTGGGGCATCCGCGAGCACGGCATGGCCGCCGCAATGAACGGCATGGTGCTGCACGGCGGTATCCGCGCCTATGGCGGCACCTTCTTCTGCTTCACCGACTATGCCCGCCCCGCCATGCGTCTGGCGGCGCTGTCCAAGATCCCGACAGTGTTTGTGATGACCCACGACAGCATCGGCGTTGGCGAAGATGGCCCAACCCACCAGCCGGTTGAGCATCTGGCAATCTGCCGCGCCACGCCCAACACCTATGTGTTCCGCCCCGCGGATGCGGTTGAAGCGGCTGAGGCCTGGGAAGTGGCCCTCACCGAGAAGAACACCCCTTCAGTGATGACCCTGACCCGTCAGAACCTGCCGACCCTGCGGACCGAGCACAAGCTGAGCAACCTCACCTCCAAAGGCGCCTATGTGCTGGCCGAAGCGGAAGGCAAGCGTCAGGCCATCCTCCTCGCCACCGGCTCTGAGGTGTCATTGGCGATGGACGCCAAGGCCAAGCTGGAAGCAGAAGGCATCGGCACCCGCGTTGTATCCATGCCCTGCATGGAGCTGTTCGCCGCCCAGGATGAAGCCTACCGCCGCAAGGTGCTGCCCGCAGGCCCCGTCCGCGTCGGCATCGAGGCCGCCATGCGTGCCGGCGGCTGGGATCGCTGGCTGATGGGCGAACGCGGCCAGGACAAAAAGGCCGGTTTCATCGGCATGGACCGCTTTGGCGCCTCTGCCCCAGCTGGTGAATTGTTCGAAAAATTCGGCATCACCGCCGAGGCCACCGTCGCCAAGGTAAAAGAACTGTTGGGCTAAAGATCAGCCATAATTGAAATAGAAAAGGGCACCTATCTGGGTGCCCTTTTTTCTTAAAGGTGGCCGCAGTACCGGCCGTGCTTTCAGGAAACTACCGTTTCAGAACAGAAGGATAGGAAGCGAAGCACCCGCCCCGTCGGGGTTGTTTTGACCCTGCCTCAGCGGTGCTTTGGCCATCGGCGAACCGCTCAATAATCGGTGATTTAGGGCCGCAAACACTCTCTCAACCAAGCCAAGATCACCGCATGCTTTAGGACCTCACTCTGCCCGACCTGACGCCCCGATTTCGCGGCACCAGCGGCAAAATAAGAGAAATTCAATGTATTTGTGCGAACTTTGCCTCTTCATTTCCGAGGACAACGACAATGGCGACAATCAACGGTGGTAGCGGCGACGACACTCTAAACGGGACGTCCGGCAACGACACGATCACAGGCGGCCAAGGTGCTGATTCGATCAACGCCGGCGCCGGTAATGATGTCGTACACGGTGATGATGCCCTCGGTTCTGCCGATGGCGGTGACACTATTGATGGAGGCGACGGCGCAGATACGGTTTATGGTGCTTCTGGTGATGATGAAATTCGGGGCGGTGCGGGGGCCGACAGCCTGCATGGTGGCGAAGGCGATGATTTTGTTGATGGCGGTGATGGCAATGATACGATCTATGCCAATCAGGGAAATGACACGCTAGACGGGGGCGACGGTGACGACCTGATCTACGGCAGTGATGGCAACAACGAAATTCGCGGCGGCGCGGGCGATGACACAATCTACGGCTTCGCTGGCGCAGATACTTTCGTCATCACCACGGGCAGCAGCATTGACACGATCGAAGACTACAACGCCGCCGATGGCGATATCCTTTCCGTCGACTACCCGGGGATTACAACCTACGCCGAACTTGAGCCTTACTTAAGTGACGATGGAAATTGGGGGACTCTGATCACACTTCCCGACGGCTCGGTGACCCAAGTAAAATGGTTGAACTATGCGTCTCAGTCAGCATCGGATTTCACATTTCAGTCGGGGCCGGTGTGTTTTCTGAAGGGTACCCTGATTGATACGGCAACAGGCCCGACACCCGTCGAGGCGTTGCGTCTCGGCGATTTGGTCGAAACCCTAGACAACGGACTGCAGCCGGTGAAGTTCATTTCTTGTAGATGCTACAAGTTCAAAAATGGCCCTCACAAAATGAAACCTATTCGGTTTCGGTCCAATGCGCTCGGGCCGAAGGTTCCGAACCGTGAGCTTCTCGTCTCGCCGCAACACAGGATTGCTCTGCCACAGAACAATCCCACCTATATCGTCGCGGCCAATAAGCTTCTTCAGCTACCCGGTGTAACGGAACGGCCGTCTTGCAAAATTGCACGATACTACCACATCGTGCTTGATCACCATCAACTGGTCCGCGCCAATGGCGCTTGGGCAGAGACACTCTTGGTGACAAAATACAGCAGCGACCAAGCACGGCTGCCAAGCGCGCTACGGCGGACTAAGATGACGCCCATTCGGAAAATTGAAAAGGTTTTGCGGCCTCCGGCATTTACCGTTTTCTAGAGGCTATCAAGCACTCTCACCCATACCGATCCGGCTTCACATTAAAAGGCTCCCTGCGAGCAAGACCGGACATTCAAGAACCGCGCTGCATACGCTTGGGCTCGAAGCGGACTATTCGGTCTTGGTGAGACAGTGAACTCAGTGACTTTCTTTATCGCCACCAAACATCCCCATCACTGGCCCGATCACTTTGGTCGCCACCGGGATCAGCACCAATCCCCAGGCGACGCCAAAGACGCCGTCCATGGTGGCCTTTGCGCTCCACTCGGTAAATCCGGTCCAGGCTGCGGGTACCGCGTGGCCTGCTGCATAGGCCAGATCGTGGATGTGATGGCCGAGCCAGCCAAAGCCCAGAACCTCCAGCCCATGGATGATGATGGATCCACCAACCCAAAGCATTGCGGCGGTTCCCACAACTGACAACAACCACATCAGCACCGGCATGAATTTCACCAATCCACGCCCCAGACCACGCCCGACGGGGGTCGGTGCCCTGTTAGCCAGGAACAGGCCCACATCGTCCATCTTGACAATCAGCGCCACCGAACCATAGACCGCCAGCGTCACACCGATGGCCACCACCGCAAGGGTTGCCGCTTGAATCCAGACATTTGGCGCCTCAATTGCGGCAAGTGCGATGGTCATAATTTCTGCCGATAGGATAAAATCGGTCTTGATGGCACCTTTGATCTTTGCCTCCTCCAGATGACCGGGGTCTTTGATGGTCATATCCTGCGCGATTTCATCGCTGGCGTGGGGGAACAGCACGTGAAAGATCTTTTCCGCGCCCTCAAAACACAGATAGCTACCCCCCAGCATCAACAAAGGCGTGATCGCCCAGGGCGCAAAATTTGCCAGTAGCATAGCCACTGGCATCAGCAGAATCAGCTTGTTGAACAGGGATCCGCGGGTGATGCGCCAGATGATCGGCAATTCGCGCGCCGGTGCAAAACCTTGCAGGTACTTTGGCGTCACCGCCGCGTCATCAATAATCACGCCCGCCGTTTTGGCCCCGGCCTTGCTGGCCGCAGCCGCCACATCGTCAACCGAGGTCGCCGCCACCTTGGCGATCGCTGCCACATCATCCAGCAAAGCCAGCAAACCGCTCATGTCACAAACCCTTATCTGTACCGCACATTTTCTTGCAACCTACCCTATCTGTGGCGGGTGACAAGCGTTAGCGCAACCGATCTGCGCCCGCTGATTTCCGTTAACGCCACCGGGTAAAACCGTTAACGCCACCAGCCAGGTTTTGCGCTAACATACTGTGTTTTCGCTATATTTGCCCCTTTAGCAGGAAACCAATGACGTCTATACGCGACACCAAGATTTGCTCGCCTGGAGATATGCACATGACCATCAAAGTCGGGATCAACGGTTTTGGCCGTATTGGCCGCTGCACCCTGTCACACATTGCCGCCTCTGGCCGTGACGACATTGAAGTGATCAAAGTCAACGCAACCGGCCCGCTGGACACGGCTGCCCATCTGATCAAATACGACTCCGTGCACGGTCGTTTCCCGGGCGAGGTCTCCATCGGTGAAGGCACCATGAACCTGGGCCGCGGCGACATGCAGATGTTCTCGACCTACAACATGGATGAGCTGGACTGGTCCGGCTGTGACGTGGTTCTGGAATGCACCGGCAAATTCAATGACGGTGAAAAAGCCAAGGCTCACCTGGCGCGTGGGGCCAAAAAGGTGCTGCTGTCTGCGCCCGGCAAAAATGTCGACAAAACCATCGTTTTTGGCGTCAACGACACCGAGCTCACAGCCTCTGACACCATGATTTCCAATGGCTCCTGCACCACCAACTGTCTGGCGCCCATTGCCAAGGTGCTGGATGACTCCTTTGGCATCGAACATGGCATCATGACCACCATCCACGCCTATACCGGTGATCAGCCAACACTGGACCGTCGCCACTCGGATCTCTATCGCGCCCGCGCCGCGGCCATGTCGATGATCCCCACCTCCACCGGTGCTGCCAAGGCCCTGGGCGAGGTTCTGCCCAACCTGAAAGGCCGTCTGGACGGCTCTGCCATTCGGGTCCCCACGCCAAATGTATCGGCTGTGGATCTGACCTTCCGCGCCAGCCGCGATGTCACCGTCGAGCAGATCAACGCCGCGATGCAGGAAGCTGCCGCCGGTCCGATGAAGGGCGTTCTGGGCTATGAGCCCGCGCCGCTGGTGTCGATTGATTTCAACCACTCCTCCGAGAGCTCGATCTTTGCCCCGGATCAGACCCGCGTGGTCGAGGACCGCATGGTGCGGGTTCTGTCCTGGTATGACAACGAATGGGGCTTCTCTGTTCGTATGGCCGATGTTGCCGTCGCCATGGGACGTTTGGTGTAAACCAACCCGGGATTTGAACGCAGAGCGCGCTAATGGCGTGTCGCTCTTGAGATTTCGCGCCCGCTCAGGCATATCTGAGCGGGCGTTATTCATTCTGGCGGAGCCTCATGACAAATAAGATTGCCATATGGCTTGGCCTGTTACTGGTGCTGGCAGTGGTCGCTGACCTTTTGCTGTTTGGTGGGGACAATTTGCTGTTTCTGGCTAAAAAGCTGTTCGAGCTGCTCGACTGGGTCGCTTTCTGGCGCTGAGCTCCCCTGCCCGTCCTGCTGAGGTCAGCCAAACCGATGCTGGCCAAAACACCTCTGCCAAAACCACTCGGGCGCAAAAACGACAAAGGCGCAGCCCTGTGTCAGGCCGCGCCAAGCGTTGTTTTTCATAATTGTGTCGTGGAGTTCTCTCCAAAGGCCAATTGCCGTCAGTCCGGATGACACCGGGCCGGCTGCCCTTGCCTAGCTCTCACCTAGATCTTGCCTAGCCGTTTTCGCAGCTCATCAAAGACCAGTGGCGTGACAAACTTGGAAACATCCCCATCCAGGCGGGCAATTTCCTTGACCAGCTTGGAGGCGATCGCCTGATGCCGGGCCTCAGCCATCAAGAACACCGTCTCAACCGAGCTATCCAATACGCGGTTCATGCCAACCATTTGATATTCATATTCAAAGTCGGCAACAGCCCGAAGCCCCCGAACGATAATCTGGGCACCGACATCGTTGGCGCAATCAATCAACAGGTTTTCAAAGGGATGCACCACAATTTCAGTACCGGTCTGCTCGCTAAGCTTTGCGCATTCTGCCTCAATCATGGCAACGCGTTCTTCGAGAGAGAACAAAGGCCCCTTGTCGCGGTTGATCGCAACCCCGATAACCAGCTTGTCCACCAGCGCACTGGCCCGGCGGATGATGTCGATATGACCCAATGTGATGGGATCAAACGTCCCTGGATACAAGCCGATGCGCATTGGCCTCTCCTGTCATGGTACTGTTTCAGTCTAAGCTCTTGCGCAGACCAAACATCTTAACCCCTGAGGACGCAAGAGGGGGAAAATACCCAAAACGATATTCCCGCGCGTCATCTGGTCGCGACCCAACGTTTATCCGGGAATACGCCTGACCAGAAACCCGCACCAGCCGCAGCAGCCATCGCCGCTGCGCGACAGGCGCCTGCGGCGCGTGACATCAATCGTGGGTGTCAGTGCCCCATGATCATGCCTTCCAGGGCATTTTTCTCCATGGCGATTTCGGCCAGCTGCGCCTTAACAACATCCCCCAAAGAGACCAGGCCCACCATTTCGCCGTCTTCAACCACTGGCATATGGCGGAAACGGCCCGTTGTCATCTGCTGCAGGATATCTTCGACGTTGGACTGGCGCGAGCAGGTTACCAGCTTTGTGGTCATATACGCGCTGACAGGTTTGCCCAGGCAGCCTGAGCCGCTTTTGCCAAGCTCGCGGACAATATCACGCTCTGACAAGATGCCTTCAGCTGTTTTGCCATCAGAAGAGACCACCACCGTGCCGATCCCCTTGTCCGAAAGCAGAGCTGCTGCATCGGCAACGGACGCATTGGGGGCCACTGTTACAACCGCGGCGCCCGCCTTGGACTTCAGAATCAATTGAACCAACATATGCGCTCCTTTGGTAATTTTATTGCGTATTACCAAGCGTTGCCGCAACGCCGCGTCAAGTCAAGGCCTCCAAACGGGCCACCTCCTCGCGGATGCCTTTGGTCAAGGCACGCGCAAAGCGGTTCAACCGCTCGCTGCGCTGGTCGCCTTGGTGGCGTACCAGGTAGAAACTGCGGGTGAGACTGATCTTATCGGTGAGAACCTTGCGCAGCATACGATGGGCCGGCAGCGAAAAATCATGCGCCACACAAAGCGCCGTGCCCTGGGCCGCCAGCTTGATCTGTACTGACACCGAATTGGAGGCCAGCGCCACCCGTTCGACGCCGAGATTGCTGATGTAATCCAACTCCTGATCAAAAATCATGTCGGGAATATAGCCGATCATTTTGTGACCTTTGAGATCTTCGAGCTTTTTGATCGGCGGGTGTTTGCGCAAATAATGGTGTGAGCCCACCATATGCAGTTTATAATCCGTCAGCTTTTGCACCAGGAGCTGCCCCGCTGTGGGCGCACTCACCGTGACCGCCATATCCGCCTCGCGACGGCTCAGGTTGATCACCCGAGGCAAGGCGACGATCTGGATATCCAGATCCGGGTGTTCCTCACAGATCTGGGCACAGACCTGCGGCAGGATGTAATTGGCGCTGCCATCCGGCGCACCGATGCGGATCTGCCCTGACAGGGTGTCGCTTGGCCCGGTGAGCGCCTCAGCCCCGGCGCGCATCGCCTGTTCTGCGGCCTCCGCATGAACCAAGAGACGGTCCCCCGAGGCGCTGAGCGCGTAGCCCTGAGGGGATTTGACAAAAAGAGGGGTTTCCAATGCAGCTTCAAAACGTGCAATGCGACGGCCCACCGTGGCAGGATCCATTTTTAGGATGCGCCCGGCACCAGACAGGCTGGCCTCTCGGGCAACCGCCAAAAACACTTTCATATCATCCCATTGAGCATCCATCTGCGCGATCCCCTCAGTTTGATCGAGGCCAGACGGCCCCGTTAACCATTTGCGTTCCTGCAAACCCTATTTGAAATCTTTCCCCTTTTCCGTTGTTTTTTGCAAGCCTAAGCTCGCGGCAAGTCATCCATGAGGAGGTTTTTCCGATGCAAGAGCTCACCCACTACATCAACGGTGAACACGTCAAAGGCACGTCGGGCCGTTTTTCTGACGTCTTTAACCCCGCCACCGGCGAAGTGCAGGCCAAATGCCCACTGGCCAGCAAAGAAGAGATGGCGCAGGCCGTTGCCTGTGCTGCTGCGGCTCAGCCTGCTTGGGAAAAAGTGAACCCCCAGCGTCGCGCCCGCGTGTTGATGAAATTTGTCGACCTGCTGAACCGCGACATGGACAAGCTGGCTGAGGCCCTGTCGCGCGAGCACGGCAAGACCTTCCCTGACGCCAAGGGCGACGTCCAGCGTGGTCTGGAAGTGGTAGAATATTGCATCGGCGCGCCGCAGATGTTGAAGGGTGAATTTACCGACAGCGCCGGCCCCGGCATCGACATGTATTCCATGCGTCAGGCTCTGGGTGTGACCGCGGGTATCACCCCGTTCAACTTCCCGGCGATGATCCCCATGTGGATGTTTGCCCCGGCCATCGCCTGCGGCAATGCCTTTATCCTGAAACCATCCGAGCGCGACCCATCGGTGCCTTTGATGCTGGCGGAACTGCTGGAAGAAGCAGGCCTGCCAAAAGGTATTATCCAGGTGGTAAACGGCGACAAGGAAGCCGTGGACGCGATCTTGTTTGACGACACTATCCAGTCGGTTGGCTTTGTCGGCTCGACCCCCATCGCCGAATATATCTACGGCACCGGCTGTGCCCAGGGTAAACGCGTTCAGTGCTTTGGCGGCGCCAAGAACCACATGATCATCATGCCCGATGCCGATCTTGACCAGGCGGCTGACGCCCTGATCGGTGCCGGTTACGGGGCTGCGGGCGAACGCTGCATGGCAATCTCGGTTGCGGTTCCTGTTGGCAAAGAGACCGCTGACAAGCTGATCGAAAAACTGATCCCCCGCGTTGAGACGCTGAAGGTTGGCCCTTATACGGCTGGCGACGATGTCGATTACGGTCCGGTTGTGACCGCAGCTGCCAAAGCCAATATCGAGCGTCTGGTTCAAACTGGTGTTGATCAGGGTGCCGATCTGGTTGTCGATGGCCGTGACTTTAGCCTGCAGGGCTATGAGGATGGCTTCTTTGTTGGTCCAAGCCTGTTTGACAATGTCACCACGGATATGGACATCTACAAGCAGGAGATCTTTGGCCCGGTTCTGTCCACCGTGCGCGCCGAAACCTATGAGGAAGCGCTGTCCTACGCGATGGATCACGAATACGGCAACGGCACCGCGATCTATACCCGCGATGGCGACACCGCCCGTGACTTTGCCAACCGGATCAACATCGGCATGATCGGCATCAACGTGCCAATTCCTGTGCCACTGGCCTACCACACCTTTGGTGGCTGGAAAAAATCCGCCTTTGGCGATTTGAACCAGCACGGTCCGGATGCGTTCAAATTCTACACGCGCACCAAAACCATCACCTCGCGCTGGCCCTCGGGCATCCGTGAAGGCGGCGAGTTCAACTTTAAAGCAATGGACTAAACCCCTATCTTAAATGAATAAAAAGCAGGAGCCCCGATGCATTTCGGGGCTCTTTTTTTGTTCCCCGCGCCCAACACAGATGCAACAATTCGAATGAATACGAAAAAGTGATCTGCGCGGGGCTTTTCACCTCTGCGCAACATCCCATATGGGTACAGAAACCATAAAACAGCGAGCAGTGTGACCAACCCATGTCTT
>Ga0316204_10011879_pt1 | contig 10780 bp, 10 predicted proteins | sample 6monrhotite_MG_2_FD_205661 | JGI IMG/M metagenome (GOLD analysis project Ga0316204, IMG submission 205661) | Microbial mat bacterial communities from mineral coupon in-situ incubated in ocean water Damariscotta River, Maine, United States -... | ecosystem: Environmental > Aquatic > Marine >... | reverse complement strand
TAGAAAAACACCCGGCAGGGCCAATTCTTCAGCAAACATAAACAGATCCAAATATCACTGGTTTCAATAGTCAGGTCTTTATATTAAAAGAGTATCTGAATTGAAAGGCCCATCTGGTGCGGCGGGGAAGATATCGCCTTATGATTACAGGGCTTTTGGTGCGTGAGGTAAAGAGGCTTGCATACAGGTATGAACGGCGTTCGTCATTTAGGGTCAGCGCGGACATTCTATGAAGAATGTCTGGATGCGGGGGAAGCATTGAATGCCAAAGGCTACGGCCTTGATAGCGGCAAGCTGCTGGCTGTTTATCCAACGGTGTACGGAAATCCGTATTTGCACATGCTGTATGCCTCTGCTTTGGAGCATGGTTATGCACCCATAGCGCTTGAAAGTCTGTCGCAGTTGGACGAAGTGCCCACAGGACTGCGGGTGGTTGTTCACCATCACTGGCTGCACCGCATTTTTGACAGGCTGGAAAACGTGGCAGACGCAAAAAGGGCTGCACTGGAGTTTTTGGCCAGAGTTCAAAAACAGAAGGATACTGGGCACGATCTGGTTTGGACCGTGCACAACGTATTGTCACACCAAACAGATTTTCCGGAGGAAGAAGCCCGCTTAAGGGCTGATTTTGCACAGCTTGCAGACCATATTCATATTATGAACCCGGATACAGCCAATCTTTGCGCACCGCACTATTTACTGGATGAAAACAAAGTGTTTCAGGTGCCGCATCCTGCTTACACGGGGGTTTATGCTGATTTTGTAAGGTGCGAACAGGCACGTTTGACGCTGGGCTTACAACCGAATGATCATGTGTTTCTGTTGTTTGGTGCGCTTGGTGCCAACAAAGGTACACGGCAGTTTTTAGCGCAGCTGGATGCTTTGCAAGCGCGTATGGATGGCAAAGCGGTGGTTATCATTGCCGGGCGTGAAGGCAGCGGTGTTTTCATGGAAGATATCTATAGCCTTACTTCCGGGCGCGCAGATGTGCGCTTGTATATAGGCCATATTGAAGACAGACATATTCAAAATTTCTTTCGCGCGGCGGACGTTGCTGTGTGCGCGCATACGGCAGGGTTGAATTCAGGCGTTACTGCCACGGGGCTAACATTTGGATGTGCTACTGTCGCCGCAAGCCGGATGGCGGGCTGTGTAGAAGGTGCAGAAGAGTTTGTTGCCACCTTTGATGTCGCCAAGCCGGAAACACTGGTTGAAGCTTGTGTGGCAGCGTTTGAGATGTCAAAGCTGCCGGAAATCGGTCAAAAACTTGCTGCATGGGGACAGGAAATGGCACCTGCTCGAATATCCAGCCGATTTTTTGAGGCGCTGGAGCAACGGCTTTGAGCACTTTGGCAGGATACAGACCGTTAACAGCACGTGATTTTCATGCAGCGAAACTTGGCCTGTTTGGGTTTTTAAAATCACAGAAAATTCTGATTACGCGCAGGCCTGTGCAGCGGTTGTTTTTTCTGGGCTTTGCGGCGAAAAAATATATTGATCTGAAGGTTGTTACCCGCGGCCCCAATACAGAACGTGGTGCGGTGGTGGCAACAGTGCGTTGTTTTACACTGTTTGGCCGGGAGATTGTGCTGCCGCGGGCGGTGGCCGAGCAGCATTTTTTTGCGGATAGCGCAGATAGTCTGGCCGGACAACGCCTGTGGGTTTGCCGACCGCCGGGTGCTGTATTTGCGCTGGTAACATTCGCGCGCACCACCCGGCGGCAGCGCATTGGCTTCGCCGGGCGGCTGACGTTGAAATCTGGAAAAACCGATTTGCTGGCAGCGGAAGGTGTGGCGGTGTCGCGTGATAGAACAGCGCTTGAAACAGCCCTTGATACGGCACGCCTGAAAACTGACAGAAACACCGGGCGTAGCCTGTTGGCGCGGCTTATCTACCTGTGGCAAGACGGTGTACATATGCAGGAACTTGCCGTGCTTGAGGATGCTGAAAAACTGGTTGCTACCGGGTTGGAAGCTGTGGCTACGGTGCAGGGCGGAAATAGTGCGAAACTATATACCTATGACACGCCTCTAACGGGGCCGGTGCGTTCAGGCTTGCCGCTGTCAAAGTGGTTGCAGCATGAAGCACGTGTTTTGGAACAGGCGGTACGCGCTGCAGGAGCAGGTGTGATTGAGGTGTCGGGGCCATTTTGCAGTGGGGAAATAGCGTTGGCATCCACACTTGCTGCAGCCTATGGCGGCTTTAGTGTTCGGGGTGGGCCCTGTGCACTAACAGTAAAACTGGATTGGCTGAATGCTGCTGAAATTGCTTTGCTTGCGCGCAAGGATAGTTGACGCGCAAACATATGTGCGGGATAGTGCCTTTCATAGCTAAGGCTATGAAGTTTCATGTATTTTCGGAGCGTTAAATGAAAAAGACAATTTATCCGGTGATTTTATCTGGCGGCGCAGGCTCACGTTTGTGGCCAATGTCACGCTCCAAATATCCAAAGCAATTTCTGCCCATGCTGGGGAAAAAAAGCCTGTTCACCCAAACGCTGGAACGTGTTGGCCCTGCATACGGGTTTGGTATGCCGCTGGTTGTCGCCAACGAACACCACAGGTTTATGGTGAACGAGCAGGCAACCAAAGCGGGTATTGATCTGGAAGCCGTTATTCTGGAGCCGGTTGGCCGCAACACTGCGCCAGCGGTCGCCATTGCGGCGCTGAAGGCCGTTGAAATTGATCCGGATGCGCTGTTGCTGTTCTTGCCGTCTGACCATGTTATCCTTGATACGCCGGGTTTTCACCGCGCCGTGAGCGATGCGGCTTGCGCGGCCAAGCAGGGCTATTTGGTGTGCTTTGGCATGAACCCAACACGTCCGGAAACGGGTTATGGTTACATTAACGAAGGCGATGAAATCTCGGGCGCAAAAGGCGCGCGTGTGATTAAAGCGTTCAAAGAAAAGCCTGATGAAAGCACTGCGGCAGCGTATCTCGGCGAGGGCGGGTATCACTGGAACAGCGGCATGTTTATGTTCGCTGCCCACACCATTTTGGCAGAGTTTGAAAAACATCAGCCTGTTATGTTGGAGGCCTGCAAAAAGGCGCTGGCATCTGCCGCGCCTGATTTGAACTTTCTGCGTATGACCGAGGCCGATTTTGGTGCTGTGGCTGCTGACAGCATTGATTATGCCATTATGGAAAAAACAGACAAAGCCGCCGTTTTGCCAGCTGAATTTGGCTGGTCAGACGTGGGCAGTTTTTCAGCGCTTGCTGATGTGCAGGACGCCGACGCCGACGGCAATGTAAGCATTGGCGACGTGATGAGCGTTGATACCAAAAACTGTTTTATCCACAGCGGTGGGCATTTGATCAGCACTGTCGGCGTTGAAAATCTGGTTATCGTTGCCACCGATGATGCTGTGATGGTGGCCAATAAAGATCAGGATCAGGATGTAAAAAAGATTGTGGACCGATTGAAAGCCGAAGGTCGCAGTGAGGCTGATTTTCATTCCACTGTTTACCGTCCGTGGGGCAATTACTGCACGTTGGCGCTGGGCGACCGGTATCAGGTGAAAGAAATTGAGGTATATCCTGGTAAGCGCCTGAGCTTGCAAATGCACCATCACAGGGCCGAGCACTGGATTGTGGTTGAAGGATCAGCCGTTGTTACACGCGGTGAAGAAACATTGCTGCTAAGTGAAAACGAAAGTGTTTACCTGCCGCTTGGCACCAAGCACCGGCTGGAAAACCCCGGCAAAATAGCACTCAGGCTAATTGAAGTACAATCAGGCAGCTATTTGGGCGAAGACGACATCGTACGCTTCGAGGACGATTTCAACCGGGAATAGTTTGGCCGCCGTCGAAAATTATTTAAGCTTAACCAGTTTCTTTAATCTGTCGGCCATGTCTGGGTCTTCTGCTGCCAGCGACAGGTTGGCCATTAACCAGCCTATTTTGCTGCCACAATCAAAGCGCTGGCCTTCAAAATTTAAGGCATGGAACGGCTGTTCGCCGATCAGTTTTGCCATCGCGTCGGTTAGCTGAATTTCGCCGCCTGCGCCCACTTGTTTGCTGGCCAGATGGTTCATCACTTCGGGCTGCAGAATGTAGCGTCCAACCACGGCCTCGGTGGAAGGGGCGTCTTCCGGGGCTGGTTTTTCCACCAAGCCCTTCACTTCAATCAGCTTGCCGCTGCACTCGCCCGGCGTAATTACACCGTAATTGCTGGTTTCCGCACGGGGTACATCCATGGTTGCCACAAGGTTGCCGCCAACGTCACCGTAAGCTTCCACCATCTGTTTCAGGGTGCCGGGCTTGCCTTTGATCAGGTCATCCGGCAGGGCAACAGCAAACGGGCTACCGTTAACAAAATGGCGCGCACACCATATGGCGTGGCCCAGTCCGCGTGGCTGCATTTGGCGCACATACTGGATACTGCCTTCAGGCAGCAGCATGGAACGGGAAATTTCAAGCGCTTCTTCTTTGCCTTTTTCCTGAAGAATTTTCTCCAGTTCAAAAGCATGGTCGAAATGGTCTTCCATCACTTGTTTATTGCGGCCTGTTACCAGCATAATCTGGTCAATGCCTGCTTCAATGGCCTCTTCGACGGCGTATTGAATAAGCGGTTTGTCTACAACCGGCAGCATTTCTTTGGGGATGGCTTTGGTGGCAGGCAGGAAGCGCGTACCAAGGCCCGCAACAGGAAAAACTATCTTTTTAATCGGTTTAAACACTCTGTAACTACCCCTCGTGTTGCTATTGCATCAAGCTGCGATAGCCGTATCAATACTTAGTCTGTTAGCTCACCCAAATATTGACGGGTGAGTATTTTACCTTGTTCCACTGCAGGCTGATCAAACGCGTCAACGCCCATCAGGTGTGCGGTAATAACTGTTTCAAGCATGAAGGAGACAAAAAGGCCACCCAAATTTTCTTCGCTCAGGCTATCAATCACAATTTCCCGAACGGTACGGCCTTTGCTGCGCAAGCTATCCTGCGTAGCGCGAGACTGGCATGTAACCATATCGCCGATGGTGCGCCCTGCCATATAATCCAGCCCGTAAGCCGTTGCTTCACCCGCATTAATGCGCGGGCCTTTGTTGAAGCTTGGCACCGTAATGATGGTACAGAATTTATCATTCGGGCCATCCAGAAACAATTGCATCTGGCTGTGCTGGTCAACGGGGCCAACGGCGCGAATGGGTGTGGTGCCCAACCCGTTTTTGCCAAGGCTCTCCGCCCATAATTGCCCGTGCCAGCGGGTGAAGGCGCGCAGGCTTTCGGCGTAGGGCATAACCAACACTTGCGTAATGCCGCAGTGTTCTGAAAGCGTTTGAGTAAGGGCCGCGCCCACAACAGCAGCCGATGTGCGCGCGCCCGCCGTGATTGCAGCACATACGTCTTCTGCGCCCCGGCGGAAAGCTTCCACCGAAAGCCCGGAAACCGCCACAGGCAGCATACCCACATTTGTTAATACGCTAAAGCGGCCGCCCACATCGGTGGGGTGGTCCAGCACCATACTGCCCAGTTTTTCAGCGTAGGTGCGCAGGGGGCGCTCACCGGGTTCGGTGATGAAAGAAAAATGGTCTGCCATTGGCCGCGTGGAGGCAGATGCCTCAAGCCATGCGCGGCAAGCCAGCAGCTGTGCCAGTGTTTCGCCGGTGCTGCCGGATTTTGAAACGGCGAGCACATGGCTTTGGGCAGGATCAAGTGTAGTGAACAGCAGGTCCATCTCGTAAGCATCAAGGCTGTCAGGCGTGTGGATAATGGTGCCGCGACCACCTTCAAAGCGTGCGAGGGCAATAGCCGCTTGCGCACCGAGGCTGGACCCGCCCGTGCCAAGCACAATCAGATGTTTGAAATTTTCGGTGATATGGTTAGCCAGCGTGTGAATGGAAGCCATGTCTGGCCCGTCAGATGCCTGGCGTGCGAAAGGCAGAAAACCATTTGCTGCAAGGTTGGCAGCGTGGGCAGCTGCTTTATCAAGGTTTGCCTCAAAAGCTTTTTGAATGCCAAGAGTTTCCAATTGGCTTTCAAGGGGCAGGGAGCCGAACGAATAACTGAACATGTGTGGGCCTTAAAATGCTTGCGCAAATCACTGCGCGCTGAGGAGTGTAGACAGCAATATTCGTTACTTTTCCCACGGTTGCAAGGCAAAGAAACAGAAATTTAACCATAATGCGGTGGGTTAGCAGACTACCGCCGTGCTTCAGCGCGGAACCACAGGTTAAACGCCCATTTTTCGCCTATATCAACAGGGGCCCCGCCGTGCAGGCTGTGGGCGTGGCGCACCACTGTGCCGGGCGTGCAATTATGAAACACCACCAGCTTGCCAGCTTCTGCGGGCACACTAAGTTTGAGTTTGGGGAAAACGGTGCCGCCCCCTTTTTCCGGCGTGTTTAGGTAGCAGAGCGCAGTTATTAGCCGCTGGCCGCCGTTTTGCCAATTGCGCTTGCCTGCGCTGGTTTCAGGGTTAAAGGCGTCAAAATGCGGTTTATATTCTGCGCCCTCGCCGTAGTGGATTACTTGAAAACGCTCTGCGTGCGACAGTGGCATGCCGATTAGCCCCGCCACCCATGCTGCAATTTGATATGTTATTGTGTCGGTGGCGTGGTCAATCCAGCACAGACTGTTGGTGCGGCCCTTGGAAATTACCCCTTCTTCTGCGCCTGAAACCTTTGCGCGGTTCATGCCTGCGGCTTCAGCACAGCCAATCATATGGCGGCATTCAGCAGGATTGATGAAATTATCAACAGTATAGACCCGGGGCTCAAGGTTCAGATCAATGATCGCGCGCTGCATTTAAATGTACCTGACAATTGTTTGAGCATTAAAATAGCAGTTTAAAGCCATCAGTAAAATGCGCCAGCGTGAAAAACGGCCTTTCTCATAACCCAATCATTCCACCGGCACGTTTGATTTTTCAGCCACCAGCAAGCGAACAAGCGGTGGGGTGTATGTACCACCTAGTCAAGCGCGGCAGGTCTTGCGAAAAAGCGCAATCCATTTAAGCTGACCGCACGAGTTTCGTCACCTTGTAATACGACATGATCAAATGGAGGTTTTTTGCTGACCCATTCGTTTTCTATTGTGCAAAGTTCTTCAATGATTGCGGGGCCCTTTATTTCTTGGCCCAATAGAACGTCTACCATCTTTTGCTTATTGCCAGCTTCGCAATGCACTTGATGTGTTGCTTTTGCCTCGGGGCGCCAAACTCGTGAAAAGGGATCATTGCAATCAGCCCCACCACCATAAATTTCGAGCACAACCTGAGCTTTTGGGTGAATACTGCATTCTACCAGCATTTCCCAATTGGCTTGTGCCCAATCATCAAAAAATTCATTAGTTTGATCTTGTGCAATTAATTTCAATAGCCTCGGCCACGCCGCGCACAGAACTGACTGGAAACATGAAATGGCCTCGGTTACGTCGAAGCACTCCGTTTCATTAGTCTGTTGCTGTTCTGAGAACCAATTCATGTTTTGGTGCTTTTCATGCCCCAGCAGCAGAATACGCGGTGGGGTGTGTGAAGTGGGTCTTCGGGGAAATCACGGGCCAGTAATTCTGAAAGCTCTGCTTTGAAAGCTTCGCGGGCATCCTGTTCCAGCGCGGCGATACCTGCGCTGGCTTCTATCCGGTGTACCCAGCTTGTTCGGCTGTATACGGCGGGTTCGTCGTAGCTGAAGCTTTGAATGCCAACAAAACCGGCTTCTGCCAAATCGCGCAGCCACAGCGGGTAAATACCGTTGCCGCGTGCCGCGCTCCATGTGGGCGCATGCTTTAAAATCAGGTCTTCTGTGGCCTCCACCATATTGCCACTGTGCGCCATCCAGTCATAGTGGCACATCAGCAAATGTCCGCCGGGTTTTAAAATGCGGTGCGCTTCTGTTGCAGCCTTGGGGCGGTTAAACCAGTGCCAGCACTGGCCTGCGGTTACCAAATCCTGGCTGGCATCTTCAGCGCCGGTGTCTTCCGCGCTGGCTTCATTGTAGCTGGTTCTAAGGCCGCTTTCCTTGGCAAGCTTGCGAGCTGCGGCCAGCATGTCCGGGTCAATATCCAGCCCCACTGATTTTAAGCCCATCATCGTGGTGCTAAGCGCCAGCGCTCCTGTGCCGGTGCCCACATCAATATGCGCCATGCCTGCCTTTAATAGGCCCTCAACAGCAAGCCGCGCATACATGGAAGCCGGGAAGCCAAGCCTGTGCTCTGCATAGCTGTTTGCCGCGCGCCCAAACTGGGGTTTTTCTGTTGGTTTTGTTTTACCTTCCCACATATAGGGCGCTCCTGACATTGATTGTGCTCAACACCTTTAGCACAAGATTTGGCGCTTTGTCGCTGGCTGAAAACCACCCATGGTAGTTTTCTACTTATGCTTATGGTAAAAAGCGGGTGACAGACTCTGGCTTGTGGCTTACACTTCGCCCAGATCAAAAATAGATGCTTTCGGGGAGTTTTAAGATGGCAAATTTGGTGAAAGGGGCGCTTGTTACAGCCATGTTATTGGTAGGCGGCCTGCAAGTGGCAGCGCAGGATGCTGCTGCATATGACGGCACCGGCGTGAAACCACCGAAAGAGCTTTTGCTGAAAGAAGGCCGCACCATTGGTGATATTCGCCTGCCAAAAGGCGCTGTGGTAAATGCAAAAAAATCTGTTATTTTGGGTGGTGGCACCAATGCTTTTGGAAAGATTTTTGGCACAGTGAAAGCCGACAGCGACAAGGTTGCGCGGTTTTTCCTTGATACAATGCCGGGCGATGGCTGGGAATTAATCAGCGAATTCCAGTCAGACGACATCACCTTCGTGTACCAAAAACCAACACGTGTGGTGATTGTTTTTATCGAGCGCGGTAAACGCTCCACCGATATGCGTGTTACGCTTACGCCCAGAAGCTAGATTGCAGACAAAGGCCTATGAATAGTAAGGAAGCGGCTTTTTAGCCGCTTTTCTTTTGCACAAGGCAGGGTTTGCCTTAGGCCGCGATACCTTTTTTCCGAAGTGCCGCCTGAAAAGGTGCCAGCTGGTTTGCATAATTTTGCCACCGGCCTTTTGATGATTTATAGATGCCTCGCCTCACCTGATGGGCGCTGTATGTGTGGACTATTCGTTTTTTTTCATGAAAATTGAGACAGTCATTATGCCAGCCAAGGCCTATGTATGTGCATACCTGCCGCATTGTTTTTTCAAATGCGTTGACCATATCTTCATAATGCACATCAAGGGCGCCGTAACCCAGGCTTGCCCAGGATTTGATAATGCTTTCATCCAGCGCAATGAAACCTGCAATCGCGGCCAGGTCGGTGGCATAAGTGTTTGTTCGCAGTAACGGCGCGAAATAAATTGAAAGCCCCGTGTCCATAAAATCACGCCGCACATGCAGGAATTTTGCGTTGGGAAATAATTTCTTCAGAAAACCAATATGACGGCTGTTGCCAAGAGTTTTATCTATAATAAAGCCAGCACCGGGGTTCGCTGATGTTGCTTGCGCCAAATAGCTGTCACGCCATGTTTTCATGCGGGCACTGGCTTCTGCTATTTGTCCTGCGGCTATTAGTGTTTCTGCTTCCAGCGCGATATTGGGAATGAACGGTGTTTCGCCCAAGCTCGCCACATCAGGGTGGCTGGCAAGGGCCTGATCAAGAAGGGTGCTGCCTGTGCGTGGCAGGCCAACAATAAACACCGGCTTAATGGCTGCGTTAATTTCTTGCTGCGGTAGCTGATTTAGCAAATCCCGGCGCATTTCATACTGTGCAAATTCAGCTTTTTCATCGAAGCCGGTTTTGGCGGATTGCGGTACATTTTGCATCAGACGGTTTGCGGTTTCAATCGCGTTAAAGGCGCGGGTGTAATCGTGGCGGCTGTCATAAATTCGCCCCAGGTCAAACATTAAACCGGCGCTATTAACCGGGCCGCATGCGCCACTTTCAGCAAGGCGTGTGAAATGTGCCAGCAGGGTAGCATCAATGCGGTCTGGCTTTGTGCGCGATAACAGGTTGAAAGCAGTAACATTGTTGGCGTCAAGCGTTAGCAGGTAGCGTGCTGTGGCTTCCGTCTCTGTTAGGTTTCCTTCTGCCATATGATATTGGCACAGGCTGGCATTCAGGCCTGCATGGTGCGGCGTATGGCGCAGTCCTTCTTTGATAAAAGCCCAGCCAGAATGTAAATCCTGAATTTGCTGATAACAAACAGCCATCAGGCTGTTGAGTTCGGGGTCGTGAGGAAAAAGTGTCGTCAAAGGTTTTAAAAGGCCTATGGCTGTGCGGTGCTGTAACTGCGCAGCAGCTTCTTGTGCCCAGAAAAACAGACTGATTGCCTTTGTTTTTTCGTTCAGTTTTGCCTGATAGGCCAGCGCCTGCTCGGTGTGCATTTTGTTGCGGCCAAGAATGGCAGCAGCGCCGTATAGCAAATAAGTGTCCAGCCGGGCGAAGGGGTCTTCATGCTTTTGGTGAAACGGCTCTAAAAGCCCTTCAAAACTACCGCTGTCCAAAAGGATATAACGGCTGTGTTGGCGCACACCAATGCCGGTGATGATTTTGTGCCAATCGAATGCCAAATGTTCCACGCAGCTACCCCCTTGCAGGCAGCGCGTTACATCATTGATTGAACCTTGTAATTACCCAGGTATCAAAGCTGTGTAGATGGTGGATGCTACAGGCCGGTTAACCGACTTTTTGTGTGCAATTCCGGTGATTTTACCACACGGAATAATCCTGACGCTGCCGAATGTGTCGTTAGAACAAAGGTGCCAGATAATAGATTATATTGCTATGGAACTTAGGATTAAACCATTGATAAATAAGTATATTTTTACTAATTTTAGTTTATATCTTTAGTCAGTA
>Ga0316204_10011878_pt1 | contig 10781 bp, 10 predicted proteins | sample 6monrhotite_MG_2_FD_205661 | JGI IMG/M metagenome (GOLD analysis project Ga0316204, IMG submission 205661) | Microbial mat bacterial communities from mineral coupon in-situ incubated in ocean water Damariscotta River, Maine, United States -... | ecosystem: Environmental > Aquatic > Marine >... | reverse complement strand
TGATGATTTGATTACTTGTACTGGCTCGTTGGCATATACGGGTATCGAGGTAAAAATCAGTAATAACAATAATCCCCAAAATAGCTCAGGGGTGAAATATACATGACTTACAGCTTGGTTGGTGATTTTCACGATCAGAGATGCCCCTTAACTAAAAACCTAGTTAAAGAATAGCATAACTAGATAAAAAGCAAAGACTTATAGGCTTTTTCTCATAAAAAGCTGAAGAAATATTCTCTAAGTTATTATCATATAATAATAATCTTATAATAACTAAGCAATATATGAATTCTCAGGTAAAAAAAAACGCTACCTTGCGGTAACGTGTTTTTAATTTACTTCTAAATCTATCTGATTGCTTATGAAAAGAAAACAACCGATAAAAAACTCAACCAAGAAACGACAATCAAAGCGACAATAATCGTGAGAGGCAAATTTTGAAAAGTGAACATTTCTTTCATAATCAGTATCCTTAAATCAATTTAAGCGAATTCTAATGTACAGGTGCTGTAACTTCAAGCAATTTACAGATTAAGATAAATCTATTACCGACTTAAGTAAGCACTTCCTAACTCAAAAGTGCTTTATTTAGACGATTTGTCTTTTTTACGAGATGGGATCCGGATATCATCGTCGTCCATCAATATGCGGTGAGCGGGGCCTTCCATATCATCAAACTGTCCGGATTTAACTGCCCACAAAAAGCCCCATATCGCGACGCCTAATACGATGAGACCTAAGGGAATTAATATGTAGAGTATTTCCATATGGAGATTATAAGCGCTCTACGTCATTTGAGGGTAGGCTGAGCTCGCTCGCTTTTAAGCTTTCATACTTATTTAACCTCAACGCATTCACCACGACAACCAGCGAGCTAGCTGACATGCCTATTGCAGCCATCCATGGAGCAACATACCCCATTGCTGCCAGGGGTAACGCTGAAGCGTTATATGCCAATGCCCAGGCTAAATTTTGCTTAATAATTTTAACGCTATTTTTCGACATTTTAATCGCATCTACCAAGTGTGGCAGATGCTCGGAGAGCAAAACCATATCGGCACTTGCTTGCGCTAACTGGGTTCCTCCTCCCATGGCAATCGAGACCTGTGCAGCGGCAAGCACAGGGGCATCATTTACGCCGTCACCGATCATCGCCACAATATTACCCTGCTGTTGTAAATCTTTAATCACCGTTAATTTATCTTCGGGCTTCATGCTGTGATATATATTCTCTACGCCAACTTGTGCAGCAATATGATTCACCGCCATTTCATTATCGCCACTGACTAGCCATACCTCTTTATTCATGGCTTTTAATTCTGCTATGGTTTCTTTTGCTTGTGCACGAACAACATCATTTAATAAAAAAGCCGCGAGGACTGAGTGCTCATTCGCTAAATAAATTTCACTGGCATGATTGTTTTCAGCATATGCACCTTTAGTATTGATCACATCTTTTATAAAGTGAGCATTTCCTAAACGATATTGTGTACCATTTATTAAACCTGTGACCCCTTGACCAGATATTGCTTCAATATTTTCTGCTTTAACAACACTCGGAGGATCTGACATTTGTATAAATACCTTAGCCACCGGATGTTCTGATCCCAGCTCCAGTGCAGCAGCAATATCTAAACATTCTTTTTCATTGCTGTCAGAAAACAAATGTATCTTTTCAAGTGCTAAACGACCCTGGGTTAAAGTGCCTGTTTTATCAAATACTACATGCGTGACTTTTGCCAACGTTTCTAATGCATGTCCACGTGTGGTTAAAACGCCTAAACGAGTTAAGCTTCCTGTTGCTGCAGTCATAGCAGCTGGAGTAGCGAGTGATAATGCGCAAGGACAAGTGACAACGAGCAAAGACAAGATAATCCAAAAGGCTTGACTAGCATCATGTTGATACCACCATAAACCAACGATGCTCACTAAGATAAGTAAAAAACCAACAAATACCCCAGCGACTTTATCTGCCGCTTTCGCTATCGAAGGTTTTTCAACTTGCGCCCGATCAAGTAAACGCTGGATTGCGGCAAGCACAGTATCTTCTCCCACTTTTTGAATTTTAATCAAAAGCGGGCTTTCAATATTTACCGTACCACCAATCACTTGAGCATAAAGTGATTTTACAAGTGGAATACTTTCACCTGTTAGCAAGGATTCATCAACACTACTTCGACCTTCAACGATTATGCCATCAGCAGGAATACTGTCGCCTGGTTTCACTCTTACTTTATCACCCGCAACAAGTTCGGTGACGGCAATGGTTTCATCTCCATCATCAGTTACACGAGTTGCCATAGCTGGAAGTAACTTAACTAGCTCTTCAGCAGCTTGACCGGCACGCTGACGTGCGCCCATTTCTAAAAATCGTCCAGCTAATAAAAAGAAAGTGAACATAGTGACAGAGTCAAAATAAACATCACCGCTTCTTGTTATCGTCGCCCAGCAACTGGCTACATAAGCTAATCCTATTGCAATCGAAACAGGCACATCCATACCTAACTGACGTGCTTTCAAGTCACGCCATGCCGAACTAAAAAATGAATGCGCGGAATAAAAAATAACCGGCGTTGCAATTAATAAGCTAATCCAGCGCATAAAGTGCTCAAGGTTTTCATCCATGCCTGAATAGTCACCTGCGTATAAGGCAACCGCTAACATCATTACTTGTATCGCGCCTAAACCGGCTACGGCCAAGCGTCTTAAGGCTTTTGAACGTTCTTTTTTATATACGGCTTCTTGTCGACCAGGATCAAAAGGATGAGCCAAATAACCAATTGAAGAAATGGCTTTTAGTATTTCACTTAAATGAATTTGAGTGTCATCCCATTTAACACGAGCACGATGGGTAGAATAATTGACTCGAAACTCAATAACGCCTGGAAGCGCATTGATATGTCTTTCATTCAACCAAACACATGCCGCACAAACAATGCCTTCTAATATGAGCGCTGCTTGCTTTGTATTTTTTTCATCGCTGGTGACAAAGCTACGTTGCAGCTCGGGTTTGTCATAAAGTGAAAGCTCTTTTAAAACTTCAGGTACGACTGCACGTGCAGTGGGAGATGTATCCGTACGGTATTGGTAAAAGCTAGTTAAGCCACCATCAACAATAGCTTGTGCTACAGCTTGGCAACCCGGACAACACATCGATTGCTCTTGCCCATCTATTTCGACAAGATAAGAACTATTCTTAGGGACAGGCAAACTACAATGGAAGCAGTCTTCCTTATTCGCGCCTTTCATAAGTCATCCTGAAATAATTCTCGTTAGAGTCTTTCGATAACAGTTTTTGCTCGAACTTCATGTTCAGCGCTGTCTTTTTTAATTTGTAAAATTAAATCCCAGTTACCTGGCTCTGTTAAAACAACACTTTGTTGATAAATGCCTGGCTCAATTTCTTGTAACTGATATTTTCTGTCTTTTAGACTATTTGAAGGTCTTAAAAAATGCGCATTAACATTCGCCGCAGTAATCGGGCTATTATCAGCCGATTTTATTTCAACTCTAAAAACAGAAGGTTTATTGATTGCAGCCTTACCTAACCATCCTTTACGTATTTTCCAATCAAGTAATTGTTGAGCTTCGAACCGATTTAAATAGTCGTTATATTGTTCTTGTTTTTCATGGTAATCGTGACTAACCGTTCCAGGAAAATGTGAGCTGACTTTGCCACCTGACTGTGGTTTAGGTAGTAACCATTTTGCTAAATCTGTATTCATACCTTTGGTTGCAAACATAATAAAAAATGAATCAGCAATAATCAGCAAGACAAAAAACGTAACGATAGAAGCAGGTGCCCAATGAAAACCAAAGCCTGTTTGTCCGGATATACGTCGAGAGTCACGCTGTGATGTAATAATACCTAAGACATAAACACTAACTAAATACAGCGCAATATGAATTGCAAATACATCTGCACCCGGCCAAACAAATATAGAGACAGGAACATATACGCCGATGACAAAAAAAGCCATCACAACAGCAACCATTTTTCCTGACATATTACTTAAACGATATAAAACTAAAAATGCTATCGTTATAAGGAATACGCCACCCAGTAATGTTACTAATAGATTACTCACATTTTTTCCTATAATTTAAACTTTAGTTATCCAGCTGTTTCTGTGGTATATAAAAAATATTTTGCTTGGTAACTGTTTTCTGTTCTTTTTGACCAATAGAACGAATAATGAAATTAAATTTAGTACGTACTTTAGTTGCATTGCTTGGCGACATTCTTACTTTAGCATTTATCTTTACACTGTGTTGCGCCGCAAGCTTTACATCTTCGAATTTACCAACATCGAGCTCTGCGTCTTTCAAGCCTTCAATAGAAATATGATAGACAACTGGTTTTGTTGTTTTATTATTAATTTTAATATCATAACGATTTTGAATACGACCATCAGAAAGCGTTACCGACAAAGGTTGTCGTATTTGACTCACCAGCATTTCAATGTCACTACGTGTTGCAACACTCCAAACCAAAGCAATAATACTCACCACTAATGTTATGGCATAACCAACATTTTTAAACTTAACAAGATTTGTTTTTTTGCCTTGTAGCGCATGCTCTGATGAATAACGAATAAGACCTTGTGGAAATTTAATCGAACCCATTATGGTATTACACGCATCGATACATAACGCACATGAAGTACATTGGTACTGCAGCCCATTGCGAATATCAATACCAGTTGGACATACTTGCACACAATAGCCACAATCAATGCAATCACCAACAGATGCATTGTCACGCTCTGCAGATGTCATTAGACCTTTCTTAGGTTTTTGACGACCTAATTCTCTTTCTCCACGTTGCTCATCATAAGCGACAATGAGCGTATCAGGATCAAACATGACTGCTTGAAAACGCGCATAAGGGCACATATAAGTACAGACTTGCTCACGCGCAAGCCCTGCCATTACATAAGTTGTTAACGTCAAGAAAAGAGTTGTTGCATAAGCAGCAAATGGTGCGTCACCAGTAATCATTTGCATCATTAATTCTGGCGCATACCCCCAATAGAGCGTAAAGGATAAACCGGTAAGAAAAGCGACTAATAGCCATAATAAATGCGTGAGCGCCATTTTGATAACTTTATTACTTGTCCAAGGCGCATCTGCAAGCTTCATGCGTGCATTTCGTTCACCCTGCACTAAACGCTCGATGAAAATAAAAACATCAGTCCACAATGTTTGAAAACAAAAATAGCCACAGAAAACACGGCCTGCGAGACCGGTAACAAAAAATAGTAAAAATGCACCAATAACTAAAAGACCCGCAAGCCAAAAAATATCTTGCGCATAGACAACTAAATCAAAGATATAAAAATGCCGTCCTTCTATATCAAACATCACTGCCTGTTCTGGCCCAATATCACGCGACCAGCTCAACCATGGAAGTAAAAAATAAACGGCATAAGCAAAAACAAGGATCCCTGTTTTAATAGAGCGATATCGACCCTTGACCGTTCGTGGAAATATCTCAATCCGTTCTTGGAATGATGTCTCTGGCATAGCGATAGCTAACCTATAATTTCTAATTTATTTTGTCTAACAAAACACATTTTCCAGATACTAAAAAGAGGATGTGTAGATAAATACACATCCTCCTTAAGATAACTTGCTAAATAATAATCACGTTCAACGAGCCGCCGTTATTCAGCGACTTATTATTAGTGAAATTATTTACCGCCACCTAGCTCGTGAACATAGAAAGTCAACATTTTAATTTCTGTTGCTGACAAACGATCTTTCCATGCAGGCATAACACGTGCTTTACCATTTTTAATCAAATCCATAACAGCGGATCTTTTCGCTTCTGCTGTATCGGCACCATTAACATCAGCAATCGTCCAGATTTGATCGGTTAAATTAGCTGAGCCCATTGATATTTGTCCTTTTGCATTTGCACCATGACAGGCCACACAACCACCGTCATTAGCAAAAATGGCTTTCCCTCGTTGTACCGCGGCATCATCTACAGTATTACCTGATAAACTTAAAACATATTCTGATACATCAGAGATTTGCTTGTCAGATAAACGACCTTTATAAGCAGGCATAACGCCGTTGCGACCATTAATTAATGTTTCTTCAATTTTAGCGAAACTGCCACCCCATAACCATGCATCATCAAGTAAGTTAGGGTAATAACCGACAACACCGTCACCACCTGCTTGGTGACAAGCTGCACAGTTATCAGCAAATAATACTTTTGCCATTGAAAAAGCGAACGCGCTTTTTTCTTCATCTGAACGAATTTGTTCAAACGTTGAAGCATTAATATCATTGAGATATTTTGCTTGTGCTTCACGTGCTTCTTCCATCTCTTTCAAAAACAATGCACGTGTATTCCAATGCGTCGTTTTGGTTTTACCGTCTGAAGTGGTGTAGGTAATGTCATTCATTGCGCCTTTGGTGTAATCACCACCAACTGGCCATGCTGGATATAACACCCAGTAAACAATAGCGAAAACGACCGTTGCATAGAACGTCCATAACCACCAATTGGGTAATGGGTTATTGAACTCTTGTATATCACCGTCCCATGCATGACCGGTGGTTTGTACAGCTGGTTTACTTTTTTCACTGCTCATTTTTTATATCCTTACTCTGCCCGTCTTCATCATCGTCTTGAAACGGAATATTCTTGTAAGACTCAAGCCGTTTGCCTCGTTTACGATTTGTAAAAACATATAATAATATTAAAACAAATGTAATCGAAAATAGTACCAATACAAACGGCTTGGTGTTTTCCATATGGGTAAACCAGCTTAGCCATTCAAACATTATGGTTTACCTCTTTCCTAATTAGATTAACGGAAGTCTGCAAAATGACCTTCGTCAAATTTACTGAAATCAACCATTGTTCCTAACACCTGTAAGTACGCGACCAAAGCATCCATTTCAGTGATGTCATCTATATTACCGTCGTAATTACCGGTTGCCGCTTGTGCAATTAAATTTTGTTCTGCACTAAGAATATCCAGGTTCTTTGCGATATCTTCACCAAAGCGCTCTACATTTGCTTCGTACTCAACTGTTGTTTCAGAGTAAGGCACGCCAACGATTTTTAAAGCACGCATTCGATCAGCAATATCTTTATAACGTAAAGGTGTCATCAAGAAAGCGTAGTTCGGCATGATAGATTCCTTAACAACCGAACGTGGTGCAATCAAGTGCTGTACGTGCCATTCATTCGAATACTTACCACCCACACGTGCTAGGTCAGGTCCGGTACGTTTTGAACCCCATTGAAATGGATGATCAAACTGAGATTCAGCTGCAAGTGAATAATGTCCGTAACGTAACGCTTCATCACGGAATGGTCGAATCATTTGTGAATGGCAGGTATAACAACCTTCACGTTGATACATATCACGGCCACGCAATTCTAATGGTGTATAAGGACGAATAGTGTCTTTGCCGTCTACCTTAACTTCTTCGATCGTATCATCGATAAAGTATAAAGGAACAATTTCTACCAGACCGCCGATACTGATCACGATAAGTGTCAGTACGATCAGCAAGCCGGCATTAGTTTCTATAGATTCATGCTTCATTAATCAAATCTCCTGTTAATTAGGCACTTGCCAGCTTGGCGGCAATTTTAGCTTCAATTTCAGCTTGTTCATTTTTCGACTTACGAATCGTCATAAACGTGTTGTAAGCCATTAAGATAATTCCCGTTACAAACAATGCGCCGCCTAAAGCACGCACGGCGTATGGCTGATGTAAGAAGCTGACTGTTTCAATAAAGGTATACGCTAAGTTACCGTATTCATCGAAGGCACGTAATAATAAGCCTTGACCAATACCAGCAACCCACAACGCACTGATATAAAGAACGATACCAATCGTCGCTAACCAGAAATGAGCGAATATTAATTTCTCACTATACATCTTGGTTTCCCATAAACGAGGAATGAGATGATAGAAAGAACCGAATGTAATCATCGCGACCCAACCTAAAGCACCTGAGTGCACGTGGCCTATTGTCCAATCGGTGTAATGCGATAAGGCATTTACACTCTTGAGTGACATTAATGGTCCTTCGAACGTAGCCATACCATAGAAAGATAATGAAACGATCATGAAACGGATAACAGGATCAGTACGTAACTTATCCCATGCACCTGACAATGTCATGATACCGTTAATCATGCCGCCCCAAGATGGCATCAATAATAAAATTGAAAATGCTGCTGCAAGCGTTGAAGTCCAATCTGGTAATGCTGTCCAATGAAGGTGATGTCCACCTACCCACATGTATAAGAAAATAAGTGCCCAGAAATGGATAATCGATAAACGGTAAGAATAAACCGGACGGCCGACCTGTTTAGGAATAAAGTAATACATCATGCCTAAGAAAGCTGCCGTTAAGAAGAAGCCTACTGCATTATGACCATACCACCATTGTGTCATCGCATCCTGAACACCAGCATGCAAGCTGTATGATTCAAGACTAAACATATGTACAGGAACAGCCATGTTGTTAAATATATGCAGCAATGCTGTTGCAAGAATAAAGGCAATAAAGAACCAGTTAGCAACATATATATGAGGTTGGCTACGTCGACGAAGTGTCATGACGAAAATAACTAAATAAACAACCCATGTTACTGCAATGAGCAAATCAATCGGCCAAACCATTTCAGCATATTCACGTGCTTGGGTATAACCCATCATATAACTGATAGCCGCTAAACCAACTGATAGGTTCCAACCCCAGAAAGTAAAATTTGCCATGCCGTCACTGAATAAACGCGTTTGACAAGTACGCTGCACAATATAATAAGACGTTGCAAACAATGCACTACCGCCAAAACCAAAGATCACCAGTGTTGTATGTACAGGACGTAAACGACCAAAAGTAATTTGTGCAATGTCGAAATTTAAGGCTGGCCATGCTAATTGAGACGCAATTAATACGCCTGCTAACATTCCAAGTACGCCCCATACCAGGGACATTATGGTAAATCTACGAACGATATCGTAGTTATACTGTTCTACATGTGTAGATGCCGGGGCAGATGATGCAACCATGCGCGCCTCTTTTGTTAAATTAAAATTTATTGAAGTTGGAGCATAACTACAGGAAATACCTGACTAAAACACTCCGAGAATATTACAATATTCTTATATTGTAATTAAATAGACCTACTATATGCAAGCTACAAATCGAAAAAGTATAGACAACCGCTTTCTTAATTTTTACAAAATATTTAAGAATTTCACCCTCTTACCGATAAATATCATGACATTTCAGTATGCTATTACATTAAAAATTTTCCCATTATGGTGCTTTTTATTGTTAAGCACTAAAACAGGTCTTAATTTATCGGCAATTAAACTTACGACTTAAGAGAAATAACTAAAATATATGTCTAAAACTCTCTCCGATTTAGAGCAGCAACTTCCTATAGAACAGCTGGCACTTCTGCTTAAACAGTCAATACCAGCCTTCGCTGCGACTATGGTTGTTTTGCTTTATATTCTCTTCAAAGTCCCTGATACGATAAATCAGTTTTGGCTCTACAGTTGGGCTGCTGTAATTTGCTTTATTAACATTTACCTCATTATTTGGATTTACCTTTGCCATCACCGCCCTATTAATACCATCAGTGCCAAGCGTTTTATTTTGGCTTATCAAATAGAAGCTGTCCTACATGGCTTTTCCTGGGGAATGCTACCTTTTCTGCTTGCAGAAATTTCCAGCCCAGATTTACAGTTTTTTGCTTATATTGCCTTATGTGGTATGGCCGCAGGTGCTATTGGCACTACCGGCATGATTTACCACATATACCTTTCTTTTATGTTACCCATGATGTTGCCAGCGATTTTTACGCAAATGATTTTCAGTGACAACATTCATTTATTTGCACATAGTACGGTAGAATTTTTAATTATCTTTGTTGTGTCGCTTATGGTACTCGGACATACACATTACGATAGTGTAAAACGTTCAATTACCTTGATGATTGAAAACAAAAAACTATTAAACGAAACAACCGAAGCTTATAACAAGGCGGAAGCGGCCAATCAGGCTAAAAGTGCTTTTCTTGCCAATATGAGCCACGAACTTCGTACCCCGCTTAATGCCGTTATTGGTTACAGTGAATTAATATACGACGTTGCTAAAGATGAAAATATCAGCGCAGTAAAAAATGATGCCAATAAAATTACTCATGCAGGTAAACACTTACTGTCACTTATCAACAATGTGCTTGACCTTTCAAAAATAGAATCGGGAAAAATGGATATATTTTTAGAAAAGATAGACTTTTCTAAACTGCTCAATGACATTCAATTAGCGGCTGAACACCTAACCGAGGAAAATGGAAATCAACTTATTATTGAAATTAACAATAATCTTGGCACGATCACCTCAGACTATACAAAAATAAAACAAATTTTATTTAACATTATTGGAAATGCTGCAAAATTTACCACTAATGGGGAGATCAAAATAATTGCCGAAACGCTCTCAAGTGATGATCATATTTCAATTAAAATTATTGATACTGGAATTGGTATGACAGAAGATCAGCTTAGTGATCTGTCAAAACCTTTTATACAAGCAGACAGTTCTACCACAAGAAAATATGGCGGAACTGGGCTGGGTATGAGTGTTACAGATCACTTAACAAAAGTGCTAAACATTACATACACTGTTACCAGCGCACCGAATGAAGGAACGGTATTTACGCTGCTTATTCCACGCGATTGCAGCTAAACAATACCGACATTAATTTGTATAAATTAGCATG
>Ga0316204_10011877_pt1 | contig 10781 bp, 8 predicted proteins | sample 6monrhotite_MG_2_FD_205661 | JGI IMG/M metagenome (GOLD analysis project Ga0316204, IMG submission 205661) | Microbial mat bacterial communities from mineral coupon in-situ incubated in ocean water Damariscotta River, Maine, United States -... | ecosystem: Environmental > Aquatic > Marine >... | reverse complement strand
GGCCATCACATCCCCTGCCTGGGTGGTGAAATTGGTAGACACGCTAGCTTCAGGTGCTAGTGGGGGCAACCCCGTGGAGGTTCAAGTCCTCTCCCAGGCACCATCTTCCTAGACCACCCCAGACAATCAAACACAAGATAACTCGCTGTTATTTATGTGTTTTTATTCCCCTATAGATTACAGAGATATTGTCTGAGGTGGTCTTAAATTGTCTCCGCTGTGGAGCGTGAGTGGAGCGCGAAACTTCTGCCGTCCGATGCATATAAATACACTTAGCTGTTCTGAATAAACCAAACCACCAAACATTTTGCTTATCCAAAATTGATAAGAGGCTTTCGGTTAAAGAATCTATTCGGCCTAACTGCTGCTCTGCCCATGTGGCATGTGAACCACTTCACCACAGTAGACTCCATGTGGAATTTTTCGACATATCGTTCATCTAAGCACCTCCCTTATCTCTCGAAACTTCCTTGCGTGTAATATACAAATAGGTATTACACTCAGGACAAATCAACGTTGTATTAGTGAGTATTATGATCTAATCCGAATGCTACTTTTTCCTGGTCAAAAACAAAGTAAACCCATTTCCAATATGGCCATGTTGAAGCTACTGGAGCGTATGGGCCGCAGTGATATTACAGTGCATGGTTTCAGGTCCACATTTAGAGACTGGGCAGCAGAAACGACTGACTTTTCAGGTGATGTTGTCGAAATGGCCCTAGCGCATAAAATACAGAACGATGTAGAAGCGGCATATCGACGGGGTGACTTATTGGAGAAACGCCGTACTTTAATGGCCGAGTGGAATAACTACTGCTGCGAGTCATAAGAAATCAAGTGGACTTGGATGCCCTCACCTATATTCGTTACAACTTGACCTAACCTTCTCCCTGTTCGTCGAACAGGGATCTTTCCCCACAGGAATCCTCTCTTTATTATTTCTCACATTTAATCAATTAATAGCATTTAGCCCGGCACACCTCATTATTTCTTATTTTTAAGTATTTATTGGTTTACTGGGCTACAATCAACTATAGTTTCTCATATTGGAGAATATATTATGGCCCGAACAATTACACAGCACCCCTTCCCTGAATCCCCGGTTGTCGATTCAATAGAGGCCTTTGGTGCATTTGTGCGAAGCCTTCGTACCCAACAACAGCTGCGCATTGATGATGCCGCCGCCCTATGCGGCGTTTCGGTTCAACTGTTATCAGACCTAGAGAATGGCAACCGGTCTGTGGGGCTGGATAAGGCACTCGTGGTTGCCCAGCAATTAGGGCTTAGTCTGCTAGCAATACCAAAATCAGAACAGCCACAGATCGTCGCTGCCATTAAGAGCCAATCATCATGAACACGCTCAGCCTCTCAGCCTGGATAGGTGAGCAACAGGTTGGTACCTTAAGCTATCACGACGATACAGGCCGCTTCTCTTTTTCGTATGAGCAAGCGTGGATTACGCAGACAGGTGCCTACCCAATCTCCCCTGCACTGCCATTCCAACGGCCTGATCAACAAACCGATGAGCTGCACTCCGTGAATGTACGCCGTTTCTTCGAGAACCTATTGCCTGAAGGCAAAGCACTTGAAGATGCCGCCTCAACACATGCTGTTTCAAAAGGTAATCTATTTGGCTTGCTTCGCTGGCTAGGCCAAGAGAGCACCGGCGCGCTCGCCCTACTCCCTGAAGGTTCTACACCCGCACAGGTTGATCCCGTCATACGTGAAGTCACCGTTGAGGAACTCTCAGAACGCATTCAAGGCCGAGCCAATCGCCCCTTTAATGTCTGGGATGGCCGTGTGCGTATGTCCATTGCCGGTTATCAAGATAAGTTATCGGTCTATGTCGATGACGAAGGAAAGCTCTCCCTAGTAGAAGGTGCACTGGCGTCTACGCACATCCTCAAACCAGAGCCAATGAACCCTAATCTTTCTGAACTGGTAGCCAACGAGCACTTCTGTTTAAAACTAGCCACTGCCTTAGGGATACCCTCTGCTGAGGTGGATATTCTGCGCGTACCCGAGCCAGTGCTGATGGTTAAACGCTTTGATCGCATCAAGCACGACTCACATGTAGAACGCTTACATGTGGTGGATAGCTGCCAGGTGCTCAACCTGAGCGTTAATCATAAGTATGAACGTAATTTCGGTAGTGGACGCGATGTCGCCAACATTCGCGATGGTGTCAGTTTTGAAAAGCTATTCTCCATCGCGCCACTCACCCAGTTTGAAGCAGCAACCCGCATGACACTAATACGCTGGACAATTCTGCAATACCTGATCGGTAACAGCGATGCCCATGGCAAGAACCTCTCGTTCCTGGTCGAACCTGGTGGACTACACCTTGCCCCTGCTTATGATCTAGTTTCAGTCTGCATCTATCCTGATATCGAACATGAATTTGCCATGGCAATCGGTAACGAATTCGACATCACCAAAATTCGAGCCTTCGATTGGGCTGACCTTGCTGAGCGTTGCGGGGTAGAACGTAGGCTACTGGTGCGAGAGATGAATAGAATGATCAAAGTACTGCGAACACAGCTACCTAAATTGCTGGCGCTACCTGACTACACTGCTGATGAGCAGGCAACACTTCAAGAAGTTTCAACGCTGATGTTTAAACAGGCAGAACAGCTGGAAACCGATACAAAAATGATTAAAAAGGTGGTGCTAGGATAGAGACAGCGTTCGCTTTACGAAGCAAACATCCCAGCTTTTCTTGAACCGATTACACTCAGATTAGTGATTGTGTCACTACTAAAGCCCAAATCACTACAACCCTTGATAGTAGTGTTTTATCTTTTGGGCCATTAACTTGCGACGGACATCAAGGAAGTCTACATAATGCTCAACCGTCATCTCGTGTATGTTTGAAGGAATACAGTTAGCATCCAGGTTAGCTTCAAACTCACCCAATCTGTCGATGCCACCAAACACCAGTTCGCCACCCTCACACTGCTCACGAATAGCACCTATGTACTCGGCTGGAGAGCGCTTACCCACTTTGATATTAATCTCCTGCTGCACATAAACATAATTAGCAACCTGGTTATATTGACCCTGGGTGTAGCCTTTATCTTTTAAGTACTGGCGCGGAAAGATATGGTGAATATCTCCCCGATGCTCAATCATCTCTTTGACCGTAACATCTCGCGATAGAAACCCCTTATCATTCAACTTAGCTTGAGCAGCCCAAAACACATGTAATGCAGGTGCGCTATTGGCAGAAGTAGTCAAACGCTGAATCAGCCCTGAGTCCCAAAAGGAGTCACTCAAGTAAGCCGTTTCAATCTCGCCGAGCGAGCGCTCAATACCTTTTTCATGAATGTTTCGAATATCACTATCCATCTGCGACTCTGGCGATGCCGAGTACCGTCCTAGTAAAATACTCATCACAAACCATCGGCGCACGTAGCGCTCAATCAGAGCATCCTCCAGCTTAATTTCTTTTAAATGAAGAAACAGTACATAGGAAAAATTGATTGCCCCTTTTGAACGAATTAGCTTTGGATCAACAAACCCAGCTGACTTTATAATCATCACAAAACGCTTAAACAACGTTTCGCTCATAAAGGTATTGACGGCCTCCTCCAACTGCGAAAACGATGCCTCAGCAATAGAGTCTTCATAACTACGGGTCTCAAAATTACGCCCGGAGAGCAGGCTTACCAGATCACTCAATTTGCCACGTTTGAATTTGTAGCAAAATGCTACCCGCAGCATATCGTTGTAATCTGGATCATAGAGATCATCATTTTCACTACGCAGCCACTTCATACGATTGAAATAGTCCGTGGCGACAAAATCATGATCATTTTCTGAAATATGGGCGTAGAATTCCGGCTTCACCGCGAGGTGACAAAAATAATCAATCGCCTTACGCAGCACATTGCCACCATAGGTCTCATTGGCGGCAATCTTTGACATAGCAAAATCAGCCTGGCTTAACACCACCCCTTTGGAGTTGATACGGATAAATATTTCCGTCACCGTTTCAATGTCGAGATCATGATTTAACTCGATCATACCAATGGGACGCTGCACGATAGACTTTAGGCGCTGAATGTTTTTCTCAATCAACGCCTCACTAGCCTCTGGATTCTTTTCCTGATAGCTGCGAATAAATTGCATGGTCGAAAACTCCGGGCGAATAATCTCAGATACGTCGTGTATCCAAGATTTATCCTTCTTAATCGCCGGGTTCAATACTTCAAAGCGCTCCTCAATCGGTTGAAAGGCGATTCTGATCACGACTTTATTGTAAGAAGCATCTACTACAGGTTGACCGACCAAGGCCGTAGTCAACGCTGTCACGCGCTGTTGACCATCAATCAACACTTTCTTACCCATTGAGAGGGAACCATCTTTGAGCTTCACATCGGGATTGCGCCAGGAGATGATGTAACCCACCGGATAACCTTGATAGAGGCTATCCATAAGATCACGTACTTTGGAACTCTTCCAGACAAAGGGGCGCTGTATCTCTGGTATTGCAATTTCACCAGATTTGACCCAATTAACAACACTCTCAACAGTGTACTGATTGACCTGATACTTCTGCATACTACCCCCAACCCCAGTTTATAATTTATTGTGCAGCGTTCATCTAAGCTATAACAATGAAAAAACCTTACGCCTATTTCCGATCAGATGGATCTGAAAACATGAAAAACATGCTTTTCTGACTCTTTAGTTTTAACGTATCCCCTGCTTTTATCGTATTAGCTTGTTTTCGCTGCCCCCCGGACTCAGTAATAACCTCCATATCCGGGTTCTCAATAATCATTTCATGAATATCATCACTATGAGCAGGTGTCTCACTGTATGCGGCGGTATAAAAATCATTCATGGAAAGCGTATCGCCAGACTCTGCAACAAACCGGGGAATATCATCATACAAAGCTTCTTTGGCCAACTCTCTAGAATCACTGTTAAACAAATAAAGTTTTCCTTCATCTTGTGGATCATATGAGAGCATATTCAGACCGGAGCGCCCAAAATGAGCTTGTGATTCCCCATTTTGATGAAGTATGTCGTTATAAACCTGTCTAGCGCGATACGAAGTAGCAAAGTGCATTAGCCAATAACGCCATCCCTTAGGATTATTTATTGAAAAAGGACTCACAAATGGTGCGCAATCCTTAAGGTGCTCGAAAGCAATTTTCTCCGCCTCACCCAGCCATTGCCGTTTTCCTAACAGCTCACTCCCTCCATCTAAAAGCCTGTCAATCTTAGCTCTCATTTCAGGTTCTACGGGGGAGCCAGATTTCTCCTTTTCTGGTGAAAGAAACGTCAACATGCTACCGATCATGAATGTCAGCAACACTTCAGCTGAAGACCAAGAACTTACGATATCCCTGATCACATAGGATGTAACATGCGAATAGCTATACTGGTCTAAATTGAACAAGACATTTCTGCAATTTGCAGATTTCAGTCGTTCCTTAATTTGTGGGTATATTTCATCAAAAGAAGCACTGAAAAATTCTGACTTAATATAAATATTTTCATTTTCATCTTTAGCCGCTGCCAAGAGGGGGGCAATATTTTTTTGCAACTGGTCCTTAACGTAGCTTTCCTTATCATTAAGTAACAACAAGCACTCAATCTGAATGGGACGAATCCCTTGAATTATCCGGTTAAGATTTATCTCATTTACTGTATTAATGAGAACATCAACAAAGATGAGCGGCGAACCAAAACTCCCACACTTATACAGTCCAGCTCCAGAAAAACCATCAACAATAGCCAATCTGAATTTTTCCTGTCGCGGAAACTGACAACGAACAATCAGATACTGCCTAAAATACCTACGAAGAACATCATGCTTTTTCTTTGTATGATCTTCGAGTTCTGCACCACCCTCCCAATCCAGGTTCTTCCTTACCATGCCACGACCCCGTTCGCGTTATAAAACTACATTATTAACAGTAGGCATCTCATCCCACGTTCTACCTTTGTATTCTCGACCATTCGCTTTCTTGGAGCGCTTTTGATTATCTTTCCCCCAAGTACCCCACTGCTTAAAGAAAAAGGCAGTGTCATATTTCAAGCACTGCTTGTGTATTTCATCAATCCACTCCTCTTTGATAGGGCGAGCTTTACTTCCACTTTCCCCCCCTACTATAGCCCAGTGTATCTTTCTTAAATTAACCGAACCAACAGAGTCTATAAGAGGTTCAAAAGAGATAAAGCGCACAGCGGCAGGCGTTTTTCTAAGAAAATTTATTCGGCCAACAACATCAGCATTCTCAACACTTGTTCCTAGCCATACATTAGGAAGAACTGTTTTGATTTTCTTGGATACAATCTCCAACATCCTTTCAGGGCGTTTTGTAAGTATTTGGTAATTATGCTGCGGTGTTTCACTCATAACCTTCCAGACGGCAAGAATAAATTCATCGCTTACTTCATCGTGAAACAAGTCACTCATAGAGTTAACAAATATTTTTCGCGGCTTTCTCCACTTATAAGGAATCAATAAAGATGCCTCATCCTCTCGAACAACTCCATTCCACGTTATATTTTTACCAGCCTTCTTGGTAAGGCCTTTATATTTATCCACCTTCATCGCCTCAAGCCGCCTAGCCATTTGCATTGCGTAGCAATGCTTACAGCCAGCGCTCTCCAAGGAACACCCTGCAACGGGGTTCCATGTAGCGTCAGTCCATTCTATTTGTGTTTCTGCCATCTAAACGCTCTCAATAAGCTTTATAACGTGCCTTAAATCGATACCAAGCTCGCAGATTCAGTATCGTACACATATTCACTAATCGTCCCATCCTTGATCCTTTCAACCACATCATCAATCACAAATCGAGGTACTAAAAACCACTCTCTTGGAACAACCGGATGTCCGAAGCGATCATTAATTTCAATATCCAATCGCGCTTCACCAAAAAACTTATGAATCAAATTCTCAAGCTTCGATCGATTAATGTTGTATAGCGTATAGGTCGCAACCACCTCAACATCAGCCATCAGGAAAGTGGGATCTAACTTGGCATTAGCAATACGCTTCTCAATACTGCCACCTGTTACACCGATCTTATGAACCACATCCCGGTTCTTATCAATAATTGGATGGTCAGACTTACTTCTCAGAACATAGATCGTACCAGTGGCTAGATCATCACCATCCATCACACCTGAAAACAACGGCCCTGGTGAATTGTCGGTAATCCGTCGTCCAGCAGTGTCTTTGTTCAAAGCCCTTTGCAATGAACGCATCAACAGGTCGCTCTCAGTACCGTTATCATAGATCACTCGCATACGCGCATCGGGCCGACCATGTTCAGCAATGAATACCTCTTCCATCTCAGCTATATATACTTTCTGGCCACTGAGAATGAAAAGATCACCTTCCCGCACTTCAGCGTAATCTTTAAACGGCTTGGTTTCTCTCACCCCGCTATCCAGTTCAGCCTGAACAGCCTCGAAGATGGGTTTAAACTTATCAAAGTCCTCACAGCGGGTGCGATTAGCTATCTCTTCTGCGGCTCTAACCTCAGCGCGAGATTTAACATGCTTAAGCTGCGTGATGTCATCACCAGCAGATGGTTCTACACCCAACTCGGCCAATAGCGCCTCATCATCCAATTCATCTACGGGCGTTTCTGCCTCCTGATATGAGGCATCCAATAAGCCTTGGTGATCTAAGGCTTGAAGTAGCTCAACACACTCAGCTTGCTTACGAATTTGATCTAGGCGTGTGGCGTACAGGCGTTCGAAAATATCTTTCTCTTCACCGTGGGCTGGCACACAGCCATGCTCCTCTACAAAACGCTGAATCTCTTCAAATCCAGCGATGATGCGCTCCTCTTTGGGTGAACGCGCCTTCTTCTTTTCTGGCGCGGTATCAACACCCAGTTCATTGAGCAGATCAATATCAGACTGATCAACCATTATTGGCCTCCGCTGCTTTACGTTGCAGAAAGGCAATACCTTCAGCCATGCGTTTTTCCCACGGGTCTTGCGCTGTGAGTGAGGGTAAGCGACCACGCTCCTGCTTAAACTTCAAAGCCCGCTTGGCCAGCTCTCTCGCCTCCTCAATACTGAGATTTATTTTCTTTGCTGCAATGACAGCATGCACCTGTTTTAAGCTACTCTCACTCATGGACTTGGCAAGAATAGCGTAGGCTTCATTGAACGGGTTTATATGATCAATCAGATCAATATCAAGGTCGCGCACGTCCATGGCGAACTTACGCACACCATCAATCAAGGCCGTGCTACCACCTTTTAATTCATCACTCGAATTTACAATCTCTTTTGCTTTCTGAGTCAAATTAAGCGCGGCGATGGCGTGTTGGCGAACGGCTTCCTGATCTTCTTCATCCAGCTCTGGATATTTCTCTTTAACGATTTTTCCCATGCGTACCTGGGTCAACTCTTCTGGCACCGTCTCTTCATTAAAAAGGCCTTGTTCCAGGGTCGGCTTATCTTGAACAAAAGCGGTGATCACTTCGTTCAAATCTTCCTGGCAAATACGTTGCGCATCATCACTCTTAGGCTCCACCAGCCCCTTTATTTCTATTTGGAACTGTCCCGTACTTTCATTAAAGCCAACGTTATTCGTTTCAGGATCATAGCCATTCTCCCCATAATCAAAGCCATCAACTGGGCCACTTTGAGTGTTTTTAGGGGTGAAGTTGAATTTAGGTGCAAGCACCTGCTCCATCAATAAACTGGCCGCAATCGCTTTTAAGGTATCGTTCACTGCATCGGCCACCGCCTCTTCAGAGGCATCAGGCTCAGCAATCAGGTTGGTGAATCGAGCGTGCGTCTTTCCTTCCGCATCACGCGTGGCGCGACCAATAATTTGGATGATTTCTGTCAGGCTAGAGCGATAGCCCACCGTTAAAGCATGTTCACACCAGATCCAGTCGAAGCCCTCTTTGGCCATGCCTAGAGCAATGATGATATCCACATGATCACGATTATGCTTCGCTTCTGGCAACTTCAAAGCTGCCGAAACCTTATCGCGCTTACTACCATCATCATCGACCAAATCGGCAATCTTGAGGGTACGCCCTGCTGAGGTTTCGACTAAGTGAAAACCGGTATCAGGATCAGTGCCGCGCCACTCACCCAGCTCCTCGATAATATGCTCCACCTCTTTAATCTTATCCTTGGTGCTCTCCCGTGAATTAACACTGGGAATATGGATAATGGTTTTTTCATTGGCGTCCAGCACACTCAAAATCTCATCCGAATAACTGCCTGCATAAAAGTAATAACCAATATCCAGGGTTTTCAGATAATCATAGCCATTAAGCTGCTCATAGTAGGTATAGGTGACAGTTTGAAATTTATTCTCATCCTCTGGGGCCAACACCGCTTCAGCATCCCCACGAAAATAAGAGCCCGTCATAGCGACAATATGCACCTTATCGCGAATAAGAAAATCACCCAGGTGCATACCTAATTTATTATCTGGGTTGGCACTCACATGGTGGAACTCATCTACCGCAATTAGGCAGTTATCAAACACCGCCACGCCAAAACGATCCACCGCAAAACGGAAGGTCGAATGGGTGCAAACCAACACCCTGTCTTCACTCTCTAAAAAGGATTTAACCGAATTGACTTTGCCGCCATCTTCGCCCGGCGCATTGCAGAGGTTCCACTTAGGCGCAACCGTCCAGTCTTCCCAAAAACCATACTGGCTCAGCGGTTCATCATTAAAGCTGGCCCCAATCGATTTCTCAGGTACCACGATGATGGCTTTTTTTACGCCCTGATTTTGCAACTTATCCAGCGCAATAAACATCAATGCTCGGCTCTTACCCGAAGCAGGTGGAGACTTAATCAGTAGATATTGCTCACCACGCTGCTCATAGGCTCGCTCCTGCATCACTCGCATACCCAGCTCATTAGACTTTTTCGAGCTACCGTTGCAGGCATAGTTAACCGACACATGGGGAATGGCTTTATGTTCTGTCATATTTAATGACCTCTTCCTTGTTTATGCCCGCACTCATCATTACAGATTCACTACTCATTCATCCTCCAACCCGTCAGGGTTTTTAAGCGCTTTTTTATCAGCCGATGCCAGCCGCCGCTCCACTTTTTTCACATCCTCGGCAGGGGCTAGGCTTTCCGGGCGAATACCTCGATCGAGTAGAGTTTGCCGAACGGCCCGGTTATTGGTGACATGTTCCTGAGAGATAGCCTGCTCCCTGTTCATCTCTTGCTCACGGGCGTTGTGAATGGTGATTTCAGTGGCGAAATCTTTGGCCTTTAAAATAATCGTGGGGGCAAAGTCGGCCAGTGGTCGACTACTGGGCACCTGCCAGCGTGCCTTCATCGCTTTAGTGTTTTTGCCAAAAAGCGCTTGATCCCCCTTGCTGCGAATCAAGGCAAAATTTTGATTACCACCCGTCTGTTCGTAAATAACATCGGATAGCTCTTTTTCGGTATGGCTTAGCTTCTTGCGCGCAGAAACCCGCTCGGCCTCAAGCAGGCGCTGTTCAATCAACTCTGCCTTGCGGGTTTGCATGGCAAAGTAGGTTTGTGCAAAAGCGATCTGCTGTTTGGCGGGATCACCATTTTGGGCAATAAGATAGCAGCCATAACGCGTTAGCATGAGATCGCTAATTTCCCGCTGGCTACCGGAGCCTAATTCGACCATTTTCCCGACATCGGCAAAATGGTCGATGATGGTGTGCCCCGACAGCTCACAGGCGGTTTTTGCTTTGGAGATGACATTCAGGAAGTTATCCCACTTGGTGTATCCCAAGAGGTGCTGTACATCACGCGCCAACCAGTACTCAACACCG
>Ga0316204_10011876_pt1 | contig 10782 bp, 12 predicted proteins | sample 6monrhotite_MG_2_FD_205661 | JGI IMG/M metagenome (GOLD analysis project Ga0316204, IMG submission 205661) | Microbial mat bacterial communities from mineral coupon in-situ incubated in ocean water Damariscotta River, Maine, United States -... | ecosystem: Environmental > Aquatic > Marine >... | reverse complement strand
CGTCTACGGGGTGAACCGACTGGGATGATGCTTTAGAAATTTGTCATGAGGGACTAAAGCACAAAGAATCAGTGAGTTTTACTGATTTATGCATGGCACCGCTATGATTAAGTCAGAAAACTCATATACTTAACTGATTCACAGTGATTTATTTCTGTAATAGAATTTCTGATGCCTGATTCCAGTCATAAACAACAATAAGAGATGAAAAGGTTACATGTTAATTTGGGAGTAAAGAATCTTGAAGAGTCAGTACAGTTTTACAATGCACTTTTCAATGCAGAGCCCGAGGTCTTAAAGTCAGATTATGCCAAGTGGTCATTAGCCGATCCAAGTGTGAACTTCTCCATTCAAGTAGATGCTGCCAGCACAGGGGTAAAGCATTTGGGAATTGAAGCGGGTACCGAGGCAGAGTTGAAGGAGATTTACAGCAATATTGAGAATGCCGAAGGCGCGAATGTGCGTGAAGAAGGACATACGGTATGTTGCTATCACCAATCGGAGAAAAGCTGGGTGAAAGATCCTCAGGATGTGGAATGGGAAGCATTTCACACCTACGGTACCAGTGAAGAAAACCGTGTGGTGAGCGAAGGAACTGAAGATGCTTGTTGCGAACCTACATGCTGCACCCCTGAGGCCAAAACCGCTGAGGAAGCAACAGTCTAGCCTAGTGAATCGTCAGACCGAGCAGGTCAGACGTATAGAAACAGAACACCGGTCAGACCGCTCTTAGCGGTCCGACCTATTGTCATTCCTCGTCAGACCGGGCAGGTCAGACGACATTAGACCGTGAAGCTTAGGCGAACGAATTGTTACCCCGATGAAAGAAGCAGTAGAAACCATAAGCAAGCCCAACCCACACTGCCAGGTGGTGGGCCCGGTATTTCAGGAATACCGCGACATTCTGGCTCGCTATATCCAGAGCAAGGTGAAAGACCCACTGGACAGCGAGGAGCTGCTGAGTCAGGTCATGATGAAGATCTACGACCATTGCGAGAAACTGGAAGGCGTACGCAATACCGAAGCCTGGCTCATCACCGTTGCCCGCAATGCCGTTACCGACTACTTCCGCAGCCGCCAAAAGCACACCGAAGTGCCCATGCCCGTACTGGCAGATCTTAATGAAGCCCCGGATGTAATGCAAGAGCTGGAAGCCTGTATACCCTCATTGATTGCCCGCCTGCCTGAGAAATATGCCAAACCCCTGGCCGACTACGAATTGAAAGGCATTCCCCAAAAAAGCCTGGCCATTACCTATGGCATGAGCGAGTCAGGCCTGAAATCTCGCGTGCAGCGTGGCCGTAAAATGCTCAAAGAACTCTTTACGGAGTACTGTGGCCACCTAATTGAAGAGGAGGAAGACTGTGGCGATTGCAGCTGCTGAGAATCAGGTCAGTAGCGCGTACAAAGCAAGGTCTAAGAGTCATAAAGCTGATGTCCCTCATCAGCTTCAAACTCATTTCTTAAAATAAATTCCCCTAGTCTTAAAATGGCTCCTTAGTGACCTTAAAGACTGTTTTTGTGTATTTATTTACCTCTTCACCCTTGTCCATCAGGGCTAAGAAGAGGTAACCCTTTTTCGCTGCCGGAATAAACAATTGCCAAGTAGGACAATTGATGCTTCTGGACACCCTCAAATATATCGCCACCGATCTCAACGACTTTCTAAAACGGAAATTCGATCTGGATGAAGACAGTGTGATACTGGGAAATATAGTAGATCAGAATGGTGCCATTCCAGAGTCGAACCGAAACAAAGTTATACTGACCCTAATTAGCCTGGAACCTGAGTCAGTAATCAAACACAGCAATTATCAAACGGTTGGAGGTCAGGCTTTGAAGTTATCTCCTCCTTTGGCCTTCAACCTTAATATCATGTTTTCAGGCCTGTTCGATCAGTATGAAGAGTCACTGAAATTCTTATCGCAAACCCTGTGGTTCTTACAGGCAAAATCTAATTATAACGCTGAGAATTCTCCCGGCCTGCACAAAGATATCAGGGCGTTTAGCCTTGAGGTAATCAAGTTAAGTTCATCTGAAACCTACAATCTCTGGGCCTCCCTAGGTACCAAATATGTACCTTCAGTGCCCTTCAAACTTAGGTTAGTAGCATTCCAATCAGATCAGATTGGCGAGATTCTTACAGCAACTCAACAAATGGGGATGGAGGCTCTGCCAGAAGTATGAGCGCTGTAGGTTTCAAAAACTTATTCTCTGTCACAGTCAACCATGACTTTTTTAGAGATGGAGTATTTAAGGCACTTGTTGCGCAACCCGATGCATGCACAAAGAAACTCATTAATAAGAAAGGCTTAATCTTCAAGTCTGAAGTAAGCAGGTTTTCAGTGTATTACCCGCTTCAGTTTGACGTGGATGTGGTTAAAGATCTGGCTCATAGTAGCCAGGTCTTAACATTCCAAATGTATTCTGATGATGCGCAGTTCATTAATTTCACCAATACTTCATTTGAATCTCTTAACTATTTTAAATACAGCAACTTAAAACTAAGTCCTGAGCGATTTAATGAGTTGGTGCCCGAAATGGAACCTGTTGGTGAAAACCTTGGTGTCATCGCCACACTTGAAATCCATGCCAAGACCTTTCTGGAACCTGAAAATGGACTTGGGGCCGACTATCAAATAAATTTTAAAGCGCGTCAAACTCCGTGGGTCTATTACATCATAGAAAGCAGCACTCGTGAGCAGCATGAAACGCTCCGTGTAACAGATCACCAGGGTAGGCGCTTTGAGGGACCGCAACAGGTGAGGCTGTCTAATGGTGGTCTTGCCGCTCGTTTTTACTCAGGCTCCATTCAATACCCCACATTACAAGCACCAACGGGCTATTGCCTTTTAAAATCAGTGAAGCCCGACAGAGGAGTGGAAACACTTATATCCCAACTGCCGACAGCTTCTCCTACTTCTTTAAACAGCTTGGTGTCTGTACCAACTGCACCAACTGATGGCCTGGCTTCTTCAATGTATGTGTACCTGTAAACAGATGAATTAAAACCAAAATCATGGCATTATCACCAATAGCAACAAAGACCCCGGGGGTCTATATAGATGAAAAAAACGCCTTTGGAAATTCGGTAGTTCCGGTGGCTACTGCAATACCTGCATTTGTAGGCTATACGCCTCGGGCAGAATATGAAGGCGAATCATACCTCAATACCCCGGTTAAGATTACTTCTTTTCAGGACTTTCAGGCCTTTTTTATGTATCCGAACCCGGCTCCTCCAAACCCACCTGCCATTCAGTACTCACCGCAGTATTACATTACTGAGCAGAAAAAAAAACCAGAGAAAGGAAGGAGCTACACTTTCAATGGAAGCATATATACCATAGAGCCCGACCCTGCTACTATCTATTATATGTACAACAGCGTGCGCCTGTTTTTTCAAAATGGGGGTAGTACAGCTTTTATAGTTTCAGTAGGCACCTATGGTGAACCTAGTGGCAACCCCGTTGAGGCTGGCAGTCCCATTATTAATCCAAATGTCTCTCTGAAAGCTCTACAGGCTGGTATGGCCCAACTGTTGAAAGAAATGGAAGTGACCATGTATGTGGTACCTGAGGCCACACTTTTAAGTCCCGCAGAGAACAGCACGCTTATGCAAACCATGCTGATTCAGAATGGAAAAATGGCAACGGCAGTCTCCATCTTTGATGTAATAGGGGGCAGAGATCCAGATCCGCTGTTGTACCTGGATGACATTACGGCCTTTCGCAATGCAACGGGAAACAACTCATTGAAATTTGGCACATCCTATTATCCCTTTCTGGTAACAACCATCACTGCCAATTCAGAGATCAGTTTTGTAAACCTCAACGGAGGAGATGCATCGGCCTTAGACAAGGTTTTGAACCCTTCATCTAACCCCAACCAGGCCGCTGCAGATATCTTGGCCATGATAGAAGACCCTAAGGGCCTTACCAATGCCCAGTTAAATCAGTCGTTGGTTTCGGCCAGTAAGGTGTATGGGCAAATCATGAAAGTTGTATTTAATCGGGTCAATACTTTGCCTCCGAGTGGGGCCATGGCTGGGGTGTATGCATTGAATGATAATACGAAAGGCTACTGGTTTGCACCGGCCAATGTCACCCCAGTATCAACGGTAAGTACAACATTGCCTATTACCGATGACATGCAGGCAACTCTCAACGTAGATGCCATTAGTGGTAAATCCATCAATGCCATTCGGTTTTTCAATGGCAATGGTATCCTGGTATGGGGCGCAAGAACGCTGGATGGGAATAGTCTGGACTGGAGGTACATCAATGTGAGGCGTACTGTCACCATGATTGAGCAAAGCATAAAAGCAGCCACGAGGGCCTTTGTGTTTTCTCCCAATGATGCGAATACCTGGTCTACCGTGAAAAGCACCATCAATAGTTTTTTGACAAGTCAGTGGACGTTGGGAGCCCTCCAAGGAGCTACGCCTGCCGATGCTTTCAGTGTAATGGTAGGACTGGGCTCCACCATGACCGGTCAGGACATCTTGGAAGGCATTATGAAGATTTCAATCAAACTGGCTGTGGTGCGTCCGGCAGAGTTCATCATCATCGAGGTGGAACAGCAAATGCCAAAATCATAATCTTAACTCATTTAAACTCTCAAAATTATGGCTGGAGAAAAGCAAGACAACGTTTGGCCCTTACCCAAATTTCGATTTGAGGTAGACCTGGGCGTAAAGGACGTGAAAGCAGCTCAGTTTCAGGAAATATCGGGCCTCGAAGCAGAAACTCAAATCATAGAATACCGACATAGTAATTCACCAAAATTCTCAACCATCAAGATGCCAGGAATTGCTAAATATAGCAATGTGACTATGAAACGGGGCATTTTCGTCAAAGACAATTCTTTCTGGGATTGGTATAGCAAAATCAAGATGAATACCATCGAGAGAAGCACGGTCACTATCAAACTGTTAGACGAGGAGGGTAAGCCAACCATGGTGTGGACCCTGGAAAATGCCTGGCCTACAAAAGTGACTGGTACTGACATGAAGTCTGATGGAAATGAGGTAGCCATTGATACCATTGAAATTGCCCATGAAGGGCTGACCATGGCCAACGCATAACCCTGGACCAGTTATGAAAAATCAAGTCAGTTATCCTTTACCCAGCTTTCGGTTTGGTGTCAAGCTGCCCGGAATCCTGTCAAGTACTAATGCAGCATTTATTGAGGCTTCAGGTTTTGGGGCAGAAATGCAGGTGGAAGAGGTAGTAAGTGGTGGTCACAATGGCTGGTCTTATAAGTTGCCCAACCCCACACGATACCAGAATCTGGTGCTTAAAAATGGCATGATCGAAAAGGATTCGCCCTTGATAAAATGGTGCATGGAAACTCTTTTGTATGGTGCCGATAATGGCATTACGACAAAGAAGATGACCGTAAACCTGCTGGATGCCAATAGCAAAGCAGTGAAGTCATGGCTATTTGAAGGCGCCTACCCGGTCAAATACCTGGCCTCTGAGCTCAAATCTACCGAGAATCAAGTGGCGCTGGAGACCGTGGAGTTTGCTTATAAGTTTTTCACCACAAAAGAATTGAGCTAATGCCGGTTGAGATCAAAGAACTGATAGTGCGGACCAATGTGGTAGAGAATATGGAGGACAATGACCACTTAAGGTTGGGTGATTTGCGACAGGAAGACAAAAGGCAAATCATTGATCAATGTGTAAAACAAGTCATGAGATTATTGAATAAACAGATTGAGCGATGAAACCTCCAAAGAGTTATGAAATCATGAAAATCACCGCTTATGGTGGTCGTAAATATAAGAAGGCTGGAAAATCTTATGAGGTCATGCTCAACCCGTCCAGCTATACACATCAGTTTGAGGTGGAATACAATCACAGACCAGCAGCGGGCAGCCCCGATGCGCGGCTGAAATATAAGGGCACCCCGCCCTCCACCATAAGCTTCGACCTAATACTTGATGGCAGTGGGGTAGTAGATCCTGAGAAGACCGATCTGGTAAAAGAGGTCAGCACATTGAAAAGTATCGTTTATGATTATCAGGGCAAAAACCATTGCCCCAATTACCTGGAAATTGCCTGGGGAGTCAATACACCTTTTAGGTGCCGGCTTACCAGTATGAGCATTAGCTATACACACTTCAAGTCAGATGGGAGCCCTCTCAGGGCCAAAGTCTCACTTTCATTCAAGGGAAACGCCAAGCTTCAGACCAAGCGAAACCAGTCACCTGATATGACACATGCCAAGTCGGTAGTGGCAGGAGACATGCTGCCTGCACTTACCTATGAAGTATATGCCGATGAAGCATATCTGCTTGAGCTGGCAGCCTTCAATGAGCTGGATAACCTCCTATACCTGGAGCCAGGCAAACAATTAGTTTTTCCACCATTAAAAGGTCAGGCAGATGGCAGCGTCACCCAAAATTGATATAAACCTGGTAAGCCTTGAGATCACCTCAGGTGGCAAGGTAGTTTCGCCCGATGTCATTGAATCGGTAGTGATAAATAAGGAGGTAAACCGCATTAGCAGTTGTCAGCTGATCTTATTGGATGGCACACCATCTTCTCAGGAATTCCCATTGAGTGATTCCAATCAGTTTTTACCGGGTGAAGAGCTGGCGGTAAAAGCGGGCTATGACAACGAAAGCCTTCAGGTAATTTTCAAAGGCATTGTCACCAAAATGGGCCTGAACATAGACCCTGATCTGGGGCCTTCAATGGAAGTTACCTGTAAAGACAAGGCCATAAAGATGACCGTAGGCCGAAAAAACGCCTATTACTACAAAAAAACGGATAAGAAAATCATAAGCGATGTGATCGGTCAGCACAGCGGGGTAAGTGCCGATGTGGCTGCTACTGAGGGCGAATTGCCTGAGGTACTCCAGTACTATGCCACCGATTGGGACTTTGTTCTCTCAAGGGCCGATTTCAATGGCATGATTGTAACTACAGATGGCGGCAAAGTAACAGTGACCAGCCCTGATAAAGTGACGGAGGAAGCGCTGCAGGTAACCTACGGCACAGACATCATTGCTTTTCAGGCCGAAATGGATTCCATGACTCAATACAAAAAAGTGAAGGCGAGTGCATGGAATATCAAAGATCAAAAACTAATCAACGGTGAAGCAACCATCAGCAATAGCAAACAAGGCAACGTAGCCAGCAGTAAACTGGCCGAGGTGTCGGGACTCAAAAACTATGAATTGCAATCTACGGTGCCTATGATGAAAGGCGGACTGGGTGATTGGGCCAAAGCACAAACGGCTAAATCGAAATATGCCAAAATTAGAGGCACAGTCACTTTTCAGGGCACCGAAAAAGCGGAACCGGCCAAACTGCTGAGCATAAATGGCATGGGCGAACGCTTTAATGGGAGCGCCCTTATCTCTGGTGTAACCCATGAAATAGCTGCTGGCAACTGGACCAGTACCATAACCATAGGCTTGAATGCAAACTGGTTTACCGAAAGGGTAGATGTACAGGCTCCTTTGGCTTCAGGGGTGTTACCCGGCATTCAAGGCCTGCAAAATGGCAAAATCAAAAAAATAGACGAAGACCCTGATGGCGAATTGCGGGTACAGGTAGATATACCCGTGGCCAATCCTTCATCTAAGGGAGTGTGGGCTCGCTATGCCAGCTTTTATGCCAGCAAAGAAGTAGGCGCCTTCTTTTACCCTCAGGTGGGTGATGAAGTGGTGTTGGGCTTTTTCAACAATGATCCCAGCTACCCTGTGGTTTTGGGTTCGCTGTACAGCAGCGCTATCAAGGCACCTTATAAACCAGACAAAGACAACAGTAAGCAGGGCATAGTCACTAAGAATAAGCTGGTCTTAGAATTTGACGATAAAGACAAAATACTCACCCTCACCACCCCCGATAAACGACAGGTAGTGCTCAATGACAAAGACAAGAACATCAGCATCATTACAGCTGATAAAAACCAGCTAATACTTAGCGACAAGGATAAAAAGGTGACCCTGAAAGACCAAAACGACAATTCGATAGAAATGTCTTCTTCCGGCATTGTGGTAGAAAGTGCAAAAGCACTCACGCTTAAGGCCAAACAAGACATAAAGATAGAGGCAGGGGCTGGGCTCACTATATCGGCCAAACAAGGCTTGTCAGCGAAAGCAGGCACTAGCCTGGACCTGAAAGGAAGTTCGGGCCTGACTCAAAAAGCACCGAAAATATCCATATCGGCCGATGCCCAGGCTGAACTGAAAGCAGGTGCCAGCATGGACGTGAAGGGCGGTGCTAACCTGAAGATGAAAGCCGCTATGATCATGATTAACTAAAAGAAGATAGAAATGCCACCAGCAGCAAGACTTACAGATATGCACCAATGCCCTATGCAAACCCCGGCTGTACCAGCCCCAATACCGCATGTGGGCGGGCCTATAGTGGGGCCGGGCTCACCGCAGGTACTCATTGCGGGAATGCCAGCTGCTTGCGTTGGCGATCTGTTGGTTTGTGTGGGCCCACCTGATAGCATAGTCAAAGGAAGTCAGACGGTGAAAATTGGAGGGAAACCGGCTGCACGAATGGGCGATAAAACTGCCCATGGAGGAACCATCATTTTAGGGGCACCCACAGTAATGATAGGAGGATAAGCAATGGAAACAGCACAAGATCAGAACATACTCGGTCGTGGATGGGCCACTCCGCCAACCTTTATTAAGGGAGCCAATCAGGCCTTGATGAATGAAGGAGAATTGAATGTGAATGAAAACCTGAAAAACCTTCTGGATACACGCCTCCTCGAAAGGCCATACCGACCACTGTATGGTACCAACTTACATTCCAAGGTCTTCTCCAACCAATCGGCCCTGGCACTAGGCGAGCTACAGTCTTCACTTAGCAATGCAATAGATGAGAACGAGCCACGAGTAAAGTTAGAATCCGTTGATATTGAGCTATTTAATGCTCTTGATAGCATGCTCTTGATTAAGGTAGTCTATACCATCATATCAGTCAATACCCGACACAATTTTGTCTACCCATTTTATCTCAACGAAGGCACTCACATCAACCTGAATGAGTAATGCAACACGATATAGCGCCTATCAATCTGCATGGTATAATGCAGCATTCAATCCAAACCTGAATCCACGCAGTGTGAAGTTAGATGACCGTGACATGGCTGGGTTGTTGACAATGACCTCTAAACTGTCTGATCAGTTTTGGTACTATGATCTGAATGGCCAAAGAAAAGGAGACTGGTCAGAGTTTTTCGAAACCGATCTCACCGCCATCCTCGCGATTATTTCCAAGACAGATAAGCAAGAAGAATATCGGCTCATTTTATCGAGTTTGAATACAGACAAAGGGTGTATTGCCAGTCGACAGTCCGATTTCCTTTTTAATGCATTCCAGCTCTTCTTCAATACAGTGATACAGGTAGATGAATGGTATACCGCACTGCAATTTCAACACGAAGCACATCAGTTTTTTGAATACCTGAAAGACCTGATCTGGCACAAATTGAGCCTTCCTTTTAACAAGGTGTATGACCTTTTTTATGAGTTGGTATGTGTTGGTGGTCTCAGTGCCATGGACGAGAGAATAGCGGAAGCTGTACTCACCGGACTCAAAGGAATTTCTGAAATCTGGAATTTTAGTGCCATCAGAGATCTACCAGCCACTGATGGTGCTAAAACAGAAAGCTTGAAACAAGCACTGAAGGTTTTCTATGTACAATATCGCCAGCTGGTAAATGAAGCCGAGCAACACTTTCTCCACACAGTGCAAATGGGCAATGTTCAACCGCACATTGCCTTGCTTTTGGCGTTTTTTAAACTCTATAAGCATCAACAGCAGACATTGAATGGTCAGGTGGCCAGACACCTTGATTTTTACTATAAAAGGCTACTGAATTTTCAAAAACAGCCAGCACGTCCTGATAGCACATTTCTTCTTTTTAGGCTGAATGAGAATGAACAAGGATTTGAGCTACCGAAAGGCACATTATTGGCGGCAGGTACCGATGCAAATGGCAATGACATTCATTTTGCTACCCAAAAGACACAGCGCCTGACCAGTGCCATTCTTCAGGAGTATAAAACTAAAACGGACAAAGGGTGGGTGGATATCACGAATTTTAGCAGTCCACAATTGAATGAACTTACCAGGCAATACAGCTTCTTTTCAATGGCTAATCCCCCGGTGGTTCAAAAAAAGAAAACAGCACCACCAAAGCAGATAGGTATTGCCATTACTTCACCAGACCTATGGTTACAAGGAGGAGACCGGAAGATTTATTTGAATCTGACGCTTGCTCTTAATATCAACAATGGTAAGAAGGGCGCAGACCAGGTTCATAATCACCTTATGAATGAGGTAGCCAACTGGAAAGAAGCCATTCCATTGGCCATTACTACTGCTGAGGGCTGGTTTAAATTTGAAGGCAAATTGCTGCCCGAAAAGGCCACTTCGGAAACTAATATTGAGTTACCGTTAAACATCAATGCAGACCTGGTGGTAGCTGCACCCGCTGTAGCATCCTATTCAAGCGAAATTCATGGCCCTGGATTTAAAACAAGCTATCCAGTATTGAAGGTGCTCTTCAATCCACTTCAAAGCAACAGTGAATACGATATCACCAGCTGTGAAATCTCTGGCAGTATCAAGGGGTTAAAGGTGCTTCAACTTAACACACCCGATGGCGAAATTGTAATTGGTGCCAATGGATTGGCGCCTTTTGGCTATGCTACTGCCCAAGGTGCCGAATTCGTTATTGGCACTAATGAGCCATTCATAAAGAACCTTGATTGTATTACACTCAGCTTTAACTGGAAGAATC
>Ga0316204_10011875_pt1 | contig 10783 bp, 5 predicted proteins | sample 6monrhotite_MG_2_FD_205661 | JGI IMG/M metagenome (GOLD analysis project Ga0316204, IMG submission 205661) | Microbial mat bacterial communities from mineral coupon in-situ incubated in ocean water Damariscotta River, Maine, United States -... | ecosystem: Environmental > Aquatic > Marine >... | reverse complement strand
TAACGCCGGAATTACGATTACGCTTCAGGTTGACTCTGCGGAAGGAATTGAAGTTGGCAAAACACGGGTAATGTATAAGGGAATTGCAGCTGGCGTGGTTAAGAAATTTGAAGCAACGGAAGATTTACAGCATGTGCTTCTGGATATTGAAATGGATAAACGTACGGCGCCATTTCTCAATGACAAGACAAAATTCTGGGTGGTGGAACCGAGAGTTTCACTTTCTGGTATATCGGGACTGGATACGATTCTGGGGGGACGTTATATTGCTGTTGATGTAGTAGAGAACGGTAAGCCAAAACGAGACTTTGTGGCTTTAGATGTTCCTCCGCCACCCTCGGTAGATACTCCCGGTCTCCACATTAAATTACGGCTCAATCGACTGGCATCAGTGGATCGTGGCACCGTGATCTTTTTCAAACAAATTCCAGTGGGTGAGGTCACCAATTACACGCTGGAAGAAAATGATACCGAGATACATGCCTGGGTGATAATAAAGCCAGAATATGCTCACCTGGTTAAAGAGAATTCTGTTTTTTATAATGTCAGTGGTATCAAGGTGGATGCCGGATTATCTGGTGTAAAAATTGAAACGGAATCGTTACTATCGGTTCTGGTAGGAGGCATTGCATTTTATACACCCGAAGCGGAAGAACAACAGAAGCCAGCAAAGCATGGAACTTTTTATTTGCTCCATGATGATTTTGAAAGTGCCGAGGTCGGTATACAGGTTATTTTACGTTTCCAGAATATTCAGGGCATTCAGGAAAATCGCACTCAAATAAGATTTCAAGGACATAAAGTCGGTACCCTGGGACAATTTAGTTACGATAAAGATAAACATGAAACGATAGTAGTTGCTAAAATCAATCCCATTTTTGAAGACAGCCTGACAGAAAATACTAAATTCTGGCTAGTTAAACCCAGTATGAGTTTGTTGGAAATATCCGGCCTGGATGCTTTATTCCTTGGTAACTACCTCGAAATGAGACCCATGCCTGGAAAATCCATGCGTGAATTTTCAGTCTTTGATGAAATACCACCGTTATCAAGAGATGTAGATGGTCTGCATATTTATATTGAATCAGATGCTTTAGGTTCTATTAAAAGAGGTGTCCCTATTTATTTTAAAAATATTCAGGTCGGTAATGTCGAGGGATTTAAATTAACGGAAGATGCAAAAAAAGTACGAATCAACGCCTTTATAAAGCCGGAATATGCGCATCTGGTTAAAGACAATACTCGTTTTTATAATGTCAGTGGTCTAAATATTTCGGGAGGTGTTTCAGGAATCAAAATTAAAACGGAATCATTGACCAGCCTGATTGCTGGAGGCATTGCTTTTTATACGCCGACTTATAACCCGGATGATCAGGCTGAAAATAAAGAGGCAGAAAATGATGATGTTTTTAAATTATATGATGATTTTTCAGCGGCCAGGGCTGGAATTGAAGTATCACTGATTTTTGATACTGCTACCGGTTTGACAGAGGGTTCGACAAAAGTAATATATAAAGGACTGGTTCTTGGCGTCGTAAGAAAAATCACCAGCAATAAGGCGAAGAAGCACTCAGTGAAGGCATCAGTGACTATTGATCCGATTGCTGAGAAGGCACTGGTGGAGGATACCAAATTCTGGATGGTCAAACCCAAACTAACCCTTTCAGGCGTGGAGAATATAGGCACTTTACTATCCGGCAACTACCTTACATTCCGTATCGGCGAAGCTAAGAAAAAGCGAACAACCTTTAAGGTAATGCAAACCAGACCGCCTTTAGATCATAATCATCCCGGGTTACACCTGAAACTCAATAGCTCTGAATTAGGCTCGATCAGTGTCGGTTCTCCGGTCATGTATAATCGACTCAAAATTGGCGATGTCCAGGATTATGAACTGGCTGAAGACCGAAAAAATATCAATATACTGGTGCATATATGGCCTCAGTATCAAGATCTGGTCACCACTGACACTCGCTTTTATAATGCCTCCGGTTTTCATCTCGAGGCTGGTTTTTCTAATGTCGAGCTTCGTACCGAGTCCATTGAAAGTATCCTCAAGGGAGGGATCGCCCTGTATATCGATAGTAAGGCTCAAGTAAAACCTGCAAAATCAAAGAAAGTCACCAATGGTACGTTATTTAATCTGTTTAAAGATTATGATGCAGCCAGAAGAAATGCGTTTTATGTTCAAGTTCAGTTTAATACGCCAAAAGGTCTATCAGTTGGTAGCCGGGTAATGTATCGAGATGTTAATGTCGGAGAGGTTACATCCGTCAGCCTTAATGACAATGAATCGAATTCAGTATCGGTTATGTTAGAGCTGGATTCTGCTTTGAAATCCAGCCTGGGCAAAGATTCTCGATTCTGGGTGAGTCGTTCCAGGCTGGGTTTGGCAAGAACCGAAAATCTGGGCAATCTTATCAGGGGCAATTCAATAAACGTACAGCCTGTCAAAGGTCAATTCACGGAGGTTTTTATTGGCCTGGATGAAAGACCATTAACCAATAAAGCTGTGAATGGTTTTACTGTGAGGCTCACGGCAAGTCGTTTGAGTTCAATTAAAGTCGGTGACCCAGTCTATTATCGCCAGATCAGAGTCGGTGAAGTCATTGGTTATGAGCTGGCCGATACTGCCGATCAAATTCTCATCCATTTGCAGATCAGAAAGCGTTTTAAACCATTAATACGTGAAAACAGTAAATTCTGGCATGCAAGCGGCGTGGCAATGGATCTCAGTTTGTTTGGGACATCAAAAATTCGTACTGAATCCCTGGAGTCAATCATTTCAGGTGGTATTGCTTTTGCGACACCTGATAATGATCAAATGGGAAAAATGCTGCCTTCCGGTAGTTTTTTTATCTTGCATGATGAACCCAGGTCACAATGGAATCAATGGAATCCTATTATTCATTTAGATAAAGAGACCCAACAAGATTAGGGCTTGATGGCAACTATGAAGTAAAGTCGCTTGCTGGATAATGACAGCAATTATGATACAGTAATATTCAATTTATACAGAAATTTTTTTATGAATCAAGGCTGATTATTTTTTATGGATTTAAGCTGGATAGTTATTTCACTGTCAGAGACTGGCTGGTTGATCGCCACATTTTTCTTGGGTCTCTTTGCCTATAAAATAGGTTTGCCACCCATGTTGGGCTTTTTGGGTGTTGGCTTTATTCTCAAGGCTTATGGGCATGAAAGTACCCACGAACTTAGGGAAATTGCCGATCTGGGCGTGACTTTGATGTTGTTCACCATTGGCCTGAAGTTAAATTTAAAAAGTTTGCTCAGAATCCAGATCTGGGGTGTAGCATCGGCTCATATGCTGGTGACGACATTGATCTATGCCGGTATGTTTCTGTTACTCAGTTACTCTGGACTGGATACTTTTTCCGATATTGATTTGTGGTCAGCGTTGCTTATTGCCTTTGCTTTAAGTTTTTCCAGTACCGTATTTGCTGTTAAAGTACTGGAAGGTAAAAGTGAAATGGGCGCTCTCTATGCTCAAGTTGCCATTGGAATCCTGATTGTACAGGATATTTTCGCTGTGATTTTCCTGACCGCATCCACGGGTAAAGTTCCGACCGTCTGGGCTCTGGGGTTGCTTGGTCTGCCTCTTGTTCGACCGCTGCTTTATAAAATTATGGATCAGGTGGAGCATGGTGAACTGCTGGTTCTGTATAGCTTGCTTCTGGCCGTTGGCGGTGCTTCGCTATTTGAAGTGGTGGGTATGAAAGCGGATCTGGGGGCTTTGATCTTCGGTCTTTTATTAGCTCAGCACCCCAAGGCCCCTGAAGTATCTAAAACACTCTACAATTTTAAAGATTTATTCCTGGTTGGTTTTTTTGTCAATATTGGCCTTTCGGGTAATCCCAATGTTGAAAATTTGATCCTGGCCGGAATACTGTCTATCTTGATGTTTTCCAAGGTATTGTTTTTTTTCTGGTTATTGGTAAAGACGCATTTACGTTCAAGGACATCATTTTTGACGTCACTGAGTCTGGCAAATTACTCAGAATTTGGCCTGATTGTTGGCGCCATCGGCGTTAACAATGGCTGGATGAGTAATGATTGGCTAATTACTATCGCCATTGCACTGGCAATGACTTTTGTCATAGCATCGCCACTGAATGCGACTGCGCATGACATGTATTCGCGATACTCTAAACGTCTTAGAGCGTTTCAAACAGAAAAACTACTGGAAGACGAACTGCCGGTTGATATATCCGGAACCAGTATTCTGGTGTTTGGCATGGGTCGAATTGGCAGTGGTGTCTATGCCGATTTAGACTACCACTTCCCAGGTAAAGTGACAGGTATTGATTTTGATGATAATGTATTTAAAATACATGATGAGGCTGATAGAAGAATAATTTATGCCGATGTAATGGATAAAGATTTCTGGGGAAAAATTGATTTAAGTGAAATTTCTGTGATATTTTTAAATCTTCCAGACTTTAATAAGAATTTATTTACGATTTCTCAGCTCAAAGACAAAAACTATCAGGGGCATATCGCTACAATTGCCTTATACGATGAAGAGATTCAGAAATTAAAAGATGTTGGATCCGATGCCGTTTATAATTTCTATTCTGAGGCAGGTATTGGCTTTGCAGAACACGTCAGACATAATTTGCTCAATATCGATAGAAGGGAGGAAAGAGAGCGAAGAAAATCTTTACCTGAGCAAAATGAATCTTCAATTGATTAAAGAGCCTTCAGCTTTGGCTAGAGAGCCTTCAGCTTGGTAGAGCCTTCAGCTTAAACAATAGAGTCTTAAAACAGTTCTGAATGTATTTAACGGAGAACAATTATTCAGGCAAGAATGTCCGGGATAAGCATATTCTCCAGTTTAATAATCTCATCTTTCAGGAGCAATTTACGTTTTTTAAGACGAGAAATTTGCATTTGAGTATGGATGGTTTTAGGCATATGGTGAATAGCTTCATCCAGATCCCGGTGCTCAAGCTTTATTGTTTCAAGCAGCTCTCGTATTTTTTGTTTCTCTTCTTCAGTCATTAAAATGCTTTACAGTTTCTTATGAAAACTTATTTTAGAGTATTAACACAGGATAAGTACCTTAACGAAATTATTTTGCAAAAAGCACAAAATTAATTTCTAAGAGTACTAATACAGGATAAGTACCTTAACGGAATTATTTTGCGAAAAGCGCAAAATTAATTTCTAAGAGTACTAATTATAAACTAAATTTCAGATTAACCAAGTTGGAGTAATAATATGCAGAAAAAAAGTGGCTTCCTGATCGTTATTTGGTCTGTGTTATTGGGGCTCGCTTCCTGTGCATCTCAAACGCAGTTGTATGAGCGTTGGCACGATGAAACATTTGCTGGTCAAAAGCTGGAAAAAATACTGGTTATTGGCATTATTAAGGATGACATTCGACGTCGGGCATTGGAGTCAGCCTTTGTTACAGCGGTTGAATCAAAAGGCACGAAAGGCATTGCCGGTTATACTTTGTTGCCTGATAATGGAAAATTGGACAATAAAGAGGGAATTGTTGCCGCTGTAAAAAAGGCCGGTGCTGATTCTGTGTTGATCACCAGTTTTAAGGGCGTGATTGAGAAAGAGAGGAAGGTTCCTCCCCGCGTTGACTATGTGCCCGGAGCAGGAGGGCGCTATGGACCTTATGGCTATGGCTACCGGGGTTATTATGGTTCCAGGTATGAAGCGGTATATCAACCGGGCTATACAACGACAGATACCATTGTGCAACTGGAGACCCGAATCTACTCCGCAAAGTCAGAAAAGCTCATCTGGGCAGGGAAGACCAAAAGTGTCAATGTTTCATCCGGGGATGAAATTATTAAGCAACTGGTGTCACTGGTGGTTCATGATATGAAAAAAAATGGCCTGATTCAATAAGTCTCTAATGGATTCAGGTATAAAAGATGAGCACTTTAGACTAAAATCTGTCTAAAAGAGAATATACCTAAAATAATAACCATAACAGACTAGGGGGAAGTAAATTGTCCAGCAAATTTAATGTGGTTTTCACTGGCTTGCAAGAGGGGATCACAGAAGATGATTTTGTGACAAAATTTTGTCAAAAATTTGGCCTCAGTGAGGAAAAAGCTCGAAAAATGTCAGCTTCAAATTCTGATATTACTATCAAAAAGGATTTGGACCAAGACAAAGCCAAACAATATCTTACAGCCCTGGAGAACTGCGGCATGATTGCCAGGCTGGATGAAATTACTGCAGAACCCGAATTGGATAGTGGTTTGTCTTTGACCCCTATAAAAGAAGATGAGTCGATAGAAAATACTGCCAAAGTCGTTTGTCCTAAATGTGGATCTGAACAAATTATGGGTGATGAATGCCAAGCTTGTGGGATATTTATTTCTAAATATTTGGCCGATCAGGAAAATATTACTGTCACTCACGAAGAGGAATTTTCTAGTGAAAAGCAGTTTGAATCGACCAATGAAGCCAGTAATCCATATGCCACTCCGGCAGCAGAATTATCTGATAGTGATGAATTACAACCTGAAAGGGTTTCAATTGGCAGTGGTATCCAATGGTTAAGTGGCGGGTTCTGGCACTTTAAACAAAATCCGTTTGCCTGGATAGGCGCCATTGTGGTCTTTTTTGCTTTGTTTTTTATTCTGGCACTCATTCCCTTTTTAGGCGGTTTAATGACCAATATTTTATCACCCGTCATTATGGCGGGCTTCGCTTTAGGAGCCCATGAGCAACAGGAAGGCGGGGATTTCAGAGTGAGTCACCTGTTTGCGGGCTTTTCAAACAATGTTGGCCAATTGATGCTGGTTGGTGTTTTTTATCTGATAGCTTTGATAGTAATCGGCGTTGTTGCTGCCTTACTTATGGGCGGAACGTTGGCGGCTTCAGGTATGATGTCAGAAAGCGCCGGAATGGATCCAAATACCATGGCAGCACTTATGCAACCGGGCATGCTGATCATGATGCTGATCATATTTTCTGTGGTTATCCTGCTGACCATGGCTTATTACTTCGCACCGATACTGATTGCGCTGGAGGGTATGAATGCCCTGGGTGCCATGGCGATGAGCTTTAGGGCCTGTTTGAAAAACTGGCTGGCCTTTATTATCTATGGATTGCTGCTAATGGTGCTCTTTTTTATTGCCAGCATCCCCGTGTTTTTAGGCCTGTTGATAGCCATACCGATGGTTCAGGCCGCGATTTACGTCTCTTATCGAGATATCTTTCATCATGAATATTAATTGCAATTGAATCATCTTATAATAGTACTTCAACAGGCCTGAAGTACTATTATAGACTCTGAAACATTACCATCTTTCTGCCTACCTGTTAAAATGTCTACAGTAATTGTTTTTATTCATTTTTGATGCGACACATTTTAATCCATGCTTAAATTTTCTAATCTCTCCATACGTCGGGGCGCGCAACTATTGCTCCAGGACGTCAATATTACCATTCATCCTCGTCAGAAAGTTGGGATTACGGGCGGTAATGGATGCGGAAAGTCCAGCCTCTTCGCGCTGATTAATCACGAACTTCATGCCGATAGTGGTGATTTTTCCCTGCCACAGAACTGGATTATAGCCCATGTTGCCCAGGAATCACCGTCAACTGAACGGTCTGCCATCGATTATGTGATTGATGGTGATAGTCAATTACGTGACATTGAAGCGGCAATTGAGCAGGCTAATGATTCCGGTCATGGTGAACTACTGGGTAAATTGTATGCGCAACTGGAAGAGGCGGATGGTTATACCGCTAATAGCCGCGCCGCACAATTGTTGTCCGGCTTAGGCTTTTCCCAGCAACAACTCAATAATCCGGTCAATAGTTTTTCCGGTGGCTGGCGTATGCGTCTGAATCTTGGACGGGCATTGATGTGCCGGTCGGATCTATTATTGCTGGATGAGCCGACTAACCATCTGGATCTGGATGCGGTGTTGTGGCTGGAAGACTGGTTAAAAAAATATCCAGGTACTTTATTGCTGATTTCTCATGATCGGGATTTTCTCGATAGCGTCATGACGCATATTATTCATATTGAGCATCAGTCGATGAACCTGTATAGCGGCAATTATTCTCAATTTGAGCGCATTCGTGCCGAACAACTGGCGCAACAGCAGATGCTTTTTGAGCGTCAGCAAAGAGAAATAAAACACATACAAAGTTTTATCAGTCGCTTTAAAGCCAAGGCAACTAAAGCCAAGCAGGCACAATCCAGAGTAAAAACTCTGGAAAAAATGGAATTGATCAGTCAGGCTCATGTGGACTCGCCTTTTCATTTTGAATTTCATGCGCCGGAGAAAATTCCCAACCCCCTCATTTCCCTGGAAGATATTCGACTGGGTTATGACTCAACGACGATTTTGGATCATGTCCATATTAATCTACAACCAGGTTCCAGGATTGGCTTGCTGGGACATAATGGCGCTGGAAAATCTACTTTTATCAAATTATTATCGGGTGAACTTGAGGCTCAATCTGGTCGGGTAGAACGTTCAAGTGAACTGAGAATTGGTTATTTTGCCCAACACCAACTGGAACAATTACATCCTGAGGATACTCCGCTTGAGCATTTTCAGCGACTGGACAAACGAGCTACGGAACAGTCTTTGCGTAATCATCTCGGAGGATTTGGTTTTAGCGGTGATAAGGTTGAGTCAAAAATAGCGCCTTTTTCGGGTGGTGAAAAAGCGCGCCTGGTATTTGCTACTCTGGTTTATCAAAAACCTAATTTATTATTACTGGATGAACCCACTAACCATTTGGATCTGGATATGCGTCATGCCATCAGTCTTGCCTTGCAGGAATTTGAGGGCGCTATGGTCATCGTTTCTCATGATCGCCATCTGCTACGCAGTGTCAGTGATGAATTTTATCTGGTTGCGGATAAAAAAGTCGATGTTTTTAAAGGCGACCTGGAAGACTATCGCAGCTGGATAAGCGAACAGAAAAAGCTGGAAACTCAGACGGACATAGCGGAACCAAAAAATGGTGAGGCAAAACAGAACTCGCTGAATACCGCCCAGGGTAAAAAAGAGAAAAAACGACTGGAAGCAGAAAAGCGTAAACAGCTTAAGCCACTCAGCAATAAATTGACTAAACTTGAACAGGAAATGGATAAACTCAATCAGGAAAAGAAAACTTTGGAAATGTCACTGGCTGAACCTGATATTTATGAGGAAAATAATAAACAACATCTTCAGGAATTATTACAACATCAGGTTCAGATAACACGCTCTCTGGAACAAGTTGAAGAACAGTGGATGCAGGTCAGTGAAGAATTGGAAGAAGCGCAATAAAGGAAGTTAATAATGAAAAAAATTGCTAAATTATTTTTTAAAATCATAGCAGTCTTGGTTGGCTTGTTCTTGATTGTTTCACTGTTGGTGACGGTTTTTGTGGATGTAAATCATTATAAAAGTAATATTATAGAGATGGTCGAAGCTGAGACCGGTCTTGAAATGGAAATCAGTGGTGATCTGTATCTGAGTATTTTATCCGATATCAAATTTAAAGCTGAAAATGTTAAATTATCTCATAATAATGCTGTCATTGCCGATATTGAAACTATAGACCTGGGTGTGGCTTTCTTGTCTTTTTATCTGGGTGAGCCTGAAATCACTTCGCTTGAATTAAGTGTCAGAGAGTTAAACCTGAGCAGGGATAAAAAAGGCGATTTTAATTTTTTACCTCTGCTATCGGCTAAAGAAGTGAAGAACTCCGTTAACAACAAATCAGAGGAAAAAAATAATTCTGGGACAGATGATTTCTTTTTCAATAATCTGTCTATTCGTAATATTAAATTGTCACTCGACCGATTCAGCTATCTGGATGACCTGGAATCTCTTTCGATTAAGTTGAATGGCGTTGAAGCCTCTCTTTCTCTATTGCCGATCATCGATCATCATGAGCTAGTAATTGATGATCCCAGAGTGTTGGTTGCGTATTCCTATGCAGGGAAATTAACGGTTAAAAAAGCTTTGAGTAATCAGTATCAGATTATAGATTTATTTTTGGACTTTAAAGATGACAAGGGCGACTTTCTCGCAGAAGAACTAAGTTTCAGTTTTATTCAGCAGGGCAAGGCTCATAAATTGCCGCCGCTAGTGTTTGATGCTAAAGGCCAACTGAAATTTAACCTGACTTATGATATTCCTGAAGGTGCATCAGAACCTCTCTGGTCTCAACCTGCTACGATAAAAGTGGGCAAGTTTGACTTCAATCTGCCTGAATTTAAATGGGCTGATGATAAAAATCAGCTGGCAACAAAAAATGCTCACTTGATTTTGGAAGAAGTTTCAATTTTTGAGGGAAGTCAATATGCTTTAAATGATTTACTGATTCGTTCTTTGGTTCTAAAAAGTAAACAAGTGGATTTAATAAAAAATGAACTGGGTAAATATCACTTTAACAATGTTTTCTTGCAACTGAATGCTTTTCCTGTCTTCCACAAAGGCAAACTTCTAGACTTTGCTTCTGAGGAATTTTTTAAACTTTTTGCACAGAAGGGCAAGGTACATATCACCACCGATAGTGTTGAGAATGAATCGCAGGGACTTAAGAACATTAAACTGCTAATGGAAGCTAAGGATAAGGGGATTGCTTTTTCCACTCTGTCTTTTAATGCCCTGGAATCAGAGGTGAATGGTAATGGAACGCTCTCCTTGCAAGAGAAAATTCCACAGTGGCAATTTAAGATCCATACTGAAAAATTAAATCTACAACCCTTTGTCAAGCTGCTCGGTTCCCCAAATGATTTGAAAGGCTATATCTCGATTAATAACCAATTATCTGG
>Ga0316204_10011874_pt1 | contig 10783 bp, 9 predicted proteins | sample 6monrhotite_MG_2_FD_205661 | JGI IMG/M metagenome (GOLD analysis project Ga0316204, IMG submission 205661) | Microbial mat bacterial communities from mineral coupon in-situ incubated in ocean water Damariscotta River, Maine, United States -... | ecosystem: Environmental > Aquatic > Marine >... | reverse complement strand
TGGAGCCTACGATGAACAGGTAACAGACGAACTTGGCGATGCAGAAGGATTGCGTCATAATGATAACTGGTCAAACTCATTAGATAACCTTGATTAACCTATGCCTGACAAAACCATTCAAATTGAAAAGCTCCTGACAGACCTGCGAAATAACTATCTCGCCGAGCTCCCTGCCCGTTTTGATGACCTGGACAATTTAATCCTTGATTTTGGTAAATCATCTGATCGCGTAGAAAATTATGAAAATCTATATAGGAACGTCCATAGTATTAAAGGTAGTGCAGGCACCCATAACCTACACATCTTTAGCACCGTTTGTCATGAGTTCGAAGACAGCCTTTCCGAATTTGAAACTAATCTATCAGGCATTGATAGTGACGTTATTGAAAGTTGGCTTAAATACGTCGACTTATTAAAAGACGCTCACGCGATCAATACCAACAAGGATAACGATTACTCAAATATTGAAATTAAGCTGGAGAACCTTCGCGCATCCTTTAGCGATGATGTCCAGCACCGTTGCCTCTTAGTCGCCCCTTCCAAGCTACAAAAGCAAATTTGCGAATCAATATTATCAGATAACAATACAGCCATATCAATTGCCAGCGATGGTTATGAAGCCCTGGGAAGACTTCTTTCCACTAAATATGACTTCATTATTACAAATCATGAAATTTCCATGCTTAATGGTATTGCATTAATCGCCGCCATTCGCATAAGTAACACTAAAAATAAAGATATTCAGGCTGTATTAATGACGTCAAATGAAACCTTAACCCTGAATCGACATACAGATCCTGATTATATACTTGTAAAAAACAACAAGCTTGCTGAGAATATATCAACTGTCGTTGACGAAATTATTGAATATTTAAAACCAAACTAAAAGCTATTGCTGAGGCCTATACGCATGTCTGACGAAAAAGAATACAATGACATCGAACGTCGCAAAGGAGAAAGGCGTAAAAACAATGATCGAAGAGATATGATGCGTTTTGAGCCAACAAAAGAGCCGCGTCGCTCAGGAAAAGACAGAAGAAAAACAAAGGGCAAAGATGATATGTGGACTGGCAGAGACGAGTAAATTCCGTCAGAAAATATTACTTAAACGCCTATGCCAGTGATGTGTCAGAAACCATGACCGTTTTTTAATTTGCATATTCGGACACATCGGCTATTTCCTTTTAAATTAATGCGACTCAGGCAATACGCCTGTTTGAGGCATATTTGCCAAACCAGTTTCTCTCGCGTGTTCCTCAAAGCCTTTATTGCGCCAGAAAAAGGCACCTGGCATTGTTGTTGGAATTACCAGAACATAGAACAGGGCGCGACCAATAATGCTTGTCATTAACAAAGATAGTACTAGAAGAATACCCACACTTATTCCTACAGAAGAAACAGAGAAACCTTTCATTGAAATAATAAACAGAGCTGTAATATTGATTGCCAATAAAATATTTCGAAGCCAATACGACTTTCCATAACGCGTCACTTGCTCAAAGAACGATACTGCCCCCTCCCCTGCATTCTTTTTCATATCACGAGCATGGAATGCTAGACCTATCACCTCAAACAACGATCCTAAGAGCGCAATCACGGCAAGCTGTTGTAATAAAACCCTGCTGTTTTCAACACCATACTGTAGAGAATTCACTGTAGCAATAATGACTGCACCCAGTACTAGAGCTGTTGCAACAAAACTACTGGCCGTTTGCCAGTGGTTCCAAAAAGGACGCGCTTCTATGAGATAAAGTTTTGTCATGTAATACATGCCAATAAAACTGCCTGCCACCGCTATAACTGTTGCTGCCTGCTTTAAAAAGACGGCGATACCCAAATCGAAAAGTGAAAAGAAACCTGTGCCTGCAAAACCGGCAAAAAATAATGATACCCCGGCAATCTCACGGCTCACTGGCGACAGACGCCAGTTATAAAAGCCACGATAGAAACGCTCAGGACGACCTAGGTGCAGATTGAGCTTGGCCATACCAAACCCCATAATGGCAAACAGGGTTATAAACATTGGCCATGTCGTCATGTCGGCAACCGTTACACTGTTTAGCCCAACATCGGCACCGAACAGTAATAATATAAAAGCACCTATTACGGCCTGTGTACACAGGGTAAAAATAATGTGTGCATTCTCATGTGAAGACAACAGTTTCTTCAGGTTCCAGTAGCGCTTGCCATCAGACTTGGAAGTGTCAACTTCAGGAACATATTCACCCTTGGCACTATGGCGACGATACTTTAATGCAATAGAGTCGGTACGCTTCATTTCATCCGGCAAACTTTTGGTTTGCTGAAAACGAATATTCGGATGCGTAATTTCTGGTGAAGGAAATCCAGGTATTTGTGCTTTTAACTGTTCACGATTATCAGGCAAAGTTTCAACGACACCGAAATCGAGCGCACCTGCCAGACAGGCTGATGCACATGCGGGTTTCAGACCAACTTCAAGTCGATCAACACACATATTACATTTATGCACATGACCTTTTTCTTTGTCCAGCTGCGGTGCATTATAGGGACATACCCAGGTGCAATAACCGCAACCAAAGCATATATCCGGATCCTGCAAGACAGCACCATACTCGGCATACTTGGTATAGGCGCGCGTCGGGCAACCTTTTAGACAAACAGGGTCATCACAGTGATTACATGCCATAGAGATATTCAAACGTGTGTAACTGGGATAGCTGCCGCCTTCCACATAGCCTACTGCACGATACGCCAGGTACGGAGGTAGATTGTTTTTCTCACTACAGGCCGACTCACAGGCATGACATGAAATGCAATTATCGGCATTAAAATAAAAACCATGCTGCTTATATCGGTTGGGGTTATCACTGACAGCCTCGTCGCCATTAATATTAAGCGTCTTCCCAGTCAGATCATCGTTTTCCTCAGCCAGATTAATATATTGGCCATAGCGATTTTTTACTGGCCCATCGGCAACAGGGACAAAGGCATAATCAGGTTCATCATCACGCGTTTTAAACATATTAATTATCCAATACTTACCACAGAGGTCACGGAGATACACAGAGATTCCAAAGAAAATAACAGTTTAAGTAAAATTTTATTCATGACATTAAACTCACTTTTTCCTTTGTGGTTAAAATTTAAAATGGCCGTGCTGCAACATTGCGTGCACTGGCCATTTCCTGATCTGCAATAGATTCAATTTTTACCGCCGCTTGCTTAAAAGCTGGTTGGCGTGAATGAGGATCTAATAATCCAAGAGAAATACGATTCACACACTCATAAAAATGAAACGGAATAAAAACTGCGTTCGGGCTAACGCGCTGGGTCAACTGCACCATAACGACAGCATCGCCACGACGTGAGGTCAATCGAGCATAACTCCCATGCTCAATTCCAAGTTCTTTAGCTGCATCGGGATTCATTTCCATGTAAGGGGTTGGACTGAACTTATTCAGATTGCCCACCTTACCGGTTCGGGTACGAGTGTGGAAATGTTCCACCACACGTCCAGTGTTTAACCAGAAAGGATATTCTTCATCTGGGCGCTCGTTATTATCAATAAAAGGTAAAGGGATCAGTTTGGCCTTCTGGTCTTCGTATTGAAACTTACCATCGGTATAAAGACGCGCTGATCCCGTTTCATCACCTTCGGCACATGGCCATTGAATCCCACGTTGTTTTTCAATCTTTTCATGCGTCATACCAGAATAATCCAGCATACGACCCTTTGATAAATGCCGTAACTCATCGAAAACACCAGCGGCGGTTTCAGGAAATTTTATCTTCTGTCCCTGCTCAAAACGCTTCGCCATTTCATTAAAGATCCATAGATCAGGCATGGAGTCTTCATAGGGTTTAATCACATTGCTGATCAGGTTCACGCGGCGCTCGGTATTGGTAAAACAGCCTTCTTTTTCTGCCCATATAGAGGCAGGGAAATACACGTGGCTGTATTCATTGGTTTCGACATCTTCATAAGCATCCTGTACGACAAGGAATTCCAGTTTCTCCAGGGTCTTGCGAATACGTGCCGTATTCGGCATCGATGTCATCGGATTGGTCGCGATCAACCATAGGCCTTTGATCTGTCCAGTTTCAATGGCAGGAAAAATATCCGTTTGAAACAAACCACGTTTCTTCGGAAAAAATTCTTCATCGATACCCCAAAAATCGGCAATCTCTTTTCGATCCTTTTCCTTTTCCAATACGCGATAACCTGGCAGGCCAGAACATGATGACCATTCACGTGTGCCCATGGCATTACACTGACCGGTAATGGATAAACTCGTACCGCCCGGCTTGCCAATATTGCCAGTGATTAAATTAAGATTATTAATACCCACAACGCCATCAGAACCATGCGTGCTTTGATTGATGCCCATGGTCCAGATGGTCATGGCAGAACCCGATTTCGCATACAGGCGTGCGACATTACGAATGGTGTCTTCATCAATACCGCAAATACGTGATGCTGTAACTGGATCGTATTGAGCGACTAAGGCTTCAAAAGCCTTGGCATCATTGGTATGTGCATCAATATAAGCACGATCTTCCAGACCTTCATCGAGAATGACATGTGCCAGGGCATTCAAAAGCACAACATCCGTTCCCGGCGTTATCGGTAAATGCATGTCGGCCTTTTGTGCCAGCATGGTCACGCGTGGGTCAACAACGATGAGTGGAAACTTACGTTTTTCCAAGGCCTGTTGTAAACGCCAATAAATAATCGGGTGTTGTTCTGGTAAGTTTGAGCCAATCGCCAACAGGCAATCGGTATGTTCAAAGTCATCATAACAACCTGGAGGACCATCAGAACCAAACGAGCGTTTGTAACCGGATACCGCAGAGGCCATACACAAGGTGGTATTACCGTCATAATTATTCGTACCAATAACGCCGCGCGATAATTTTCCCAGCGTATAAAATTCTTCTGTCATGATCTGGCCAGTCGATACAATTGCAAAGGCATCACGGCCATATGTGGATTGAATACGTTTTATTTCATCCGCCGTTTTATCCAGAGCTTTATCCCAGGAAGTTGGCTTGAATTCATCAAACTGGCGTTTGCGCATTAACGGTGACTTACCACGCCCCGCACTACGAAATAGTTCATGCTCAAAAATACCTTTCAAACAAAGTTTTCCGCGATTGACATCAGCATTACCAACACCACGTGAAGCAACCGCCTCGCCTTTATCATCAATACCGACCTCAATAGAACAACCGGTAGAACAATAACCGCAGGTGGTGTATTTCCACTCAACGACGCCTTTATCGGCGATCTTGATAGGGTTCTTTCTATTCCGGCCAAATAACATTGCTGATCCTGTTTTTTTCACCACAGAGGGCACGGAGGTTCACAGAGGAATCAATTAAAAACCCCTTCTCCCAGTTTTGGGAGAGGGAATCATTTGTAGGAGCGGTGTCACGCCGCGAATTTATAATTAACAAAGGCATCGTGCCGGGGACGACACTCCTACAACATAACAAACCACAACTGCGTTTCATTTTTTTACCGCTATGCTTCTGAGACCAAAGACAAAAGAATATTCTCTCCCTCGATCTTTATCGGGTAGCGCGCAGCACAACCTTCATCCGGTGCGACCGCCATCCCGGTATCTAAAGTAATTTTCCAGTCATGCAAAGGACAGGCAACGCGATCACCGTGGACGATACCCTGCGATAGTGGGCCGCCTTTATGCGGACACTCATCTTTTAATGCAAAAATTTTGTCATCGGCTGTACGGAATACCGCGATATCTCCGTCATCTGATTTGACGACACGTGCGCCCAATTTTGGAATATCATTAATCGTTCCAACATTCACCCATTCACTATTAACTTTTTTTGCTGCGGACATATTCTATTCTCCTATTTCGTAGGTTGGTCTCAAAGTGCCCTTCCAAAAATAATATGAAAGTGGGTATCAGGCCAACATATCGGGCTGAAGCCCGACCTACAATAAACATATTAAGCTTCGACTGTTTCTTTACTGATAGCGATAACTTTCATGGATTCAAACTCATGTTTATCACCACCCTTGGCGCGCTCTTCCCATGGGTCATCCTGCATGTACTTTTGTGACTCAATAAAACGTGCAGCCAGTAGCTTGCGGTTAGCTTCGTCTTCAACGATCTTTTCTTTTACATACGAAAGACCGACACGCTCAATCCAAGGTGCAGTACGTTCCAGGTAATGTGCCTCTTCACGATAGATCTGCATGTAAGCAGCGGTGTATTCCAATACTTCCGCTTCCGTCTTCACCGTACAAAGAAAATCCGTGGCACGTACCTTAATACCACCATTGCCACCAACATGAATTTCATAACCGGAATCAACACAAACCACACCAAGATCTTTAATGGTTGCCTCGGCACAGTTACGCGGGCAACCAGAAGCGGCCATTTTGAATTTGTGTGGCGTCCATGAACCCCAGCTTAATTTTTCAAGTTCAACACCCATGCGCGTGGAATCTTGCGTACCAAATCGACACCATTCCTTACCCACACAGGTTTTCACGGTACGTAGCGCCTTACCGTAGGCGTGGCCAGAAACCAGACCCGCTTTGTTTAGCTCGCCCCAGATAACCGGCAATTCATCTTTCTTTAAACCGTATAGGCCAATACGCTGACCGCCGGTAACGTGTACCGTTTTCACTTTGTATTTATCGGCAACATCGGCAATGGCGCGTAACTCGGTTGGCGTCGTACCACCACCCCACATACGCGGGATAACAGAATACGTACCATCTTTTTGAATGTTGGCATGGGCACGCTCATTAATAAAACGTGACTGATAATCGTCCAGACCTTCGGCAGGCCATTGACAGATCAGGTAATAGTTCAATGCGGGACGACACTTGCTACAACCGTCCGGCGTTTTCCAGTCCAACCTATCCATAACCGCACGAATGGATTTGAGTTCCTGGTCTTTTATCGCGACACGAATGTCATCATGACTATGTTCCGTACACTGACAAATGGGCTTCTTACTTGGCGAGGCAGAATATTCACCGCCAACGGTATGGGCCAACAAGGCCTCGACTAAACCGGTACACGAGCCACAGGAGCTGGATGCCTTGGTGTGGGCACGCACATCATCCAGGGTAAAAAGTTTTTTCTCGGTAATCGCTTTAACGATGTCGCCCTTGCAGACACCGTTACAGCCACAAATCTCGGCCGTATCCGACATTGAAACAACACGGTTATCATCGCCATGGCCAGAGTCACCCAAATGGGCCTGACCAAATAAAATATTATTACGAAAATCACTAATGTCGGTTTGATCGCGCATGAGGTCAAAATACCAGGTGCCATCAATGGTATCGCCATACATTACCGCGCCTTTAATACGATTGTCCTGTACAATTAATTTACGATACACACCACGAGAAGCATCCTGAAAAACTAACTCATCGGTATTTTCATCGCCCATAAAGTCACCGGCAGAAAATAAATCGATGCCCGTGACTTTTAACTTGGTAGAAGTGACAGAACCTTCATAACGACCAATGCCGTGCTTGGCCAGATGATTGGCGCAAACCTTACCCATTTCAAACAATGGTGCGACCAGGCCATAGGTCATGCCGCGATGTTGTACACATTCACCAACGGAATAGATGCTAGGGTCATAGGTCTGCATGGTATCGTTCACGACAATACCGCGTTCGCAATGTATCTTGGCTTTCAGGGCTAGTTCGATGTTTGGGCGAATACCCACCGCCATCACAACAAGGTCAGCATAAATTTCGGTGCCGTCCTTAAAACGCACCTTCTCAACACGATCCTTACCGGTAATCGCTTCGGTCTGTGCGCCCATTAAAAAGTTAAGGCCACGCTCTTCCAAAGACTCGCGCAACATGTTCGCGGCAGGATCGTCTAATTGACGTTCCATTAAGGTATCCATGATGTGCACTACAGTGACGCTCATGCCCTGCTGCATTAAACCGTTAGCGGCTTCAAGGCCTAACAAACCACCACCAATCACTACGGCATGTTTATGTTTGCCAGCAGCGTCGAGCATGTTATCGACATCTTTAATGTCACGAAAAGCAACCACACCATCAAGGTCGTTGCCAGGAACAGGAATAATAAAAGGACTGGAACCTGTGGCGATTAACAAGCGGTCATACTCGGCGATTGTGCCATCATCAGTAATGACACATTTCTTCACTCTATCAATATCAACAACCTTGTGGCCTTTATAAAGTGTGACTTCGTTGTCTACATACCACTGGTCATCGTTCAGCATGATATCGTTAATGGTCTTTTCGCCAGCCAGGACAGGTGACAGCATAATACGGTTGTAGTTGCCGTAAGGCTCCTCACCAATGACGGTAATGTCATATGCACTGGGCGCGAGTTTCAAAAGCTCCTCAACGGTGCGAATCCCCGCCATACCATTACCAATCACCACCAGCTTTTCTTTCATGCTTTACTCCGTCACGTCAGGCATTATTTATCTGATTTAGATAGAGCAAGCACCGTGCCACTACATTAGTAATGCCTGAAATTGCTTGTAAGTAATTGTATATGTAGAATATTTTTATCTGTTTTAGACGAAAAGCACTATTTCGGGGCAGATGGGATTGTGCCATCCTAGTGCGTCAAAACTGGTGCATGCATCGAATTAAGGCAGACTGATTCATGATCCAGTTGAAGGTTTTACAACGTTCATTGTAGGTTGGGGTGAGTAGGCGAACCCCAATAATTATCGTTGGGGTTCATTCTTCAACCCAACCTACCAAACTGCTCCATCAATTCTTCAACATGTCACACAGTGCATATATTTGGCATACCCATCTATTATGTAGGATGGGTTAGTGGCTTATACGTAACCCATTAAAAATTGCAGAGCAACTCATAACAATAAATTTATATATTCGGCGGATTACGTTTCACTAATCCGCCCTACCCAGTTGAACCTGTTATTTGCAAGATAAACTCACAATATACTTATCATCCAGTCGATATTCTTTTTTGCCGTCTGGTCTCGAACTTTCATCTGCGTCGATATCGGCAATATTAAACGTGAGGTAACAGGCGGTGAGTTGCAGGTTTTGTTTTTCAGTTTCTTTAGCATCGCCATGCAGTCGATCACCCACCACGGGATAACCTGCCTCGGCAAGATGTTTGCGTATCTGATGTTTGCGGCCTGTTTCAATGTGCATTTCCAAGAGTGAGCGATCCTGCGCTGCATCATATTCCAAAAATGCGGCGTGACTGACAGATGCACGGCCATCAATGGCTTGTGACATCATAAACGGTTGAGGGCTTTCGGGAAATTTCCCCTGCACTACCACGCGATAACGCTTCTCTATTTTACGTGTGGCAAACAAATATGAAAACTGCGCAGCGGTTGATTTTTTATGCGCGATGATTATCAAGCCTGTCGCAGCGCGATCCAGGCGATGCACGATAAAAGCAGGTCGCTGAGGTTCAAGATGTGTTTCCACCCAACGAGAAATCGTACAGTGATCACCCCACTTCGAGCCCTGAGATCGTAGGCCGTAAGGTTTGTACCACACGCTGTAGTCGCCCTCATCGGCGATCAATTCAGGTACGGCAGGGACTTCGGCAAGGATTTTTTCGTCATAGTACAGATGCAGTTCATCACCTCGGTGCAATACCTTTTTAGCCCTGCGCAGGTGCTGTGCATTTTTATCACTACCGGAAGCAGGTGTTACCCACACCGCACCCTTTTGCATAATCTGTTTGATGTGCTGTTTGGAAAATCCCGTCGCCTCTGCCAACAAGTCCACAGCGGCAACCAAGTCCGACTCAACTTTCAGGTGTTTTTCAAAGGCGGCGTCTGGTTGACTATTAATAGGGTGACTCAAATTTCACCTTTAATTATTCTTTGTATTCTGACTTAAACTTCGTCGCTTCGTCATCGTCGTCAAACTTAAGAAAAGTTTCCTCAATGAATTGTTTACCTTTTAGATTTTCAGTGCACCAACTAAGCACCTTCTTTAAATCGAATGTTTCAATGTCGACCTTGGTCCATTTTTCAGCGTATCTCATGCTTTATATCCTATATCCATTTTAGCATCACATGAATACTTCTCATCTAATGTAGGGCGGGTTAGTGGTGTTCACGTAACCCGTCGGAATTTGCAGCGCAATACATCAAACATATATTTTATATACACGGCGGATTACGCTACGCTAATCCGCCCTACCATGCTGGCAACAGCTTACGGTATTACAAAAACACATGAATGAGGTTATTTGCCAGGGGATCGTTCGGTGCCTGCCCCCTTAGGTTTCTATATTTTCTTTTGATACTAATGTTCTTGATTCTCGATGCTGCAGATATAACCACTACCACCCATAACCAATGTTTGAACACCATCAAAGCCATTATCCAGAATAATCCTGGTAACACCAGAGCTAAATATAGTAATTTTTACTTTTTTAGCCTTACCTACTGTATTCCATTCACTATGCTTATTAGCACATCTAATATTACAGCCATTAATTTTACAAGTATGCTCTGTCTCAGAAACTATATTGTCTGCATTTGATAGCGTCGGCAGGGAGCACAATAAACAAAATACAATTGGGGTAATATAGTGTTTCATTGATAAAAACCTTTAGTTGTATGCATATTGGTTAAATTAAATGTCCGCGCGCATTTTGCACGGCTCGAATCAAAGCGTTCGAAATCGACCTCGGTCCATTTTTCAGCGTATCTCATACTCTACGCTAATCCGCCCTACCGTGCTTCTCATCTAATATAGGACGGGTTAGTGGTATTCACGTAACCCGCCAGAATTTGCAGCGCAACACATCAA
>Ga0316204_10011873_pt1 | contig 10783 bp, 6 predicted proteins | sample 6monrhotite_MG_2_FD_205661 | JGI IMG/M metagenome (GOLD analysis project Ga0316204, IMG submission 205661) | Microbial mat bacterial communities from mineral coupon in-situ incubated in ocean water Damariscotta River, Maine, United States -... | ecosystem: Environmental > Aquatic > Marine >... | reverse complement strand
TTTTGAGGTGACATTAGATACCTTGATCATCCATAGTAAGGGAAAAGAACGGACCTTAGGTGGTGTGAAAATACTTGAAGTCAATCTTGACCCCTTGGATTTCATCTTTGGTGATATTAAAGTCTCTAATGTAAAACTAGTTTCTCCTTTTTTGACACTTCATAAGAACAGAGAAGGTAAGTTTAACTTTTCTGACCTTTTAAGTTCAGAGTCAAATACTTCAGGTCCTTCAGAAGAAAAAACTCCGTTACCAAGTCTTGTGGTTGAAAAGTTTTCAATCAGACAGGGTAAGATTAACTTTATTGATGAGACGGGTTCAGAAACCTTTTCTCAGACTTTGAGTCCTATTAACTTCACCCTTCGTGACTTTTCGACTAAGCAAAACCATGAGAATCAGCTCTCTTTATATATTGAGATAGATGATGGCGCCTATGTAGATTATAGAGGAAAGATTAATTCTGTTGAGCCTCTGCGCTTAGAAGGTGAACTTTCCTTACACTCAGGACGACTATATACGCAATGGAAGTATTTTCAAGATTCACTTGGTTTTGTTGTCGCCGACGGTTCATTGGATGCCTTTATGTCTTACAACGCCGATTTTTCTGGAGATAAGGCGCATGTCTATATTAATAAATATCATGTGAGTATTGACAAGCTTCGCTTGCAAGAGAAAGGAAGTAAAGAGAATATTCTGAAGATGCCATCATTCAAGCTTGAAGGAAGTGCTGACTTAGGAGAACAAGAGATAAGGATAAGCACATTTTCTATCAAAGATTTTTCTATCAAGGCCAAACGAGACAAAGAGGGGATGGTTAATTGGTTGAACTATTTTCCAGCTTCACATGATACTGAAGAGTCAAATAGCAGCGAGCAGAGCCCATGGAAAATTGAAATAGCAAAATTTGACTTAGGGATGAAGGACTCTTCATTTGAAGAGCATTATGCGCCAAAGGCTTATATTACGAGCTTTGAAGAACTTGGAATAGGCTTGAAAAATGTGAAGATTAATTCAAAAGAATTTCGTATCCCTTCTTTTGATTTTACTTTATCTCAGATGTCATTACACGACATGGATAATAATGAATATATACCTTTTAGTTTAGAAGAGCTTGGAATAAAGGGCAGTGCTGAGCTAAAAGAACAGGGTGTTATTATTGATAATATTAGTTTGGATGGCATGCACTCGAAGGTGATTAAAGACGAAAAAGCTGTGCTTTCATTTCTTTCATATATTCCGTATAAAGGACAAGAGCAACCCAAAGAGTCTTCTTCAATGATCTGGGAAGTAAAAAATCTTAGCATGAAAAATTCTCGTGTTGATTTTACAAATAGATACGATGCAGTAGATGGTTTGACGAAGATAGATAATATTGATTTAAAGATAAATAACCTCTCCTCTAAAGAGGGCTCTTGGGCAAGTTCTACTTTAGCTATGAACATCAACAAAGACGCAAAAGTTCATGTAAGCTCGAAAATCAGACAAAGTCCTTTAAAAGTACATAGCAAGTTTGTTATGAAAGGTTTTAATCTAGTAAAAATGCAGCCTTATGTTAACAAAAAAGCGAATGTAGACATTAACAGTGGAAGTATAGACCTCGATTTTAAGCTTGAGCATGATGAGAAACAGACTAAACTCCTTGCTAATATGCAGATGAATAATCTGAAGATGTTAGAAAGACGTGAAGGAAAGCCTTTTTTTGCTTTTTCAAAATTACTTGTGAAAGATATAGACTTGACCCTGAAGCCTGATCAGATAAAGATAGCTAAGATTGATATTTATAAGCCTTATGCAAGAATGAAGATAGATGTAAACAAGACAACTAACCTGCAAGATTTAATAATACCTACTGTGAATGAAGATACTAACACCAGTAAGAAACCATTTCCTATATTCATAGGTAAGGTGGATTTTAAAAATGGAAAGGGTGAGTTTTCTGACCTTTCCTTGCCGCTTCCGTTTAAAACAGATGTTCATGAACTCAATGGTCAGATGCTCGCTTTAGGAACTTTAAGTAATATAAAAACCACGATTGATTTGGACGGAACCGTGGATGAATATGGTCTTATGAAGATCAATGGAACACTTCTGTCAGCTAAGCCAAAAAACTATACGGATATAAGTGTAAAGTTTCAAAACATTGATATGACAAATCTCTCTCCTTACACAGGAAAGTTTATTGGATATAAGCTAAGAGAGGGAAAGATGAATGTTGAGCTCTCTTACAAGATTAATGACTCCCAGATGCTGGGAGGGAACAGGATAATTCTTAAAAAAATGAATTTAGGGGAGGAGGTTGAGAGCGAAGATGCCATATCTGCTCCGGTTAGTTTGGCTATTGCCTTACTGAAAGACAGTAATGGAAATATTGATCTTGATGTCCCTGTTAGTGGAGATGTAGATGCCCCTGAATTTGGTATAGGAAAGGTTGTCTGGACAGCTTTTAAAAATCTTATTGTTGGCGTAGCTACCGCACCTTTTAAGTTTTTGGGTGACATGTTAGGTGTTAGTCCAGATAAACTTGAAAATATTGAATTTGAAGAGGGTAAGTATACCTTGCTTCCTCCACAAAAAGAGACACTTGATAAACTTGCTGAAGCTTTTATTTCGAAAAAGATGCTTATTTTAAAAGTTGCCGGTGCTTATGATAGCAAACGAGATCTATTGGCTATAAAGACAGCACTGTTTTATGAAGAAGCTCTTCTTCAACTTGAGGACAAGACAACAGATTTAAGTAAAATGGATAGAGAAGAGTTAGGTAGGCTTCTTAAAGAGATGTATGTGGTACATTTTAGGAAAGAGAAGCTAACTGCCTTAAAAGAGAAAATCGAGGTCAAAGAGATAAGTGAGGAAGCTAAAAACTTAGAGTTACGAGACAGTATGAAGCTGGCCCTTATTGCAGATCAAAAGGTATCAAAGGATGACCTACTTGTATTAGCACGTTCAAGAGCACAAAGAATAATCGGTTATTTAGTGGAAAAAGGGATAGATGCACAGCGTCTTGAGCTTTTAGAGTCTGCTGCTATTGAGGTAGGCGTTCATGAAAATGAATATATCCCTACAAAACTAGAGCTAGGAGCGAAGTAAAAAGCTTAGTTTCTTTAGTAAAACTAGAACTTGAAGACAAGTTATAGGGGTATTGGGAATAAAAGCGGTAAATCAGGCCCTTTGTGATAAAATTACACTATGAAAAACAGACGCCATGACTATATTACTATTGCAAAAGAGACACTTCGTATAGAGGCAGATGCCTTGCTTAATGCCGAAGCACGTATATCGGATGAGATGAACGAGGCAGTTGAATGTCTTTTAAACTGTCGTGGTAAACTAATTATTACCGGTGTCGGCAAGTCAGGGCTTATTGGCGCTAAGATGGCAGCTACTTTCGCTTCAACGGGAACACCGTCTTTCTTTTTACATCCTACTGAAGCCCTTCATGGTGACCTTGGTATGATAGGTTCTGATGATGTTGTCTTAGCTATTTCGTATAGTGGTGAGAGCGGGGAACTGTCTGCGATCTTACCTCATATCAAGCGTTTTGATATTCCACTCATCGGTATGACGAGAAACAACAAATCTTCTTTGGGAAAGTTTGCAGATATAGTCTTAGGGATAGAGATAGCTAAGGAGGCTTGCCCTTTAGGTATTGCTCCTACTTCTTCAACTACATTGACGCTTGCCTTAGGTGACGCGCTTGCCATTTGTATGATGCATGCAAGGGATTTTCAAAAAGAAGACTTTGCTTCTTTTCATCCCGGCGGGGCCTTAGGTAGACAGCTGTTTGTTAAAGTGTCAGATTTGATGCGTACAGATGAGCTGCCTTTTGTTGGTCCAGACACACTTGTAAAAGATGCTATCTTGAGCATTAGTGAGGGACGTTTGGGTACAGCACTTTTAGTCGATAAAAACAAAAGACTGTTAGGACTTATATCTGATGGAGATATCCGTAGAGCCTTGTTGGCAGAAGGGTTCTCCTTAGAAGAAAAAATCTCAAAATATGCCACAATGGATCCAATGACGATCAGAGATAAAAGCATGTTAGCCTCAGATGCACTTGTGTTGATAGAGAAAAAAAAGATACAACTTATGGTTGTAACAGATGAAAATAACAGTGTACAGGGTGTTTTACATATCCACAAGCTGATAGAAGAGGGCATTAAATAATGCGTTTAAATAAATTTATAGCTCACCACTCGACATATTCGAGACGTGAAGCCGATGCAGCCATTTTAAAAGGTGCTGTGAAGATCAAAGGTAAGGTTGAAACAAACCCTGCAACGGATGTGGATGAACGTCATGGTGAAGTTTTTGTACATGGCAAGAAGGTTTCACCCAAAGATATAATCACAGTGATTGCTTATAACAAACGAAAGGGTGAACTTGTAACCAAGGATGACCCGCGTGGAAGAACGACGGTATATGATACATTAGGGCATAAGTTTAGACACTTTATCCCTGTGGGTAGACTTGATTATGCATCAGAAGGTCTTTTGCTACTAACTGATTCTTCTGTTGTTGCAACTGTATTGATGAATTCTGATCTTGAACGTATTTATAAGATCAAGATCAAGGGCAAGGTAACGCAACCTATGGAAGATGCGATGAAAAAGGGGATAACCGTAAGTGATGCCTCTGCAGGTGGTCATGAACTTTCAAATATCACGGAGATGACCTTTTCACCTTTCTCAGCCTATAGGATTGAGAAGAATAATGAAAACTACTCTATCTTAAAAGTGGGGATCACTGAGGGTAAAAATCGTGAGTTAAGACGTTTTTTCGCTCACTTTGGTGCTGAGGTAACGGATCTTAAGCGTATATCTTATGGCGGTGTAGAGCTTAACAACCTTCCTGATGGTAAATCACGTTTCCTTACACGCAGTGAATATACTTCAGTAAGAGATTATGTAGATCAAGTCACCAAAACAGATGCGCAAAGAGAAAACTTTAAACTTCGTAAGCTTGAAAAAGAAGAAAAAGAGAAAGCTCAGCAAGCAAAAGATGCACAAAGGCTTAAGGCGTATGAAGATGATAAAGATAAACGCAAGCGTATTGAAAAAGTCAAAAACAAGATTCAAGGTGTACTTAAAGAGGATAAGTCATGGGATGATTACTACCATGATGATGACGAAGATTAAGAGACAAGCGTAAATTAAACCATACTATAGGAGCAACAATGACTAAGTTACAACTAAAAACAGAACATACAACACAGATGATCAATATTACAGGTGAAGTTAAAGAAGCTGTAATCACATCGGGTGTTAAAGATGGGATTGTTGTCATTTTTACCCCTCATACAACAGCTTCAGTAACATTGTTTGAAAATATTGATCAAAATTTACGTAGAGATTATCTACAACTATTAAAAACTTATTTATCAGGTCAAGAGTACTCTCATAAGGGAGGAAATGCAGCTGGCCACTTAAAGTCAGCTATGACCGGTGCTTCTGTTTCTATTCCTGTGATTGATGGTCTTCCTATGTTTGGTGAGTGGCAAGGGATTTTCTTCTGTGAATTCGATGGTCCACGTGAAGCAAGAGATATTATTATCAAAGTGATTAACGGTTAATTAGGCTTAATAGTAGTGGCAGATTTTACTTACCTTCTTCGTCCAAAAGTTTTTGAAGACTTTATTGGACAGCCTCATCTAGCAGCTGAAGGCTCTTCTTTAAGACGGCTTATGGAAAACTCGCAGATGCCGCATTCTTTTTTTTATGGTCCACCGGGATGTGGAAAGACTACTCTGGCAAGAATCATCGCAAACGAACTTGATGCACCATTTTATGAATTTAATGCAACTTCAGTGAAAATAGACCAACTTCGTAAAATATTTTCTCAATATGAAAATGCTCTTCAAAAACCTTTGATCTTCATTGATGAGGTCCATAGACTCGCAAAAAATCAGCAAGAAGTTTTACTTCCTGTTATGGAGACTAACGCTGCGTTAGTTATTGGTGCTTCAACAGAAAACCCATACTTCTCATTGACTGCGGCAATGCGTTCACGTTCTATGCTATTTGAACTAAAGGCACATACGGATGAAGACTTAAGAGCCTTAGCTACAAGAGCCTGTAAAAGAGAAGGTCTGAGCATTGATGATGAGGCCATGAAATATCTTGTTATCTCTAGTAATGGTGACGCGAGATCAATGTTAAAACTTTTGGAATTTGTATCAGTAGATAATAAAGAGATATCTTTAGCGGACCTAAAATCATTAAGGCCTTATTCTTTAAACGATGGAACAGGTGAAGCCTCGGTTCATTATGATCTGATATCAGCGATGATAAAGTCGATTAGAGGTTCAGACCCAGATGCAGCAGTATATTATTTAGCCCGTTTAATTGAAGGTGGTGAAAATCCTGCCTTTATTGCTAGACGTCTGGTCATACTCGCCTCAGAAGATGTTGGCAATGCAAATCCTCAAGCCTTAACACTTTGTACTTCTACTATGACCTCAGTGGCTCAGATAGGTTATCCAGAAGCACGTATTATTCTTTCTCAAGCAGTCATCTACTTGTCGGCTTCACCAAAGTCTAACTCAGCTTACAATGCCATCAATCAGGCCCAAGCAGCTATTAGAGATGGAAATGTTTTAGAGATCCCAAAAACGATACAGCAGAATAATGAAAACTATCTTTACCCACATGATTTTGGCGGATGGGTTGAACAAAAATATTTGAGCAAAGATTTACGTTTTGTGGAGTTTAAACCTATAGGTTATGAGGCTAAAATGGGTGAATGGTTAGATAAAATTCGGTTGAAGTGAGTTTTTAGATGAAGACTATCGGGACATATGTCCCGAAATAAAGGCTAATCCTCAGGGAGTCGCTTAAGCGATAAAAAAGATCTGTTCTAGAGGAGTTCAATGCCCTTTAATATCCACTGCGAGTCTTACTCCAGTAGGCTTTCCATAATCTGGAATCAAGGTTTGCATCTTCTCTCGTTCTATAACAATCTTTCTATATGAGGTGAATTAAAATAAGGCTTTCATGACCTGTGTTGCACTACGCAACGCTCACCTATAGCAAAAACTATTATAAAAAATCTCTTTTGTACTCACCCGATCGAGTTTCATTATAAAGCGGAATGACACTCAATTCTCTAGAGTGTGCTTTAAAAAATGAATCAAGACCTAAAGCCGTAAAAATAATTTTAATCATTGGCTTCCTTATCGGTACTTATTTGTAGCTACAAAAACAATCTTACTCCTAGTAAGATTAAAGATAGATTAACAATTATTTCTAATAATTTTACTTTACAAATTATTTGATTTGTAAAATCACTCCTTTAATTCATCAGCATATTTCCTCTTTTTTCATCTTGGTGATATAATAGATGCAAGTGAGATAAAAAATGATTATGATGCTAATTGAAGCCTTCTCTGGCTTGGGAATTTTTTTATTTGGAATGACGTATATGGAACTTGCGCTTAAAGAGGTAGCAGGTATTCGGCTAAAACACTGGATTAAAAACTCAACTTCAACTCCTATGAAAGCCATATTAACGGGTGCTGGAGCCACGGCAGCACTTCAAAGTTCTTCTATAGTGACCTTAATGACACTCTCTTTTGTGAGTGCTTCTTTGATATCTTTAACTTCAGGAATTGGGGTTATCTTTGGCTCAAATCTTGGGACAACTGTAACTGCTTGGATAGTGGCAACACTCGGGTTTAAAGTAAAGATGGAGCTTTTTGTCCTGCCTCTGATGGGGGTAGGCGGATTTGCCTTGATTTTGGGCTCATCACGAAAGAAAGTGGTGGCAATAGCTAAGGCAATGATAGGGTTTGGTCTATTATTCTTTGGTTTGGACCTCATGAAGTCGTCTATTGAGATGGCTGCTGTCAGTATAGACCTCTCTTTGTATACCAGCTTTCCACTTCTTGTCTTTGTGATACTTGGTCTTGTTATTACCTCATTGATACAGTCAAGCTCAGCAGCAACGGCTATTATACTTTCTGCTTTGTATGCTCAGATACTAGGTTTTGATCAGGCTGCGAGCATGGTGATCGGTACCAATATCGGTACAACAACAACAGCAATCTTAGGAAGTATAGGTGGTATTCCTGATAAAAAACGTGCAGCAGTAGCACATCTTATTTTTAATCTTTTTACCGCTCTGATTGCTTTTATGCTATTGCCTTTTACAACCGAGATATTGATGAATGGACTTGATTTGAAAGATAATCCCACGATTGCTCTTGCGATTTTTCATACTTTTTTCAACTTTTTGGGGGTTGTGCTTCTGAGCCCTTTTATACCTTTTATAGCGAAGTATCTTGGGCGTATTTTTTCACACAAACAGAAGATGCCAACAAAATATATACATAAGGTAGATTCTCACCTTCCTGATACGGCCTTTGTCGCATTAAGAGATGAGATCAGTCGGCTTTTTGTTAAGACAATGAAGTTTTCACTTTTGATATCAAACATCAAGCCAAGCGATATTTTTAAAAATAATAGAAATGCGAAAGAAGCAGTAGAAGCCAACCCAGAAAGAATAGAGTTTGATTACCAAGGTGCGTATGAAAAGATCAAAGAGATAGAGCTTAGTGCTATCGTCTTTGCCAATGAACTAAGCCAAGAAAACCTTAGTACAGAACAGAGTCACAGTCTTGATACGATTCTTGTCTCGATTAGAGAAAGTGTTTATGCCGCGAAGATATTAAAAGATACAAGAGCAAATATGGACGAGTTTTATGAAAGTGATAACCCGGATATTGTACAGCTGTATAATGATATTCGTCAAAATCTTGCCTACGCGATGATAATTTTTGTAAATTATATGTTAGAAATATGGACTATGGAAAAATGCCGTGAAAAATTCGAAAAGGCAGAAGAAGGAAACAACAAGATATTAAAAGAAGCAAGCTCCATAATGAGTAAAAATAAAACAAATAAGACAATGCTTGTATCGCTACTCAACACCAACCGCAGTGTCTATATCGCGATAACCTCTCTTTTCGCAGCCTCAAAAGGAGTTAGATTACACTTTTTATTGGAAAAAGATGAAAAAAATACAAAATAATTATTATATTTACTTATTTAATATGTTTTTCGCTTCCTTAACACAATAAGTGGAACTTTATAAACTATTCTTTATTAATAATAATATAATATGGGTGATTACATAATAGCTAGGGTTTGTATATGAACTTTTTAAATAACTTTTCTATAAAAACAAAAACCTATTTTCTTGTCAGTATGAGTGTCTTTGTTGCTATAATTTTTTCATTTTTATCGGGCAGCGGGATGCGTATTGTTGATGAAGAAGTCAAAGAACTTATCTTAGTCAATAACATTGAACGACAGACTTACCGCGCTATTTTAGAGGAGAAAAATTACCTTTTAAATGCCAACGGTTCTGTAACAAACCCGCTTTTGGCCAAAGAAGCCTTTGATAAGGCAAACAATGCGATACGTGCCATTCATATATCCCTAGACCATGTCGAGCAGGCAGAAGAAGATACTTATGCTGATGTTCAGCATCATGTAAAAAAAGCACGTAAATTTATCAAAGATTATGAAGCTTTGGCATCAAGAGGAGCCATACTTTTAGATATGCTTGAGGAAGAGAGAAGGTCTTTGCAACAAGAGGGTGAAAATATCACCAGACAGATTCAAGAATATGTCGAAGCCAAGCGTGTAGACATCAAGAAAAAATTATCTCAAAAAACCGTAGAAAAAATCAATGCAGGTTCGAATATTTGGCAATATACTTATATGACGCGAGCAGATGAAAAACGTTATCTTCTTAGTCCTAACGAAGAGCAGTTTGTCTCCTTTAAAAATGATTATGCTTTTATGATGAGTGAGCTGGAACGCTTAAAGGGGATTTCTACAGAGCCTTTTGAATTTGAAAAGTTAGCAAACTTTCATGAGTCTGCTAAACGATACTATGTGTCTATGCAAAACTGGGTTAAGCATAATAAAGAACATGTTAGCAGTATACTTCCCGAGACAAGAGTCTTAGCGCAATCGGTAATAGAACTGACCTTAGAAATTGCAGACCATGCGGTTGAAGATATTCATGCAAAACATTCTCGTATCAAAGAGATATCTACTGTTGTGGCGATTTTAACGGTGGTTCTTGGGGTGATGTTGGGTTCATATGTATCAGGTTCTATATCTTCTTCTTTGATGAATTTTCAAGAAGGGCTTTTGGACTTTTTCAAGTATCTTGATAGACGTAAAAATAGTGCGAAACAGATTGAGATAAAGAGTAAAGATGAAATCGCACTCATGGCAAGTGTTGTTAATGAAAATATAACAAAGATAGAAGAAGTCATGGAGAAAAAGCTTAGGCAGATTCAGATGAAAGATGATCAGATGCGTAAACAGTCTCGTTTAGCTCAGATGGGTGAGATGCTTTCGATGATCGCACACCAGTGGAGACAGCCATTAGGTGCGATAACGGCGACAACTAGTGATATGGAGGTGAGGTTGTTTAAACGGAGACTGTATGACCTTTCAACTTCTTCAGGTCAAAAAGAGATGGAGACCTTTACCTTAGAAAACCTACATAACATCAATGAGGTAGTACAACACCTATCAAGTACCATTGATGATTTTAAAGACTTTTTTACGTCGAATAAAGAAAAAAGTTCTTTTCGCTTAGCAAGCTTGGTAGATAAAACGATAAATCTTACTAGGCATCTCTTTGCTTCAAAAGGGATTGAGATCGTAAAAGCATATGATGATGATCTTGAAACATTGAAAAATTATGAAAGTGAAGTGATGCAGGTTTTATTAAACCTCCTTCATAATGCAGCTGAGGCCCTCATGGAAA
>Ga0316204_10011872_pt1 | contig 10784 bp, 9 predicted proteins | sample 6monrhotite_MG_2_FD_205661 | JGI IMG/M metagenome (GOLD analysis project Ga0316204, IMG submission 205661) | Microbial mat bacterial communities from mineral coupon in-situ incubated in ocean water Damariscotta River, Maine, United States -... | ecosystem: Environmental > Aquatic > Marine >... | reverse complement strand
AGGCTCAGGTGATGGAAGGCGGCGGCGCCGTGCAGGAGCGCTGGGATGCCGCCTGAGGGGCCGAGGCAGACGATGCAGGAGCCCTGGGTCTTGAGGGCCGCGGCGGTGTCCTTGAGGGCGCGTGCCAGCGGGATGTCGGGCTCGCGGCCGCCGACCAGGGAGGGCATGTCCTTCAGCACCCACACGCAGCGACGATCCTGGCCGCGGATGTACTCCAGCAGCTCGAATGGATCCTTCTGGCTGCCCGGGGTGATCGGGCCGGGGATGTCGTGCAGGCCGTGGGTCAGAGACCAGCCGGCGGCGGCGTCGCCCTGGGCGCTGGCCGCCTCGCAGGCGAACTTCACCGCGCGGGTCTCCTCCAGTGTCGACAGCCAGATCAGCGGGTAGCGGGCGCGGAGCAGGCTCTTGAACTCAGCCGGCATTTACAGACTCCAGGTAGGCGAGCCGCTCGGCCAGGGAGGGCTCCATCGCCGCCGCGGCGGGCAGCAGCGCGCCGGTGACGAATGGAAAGAGGATACGCCCGTCGGGGCCGATCTCCAGAGGGGTCTCTGGATCGATGTGTCCGGGCAGGCGCGGGTGATCCCAGCCCAGCGGAGCCTCGGAGGGGCGGCGGACCGCCGCCGGGAGCAGCCCCCGGGCCCGGTCGATCTCCGCCGGGGTGAGCGCGCGGCCCAGCAGCGCGTGCCCCCGGGCGCGCCCGGCGGGGGCGTAGTGCGTCATGACGTGGACGCGGACGTCGCCGCCGAGCCCCGCGGCCCAGGCGGCGGCGGGCGCGGCGCAGCAGTCCAGGTGCCCCGGCAGCACCAGCAGCCGCAGGATCAGGCGGGCGTCGGCGGCCAGCAGGGCCCGGGCCGCGGCCCGGGCGGCCGCGGGGTAGCCCCGGGCGCCGGCGACCCGGGCGGCGCAGCCGGGGGCCCAGAAGTGCAGGTCCCCGACGATCCAGTCGAAGCGGGCGAGCTCCGGGGCCAGCGCCGGGTTGAAGAAGAGGTTGGTGTTGAAGACCAGGGGCGTCGTCGGGAAGCGGGCGCGGAGGACCGGGGTGAGCGACCGCACATAGGGCAGGTTCACGGAGGGGTCGCCGCCCACCAGCGCGATGGTCCGGAAGGGCGGCACGGTGGGCGCGGCGATGGCCTCCGCCAGCGCGCCGGGAGACAGCCACTCCCCCTCACGGGGCCGCTCGATGGCGTCGGGCACGGTGCAGAACCGGCAGCGCAGCGAGCAGCCCGTGAAGTAGATCTCATAGGTGGGCGCGAGCTCGTGCTCCTCCAGCAGGGTCACCCCCCGCCAGTGAATCCGCCCCGGTCGATCCACCCCGCAGTAGCTGGTCGGTCCCCGCGCCGCGCAGCCGCGAGGGCAGTCCGTACAGCCGGGGTCAGCGCGCTCTTCTCCCATCGTCTCGCTAGGATACAGCGACCTGATAAGGGGGGAGGGTTCGTGGGAGGCCTGTGGCCGAAGCTCCGACAGACACGCCCCCGGCGACCCCGGACGTGAACATTCCCCGACGGCTGTTCAACCTGGCCCTGCCGATCATCGGCCTGAACGTGCTGAACGTGCTGGCGCTGGCGGTCGACACGGCCATGCTCGGCCGCCTGCCCGACGCGGAGATCGCCCTCACCGGCCTGAGCTTCGCCAGCCAGCTCATCTTCCTGCTGATGGTCGCCATGATGGGCCTGACCGTCGGCACCGTGGCCTTCGTCGCCCGGGCCTTCGGCGCGGGGCAGAAGGACCGGCTGGTCCACATCCTGCTCCAGTCCAGCCAGCTCACCATCATGGTCGGCGTCGGCGTCGCCACCCTCGGCAACCTGGCCGCGCCCTGGCTGATGCGCGCCCTCGGCGCCGACGACGCCGCCATGGACGCCGGGCTGGCCTACCTGCGGCCCATGCTGCTGGGCTCGGTCTTCTACTACCTGAACATCCTCTTCGGAGCGGTCCTGCGCGGGGTGCGCAACACCCGGCTGCCGTTCTGGATCGCCCTGGCCTCCAACGGCCTGAACGTCGTGCTCAACTACGGCTTCATCCTCGGCAACTACGGCATGCCCGCTCTCGGCATCCAGGGCGCGGCCCTCGGCACCATCACCTCCCAGGCCTTCGCCGTCGTCACCATGGTCGTGCTGCTGCGCCGGGGCGTGGTGGACGGGCTCACCCTGCCGCTCAAGCCCGCGCCGGTGGACCGCGAGCTGGCCAGGGACCTGTTCCGCATCGGCTCGCCGGCGGCGCTGGACATGCTGGTCCTGAACGCCAGCTTCCTCTCCATCGTCGGCATGCTGGGCCGCATCGACCCGCTGGCCGTCGCCGCCCACGGCATCGGCCTGCGCATCCAGGCCCTGGCCTTCGTGCCCGGCATGAGCATCTCCCAGGCGACCGGCGCCATGGTTGGCAACGCCCTGGGCGCGGGGGACGTGGACCAGGCCCGCAGCGTGCTGCGGGCCGCGATGGTGCTGTGCGTCGCGGTGATGAGCGTGCTGGCCATGCTGATCATCGGCGCGGCCGAGCCCATCGTGGCCCTGTTCGACGTCGACCCGGCGAGCACCCTCGGCGGCTTCTCGCTGACCTGGATGCGGCTGCTGGGCTGGTGCATGCCGGTGGTGGGCGTCTACATCGCCATCGTCGGCCTGCTGCAGGGCTCGGGCGCCACCCGCGTCAGCCTGCGCATCAACACCGTGGCGACCGTGCTCTTTCAGATCCCCATGAGCTTCATCCTGGGCTTCCCGCTGGGCCTCGGCGCCTTCGGCGTGTGGCTCGCCTTCCCGCTGTCCTTCGCGGTCAAGGTCGTCATGGGCACCGCCGCCTACCGCAAGGGCGACTGGGCGAAGCTGGGCGCGCGGGTCTGATAGCATCGGTTGGGAGGTCAATATGGTGCTCACCTTGATGGCGTCACTGGCATCGCTCACGCCGGCTCACGCCGGCGAGACGCCGACGCTCGGTGGCTTCGGCTACGTCCTGCAGGGGGTGGAGTTCACCTCGGTGGTGGGCCTCGGCGGCCCGCTGGAGAATTCGCTGGGGGAGGGCGCCGCGCCCGGGCTGGCGGCCTGGCAGTTTGGCGGCGGGGGCAAGGTGCTGGCCTGGAACTTCCTGGTGGGCGGCAAGGGCTACGGCATCATCCGCCCCGAGGTCTCCACGGGCGCTGGCTCCGCGCGCTTCGGCGGGGGCGGGGGCGGGCTGGAGCTGGGCTACGCGGCGGTCAACCGCGACGGCTGGCTGGTGTACCCCTACGCGGGGGTGAGCGGGCTGGCGCTGAACATGGAGCTGGACAACGAGGTCAAGCTGCCCCTCGAGTTCGGCGACTTCGAGATCGGGGAGGAGAGCTCCGAGGGCTTCTCCAGCAGCTACGTGGCCTTCGAGTACGGCCTGGGCTTCCAGCGGCTCCTCCAGGACAGCGGGGGCGGCTGGCTGCTGGGCGCGGAGATCGGCCTGCTGCTGACCGTGGACAACACACCCTGGATCAGCGAGAGCGGCGGCGAGGTGGGCGACGTCATCAGCCCCGAGGTCAGCGGCGTCTACGTTCGGACCACCATGGGCGGCGGCGGCTTTGTCGCCCGCTGAGGGGGCCGCGACGATCGCGCTGCGGCCGGCGACCCCCGACGACGCGGAGGCCCTCTGGCGGCTCCAGCGGGCGCTGGCGGCGGACGGCCGGGGCATGGTGGTGCTGCCGGAGGAGATCCCCGACAGCCCGGACGAGCAGCGGGCACAGCTGGAGGGCTTCGCCCGCCGACCGGGCGACCTCTTCCTGGTGGCCGAGCGGGACGGGGTCGTGGTGGGCTCCGTGGATGTCACGCGGATCCCGCGGCTCCAGCTCGCCCACAACGGCTACCTGACCATGGGCGTACACCCGGACGCCCAGGGCAGGGGCGTCGGGCGTCGCCTGCTCCAGGCCGCGGTCGCGCAGGCGTCGGCGGCGGGGGTGCTGAACCTGGAGCTGAATGTGCTGGCCGCCAACGCCCGCGCCATCGCGCTCTACCGATCGATGGGGTTCGTGGAGGTCTTACGCCGCGAGCGCTTTCTTCGGCGGCCGGACGGCTCCTGGCTGGACGACCTGCTGATGATCCTCCGCTGTGAGTAGGAGTAACGCTTGAACCGCGCCGGGCGGGTGAGGCAGGATGAACCTGCGGTAACCCCTCTCTGCGGAGATTCTCATGCACCCCACCCCACCGACGCGCCTCGCGCGGCGCCTGAGCCGCGCGTCCATCTACGACGCGCCCCTCGCGCTGCCGCCCATCAAGCTGGAGCGGCGCGTGCTGCTGCCGATCGCGGAGAGCGAGCGCCGGGTGCTGGTGAGGCGCTTCTCCAGCAAGACCCTGCAGCTCAAGGCGGGCTGAAGGGCGGCGCGGCTGAAGCCGCGGTAGAGTACCGGCGCGCTGTCGCCGGAGGTCCGTAGTGTCGCTCGCCCTCCTCACTCTCCTGGCCTGCATCGTCGGAGACAAGACCGACGCGGACACCAGCGCCGCATCGACGGCCGACCTGACCGACACGGCCGCGCTCACCGATGACGGGACCGAGGCGGGCGCGCAGGACAGCGGCGAGGGCGGCGCGCCCCGGGATCGGGACGGCGACGGCTACGACGACACGACAGACTGTGATGACGCCAACAGCGCCATCAACCCGGGCGCCGAGGAGCAGCCGTACAACGGCCTCGACGACGACTGTGAGCCGCTGACGCCCGACGACGATCTCGACGGCGACGGCTACCCGCTGGCGTCGGACTGCGACGATCAGGATCGGCACGTCTCGCCCGACGCCGACGAGGTCTGTGACGGGGCGGACAACAACTGCGACGGGGCGATCGACGCGGGTGCTGTGGACGCGCGGTCCTGGTACCCGGACGGGGACGAGGACGGCTACGGTCAGACGGACAGCGGCGTGGCTGCCTGCGAGGCGCCGGAGGGGTACGCGGAGTACCCCGGCGACTGCGACGACGCCGATCCGGCCTACAACCCCGGCGCCGTCGAGGACGACTGCGCGGATCCCAGCGACTACAACTGCGACGGATCCGTGGGCTACGACGACGGCGACGGCGACGGCTACGCGGCCTGTGAGGAGTGCGACGACGGGGACGCGACCATCAACCCCGGCGCCGTCGAGCTCTGCGACGGGGCGGACGGGGACTGCGACGGCGTCGTCGATGAGGACGCCGCCGACGCGCCGCGGTGGTACGCGGACGACGACGGCGACGGGTACGGCGATCCCGCGGACAGCCAGGAGGCCTGTGAGGCCCCGGAGGGCTACGGCGCGGACGGCAGCGACTGTGATGACGGCGACGCCGAGCTCAACCGCGACGACTTCGACGGCGACGGCTACGACACCTGCGACGGCGACTGCGACGACGCGGACGCCTCGGCCACCCCCGAGGACGCGGACGGCGACGGGGTCACCGCCTGCGGCGGTGACTGCGACGACGACGACCCGGAGCGCTCGCCGGACGCGGATGAGATCTGCGAGGACGGCGTGGATCAAGACTGCGACGGCGTCGATGGGACCTGCGCGGGCTGGGGAGACGTCGACCTCGCGGCCGCGGACGCCCGGCTCCTGGGGGAGTCCAGCGGAGACAGCGCGGGCTTCGCGCTGGACGGCGCGGGGGACATGGACGGCGACGGGCTGGATGACCTGATCGTCGGGGCCTACGGCAGCGCGGCCGGGGCCACGGACGGCGGCGCCGCCTACATCGTCTACGGCGGGAGCCTCGCCGCGGGGGACCGCTCCCTGGGGGACGCGGATCACGCTCTGTACGGCGAGGGGACCTCGGACCTCACCGGCGCCAGCGTCGCCGGGGTGGGGGACGTGGACGACGACGGCTTCGACGACGTGCTCATCGGCGCCTACTACGAGTCCAGCGCCTACAGCGGCGCCGGGGCGGCCTACCTGGTGCTCGGCGGCCTGGCGCCGTCAGCGACGCTCTCGGACGCCGAGGCCCTGCTCACCGGACCCGACAGCTTCACCTTCGCCGGCGCGGCGGTCGCCGGGGCGGGGGACGTCGACGACGACGGCTACGCGGATCTGCTGGTGGGCGCCCGCGGCGAGTCCACCGGGGCGTCCTACGCGGGCGCGGCCTTCCTCGTGCTGGGCCCCGTGGGCGGCGATCTGAGCCTCGCGGACGCCGACGCGGCGATGTACGGCGAGGGCAGCAGCGACTACGCCGGCGCCGCCGTGGCCGGGGCCGGGGACGTGGACGGCGACGGCTACGACGATGTGCTGGTCGGCGCCTACGGCGTGAACACCACCGGGGCGGACGGCGGTCGGGCCTACCTGGTCCTGGGGCCGATCGCCGGCGCGCTGGGGCTGGCCGGGGCGGACGCGGACTTCTCCGGCGAGGACGCCGGAGACGAGGCCGGGGTCAGCGTCGCCGGGGCCGGGGACGTGGACGGCGACGGGCGGGAGGACTTCCTGGTGGGCGCGCGGGAGGAGAGCACGAGCGGCTACCTCGCGGGCGCGGTCTACCTGATCACCAGCACCAGCAGCGGCAGCCACGACCTCTCGGTCGCCGACGCCAAGCTCACCGGCGAGGACGGGGCGGACTACGCCGGGGTCTCGCTGGACGGCGCGGGCGACGTGAACGGCGACGGCTACGCGGACCTGATCATCGGCGCCGACGGCGAGTCCAGCGGCGGCGTCGCGGCCGGGGCGGCGTACCTCGTGCTGGGGCCGGTCTCCGGCACCTTCAGCCTGAGCGACTCCGAGGCCCGGCTCATCGGCGAGGCCGGCGGCGACCTCGCGGGCTCCGCGGTGGCTGGAGCCGGCGACGTGGACGGCGACGGCCTGGACGATCTGTTCGTCGGGGCCAGCCAGGAGTCGACCGCCGGGGCCGACGCCGGGGCGGCCTACCTGCTCTTCGGCCAGTAGCCGGTCAGATCCCCAGCACGGCCTGTACCGCGGCCAGCACCGGCGCGTGCAGCGCGCCGTTGGTGACCACGACGCCCTTGTTCTTCTCCAGGCCGCGGCCCTGGGAGAAGTCCAGGTCATTGCCGTAGATGTCCGTCACCTTGCCGCCGGCCTCGGTGATCACCGCCACCCCCGCCGCGTGGTCCCAGATGCGCTCCACGTAGTCTTTGCGGGTGGGCATGCGCAGGTAGATCGAGGCGTCCGCGCGGGCGACTGCCGCGTACTTGCACTGGCTGTCGATGCGGAAGGGGGCCTCCGTGATGCCGAGGCGATCGGCGATCTTCGCGGAGTCGGACTGGGAGGTGTGGGCCTTCTCCACCGACTCGCAGAACCGGGCCTTGCTTACGTCGCTGATGTCCGAGACACGGACACGCACCTCGGTAGGATCATCGAGGGTGCGCATGAAGCACCCCTCGCCCTTGACCGCGATGAAGATGCAGCCGCGAGAATCCGACGAGGGCTCAGCGAGCGAAGCCGGGGAGTGCAGCATGTTGGGGCAGCCCAGCACGCCGGCGATGACCTCGCCGTCCTGGATGAGGCCCAGGGCCACGGCGTACTGGTCGAGCCGCAGGAAGCCCTTGGTGCCGTCGATGGGATCCAGGCACCAGAAGCGCCCGGTCGCGCCGCCGGCGTAGGTGCCGCGATCGATGGCGGCCAGCACCGCCTCCTCGCTCAGGCCCGGGTCGATGCTGGCCACGCCAGCCAGCACCTTGGCCTTGAGCGCCGCGTTCTCGGGCTCGCGGAGGGCGTCGGCGTCCTCCTCGCCCACCATCGGCGTGTCGGGGAAGGCGTCGGACAGCAGCTTGCTGACCACCGCCTGGGCGCCGAAGTCGGCGACGGTGACCGGGGAGCGGTCGCCCTTGGCCAGCGTGCTGCCGGCGACGAGGGTGGACTGGACCGCCCGGCAGAGGCGGCTGGCGCGGACGACGGCTTCGACGGCGACGCGGCGCTCTTCGGCGATGGACATGGGGGGCTCCTGCGGTTTCGGGGCCCTCCCATATCGCGCCCGTGCGCCTAAATCGCGCCCATGGCCGCGCGCAGGGCCATGTAGTCCTCAGTGAAGACGCCGTCGGCGTCGCGGATGACCAGCGGGGCCCGGGGGACGGCCGGCGCGGGGGCCCGACCGGCGGCGAAGAGGGCGATGGTGGGCGCCTGGGAGGCCCGGAAGTAGACCTCCTGGCGCACCCGCAGGTGCAGGCCGGCGGCGGCGAGGGCCTGCTCGGGCCGGGGATCGCTGGCGGCGTGGCAGAAGACGAACAGGCCGTCAGGCGTGACCGCGCGGGCGGCGGTCGCCGCGTAGTCGAAGATGTCGCCGCGCAGCTCCATGCGGCAGGCCGCCCGCTGGGGATGGGGCGAGGCCACCCCGCGCCCCGGCGGGATGTAGGGCGGGGAGCCGGTCACCAGGGGGAAGTGGTCGCGCTCGGGCACGGAGGCCGGGTCCCGCAGGTCGCCCAGGCGCAGCTCCACCCGCTCCTCCAGGCCGTTGGCGGCGACGCTGCGCTTCGCGAGCTCGTGGCTGACCGTCTGCGCCTCCACCATGACCAGCCTGGCGTGCGGCGGGAGCCGCCAGAGGCTCATCAGCCCCACCGAGCCGATGCCCGCGCCCAGGTCGAGCTGGAGGGTCGCCTCCGGGGCCAGCTCGCAGGCGAGCCAGGCGGTGAGCATGTCGTCGGCGGAGAAGCGGTGGCCGCGCTTGAGCTGGTGGATGCCCCAGTCGCCGGCGATGGTGTCGAAGGTGATCTCGGCGTCGTCCGGCAGCGGCATCTGCCGCGGGGACTTGGTGGGGTGGTTACTCATGGGACGAGCTCCGCTGCATCCGACACGGTCAGCGTACCGTCGAGCAGGTCCTCTGCGGAGTCGTCGCCCAGGTGGCGACGCAGCCAGGCCAGGGCGTAGGCGTTGGTGATGCGCCAGCCCTCCTCGGGCTCGATGAGGCCCTCGAAGCTCTCCAGGATGCCGCTGTAGTCCGTGTAGGTCTGGTGGCCGCCGCCGGCCGTGCGCACGTGCAGGTTGTCGCCGCCGCCCAGGGCCGCCCAGATGGCGTCGGCGTCGGGGCCGGTGCGGTCGTCCATGTCGCCGGTCATCAGCATCACCGGCCCGCCGGTCGCGTCGGAGAGGCCCTCGCCGTAGAGCCGGTAGTCGCCCGGGGCCATGGAGATGTAGGCCCGGATGCGCGGATCCGGGAAGCCGCCGCGCAGGGCGTCGGCCAGGGCGTCGGTCATGGTCGAGCAGTAGGAGGAGGTGTCGGAGCCGTCGAGGCACTGCTCGATCAGCGCCTCGTCGTAGCCGGCGCCGGCCAGGGCGTGCAGGGTGTAGCCGCCGAAGCTGTGGCCGATGGCGAACACGTCGTCCGTGATGGGCGGCGTCGCCAGCGCGCCCTCCAGCGCGGCGTCCAGGGTCGCCGAGATGTCGCCGGGGCGCTGGAGGTAGATGGCCGTCTCCCGCTCGTCGCCGTCGAGGATGGTGTTGCCGGTGTGATCCGGGGCGACCACCACGAAGCCGTGGGAGGTCAGGTGCTCCATCAGGAAGGCGCTGTTCTCGGCGTAGCCGGTGTGCCCGTGGGAGAAGACCACCAGCGGGAAGGGCCCCTCGGCGGGCGCGGCGTCGGCCTGGACCCCGGGCGCGTCGATGCTGCCGAGGAAGTAGGAGGCGTCGTCGCCGCCGCTGTCCTCGGTGGGGTACCACGCCGCCAGCCGCAGCGCGCGAGCCTCGCCGGTGTGCGGGTCGGCGTAGCTCAGCTCGGTCTGGGTGTAGCCGACCGACCAGCCGCCGGGCTCCGTGAGCTCCTCCCGCAGATCCAGCTCGGCGGCGGTGTCGCCGTCGGTTTTTGCGCAGGAGGCGAGCAGCGAGGCTGCTAAAATCATCAAAAGCAAATTATAACTTTGTGTTTAGAGAATCGATGGGTTGTTTGTTACAGCAGAAACGTCTGCTCCTCTTAATGGCTTGAAAGTGATAGGGTGGTCCTCCAGATTCTTGGAGACCGACCCAATGATTCAGTTCCCCGGGTACGAGGTCCGCGAGGTCCTTGACCGCGGCCCCCGGTCCACTGTCTACCGCGGCGTCCGCAGCCGCGATGGACAGGCAGTCATCCTGAAGTACCTGACCGCCTCGGCGCCCACCACTCGGGACCTCGGGCGATACCGCTTCGCCTTCGAGCTGACCCACGATCTGGAGCTGCCGGGCATCTGCCCCACCTACGATCTGCTGGAGTACGAGGGGCGGCCCCTGATGGTCACCCAGGACATCGGCGGGCAGTCGATCCGCGGCCTGCTGATCCGCGGGGCGATGGACCTCGAGAGCGTGCTGCGCATCGGCGTCGCCGTCGCGAACGCCCTGTCCCGCCTGCACCTCCGGCGGGTGGTTCACCGGGACGTGAACCCCTCCAACATCGTCTACAACGTGTCCCAGTCGCAGGTCCAGCTCATCGACTTCGACCTCGCCTCCAAGCTGCTCAGCACCACCACCGAGCTGGTGAACCCGGGCAGCCTCGAGGGCACGCTGGCCTACATCTCGCCGGAGCAGACCGGCCGCATGAACCGCGCCGTGGATCACCGCACGGACCTCTACTCCCTCGGCGTCACCCTCTACGAGATGCTCCGCGGCGAGCTGCCCTTCCAGCAGAAGGAGCCCATGGCGCTGGTGCACGCGCACATGGCGGTCACCCCGCCGGAGCTGACCGGCGTGCCGCAGCAGGTGGCCGACGTGGTCATGAAGCTGATGGAGAAGAACCCGGAGGACCGCTACCAGTCCGCCATCGGCGTCCGGGCGGATCTCTCCCGCTGCCTCCAGGCCATCGAGGCCGGGCAGTCGATCGAGGTGTTCCCCCTCGGCGAGCGGGACGTCTCGCCCGAGCTGAAGCTCTCCGAGCACCTCTACGGCCGCGAGCACGAGGTCGGCACCCTGATGGCGTC
>Ga0316204_10011871_pt1 | contig 10785 bp, 9 predicted proteins | sample 6monrhotite_MG_2_FD_205661 | JGI IMG/M metagenome (GOLD analysis project Ga0316204, IMG submission 205661) | Microbial mat bacterial communities from mineral coupon in-situ incubated in ocean water Damariscotta River, Maine, United States -... | ecosystem: Environmental > Aquatic > Marine >... | reverse complement strand
CCCGTGAGCGAGTTGAGAAAGAAGGTTTGTCAGACAAAATAACGGTTCTTTTTGAAGATTATCGCCACTTAAATGGGAAGTTTGACAAGCTTGTCTCAGTTGAAATGATTGAAGCCGTCGGCCATCAATACTATGAAACCTATTTCAATAAGTGCAGTGACTTATTAAAACCTTCTGGCATGATGTTATTGCAGGCGATTACAATTGCTGACCAACAGTATGATGCTGCAAAAACTTCTGTTGATTTTATTAAACGCTATATTTTTCCTGGTAGCTGTATTCCTTCAGTAACAGCAATGCAACAAGCTATCACTAAGTCGAGTGATCTACGTTTATATGATTTAAAAGATATTGGGCCGCACTATGCAACCACACTTAACCGTTGGCGCAAAAATATTGATGAGAATATGGATGAGGTTAAAAAGTTAGGCTACAGCGATGAGTTTATGAAAATGTGGGAGTTTTACTTGTGCTATTGTGAAGGCGGCTTTATCGAGCGGGTAATAAGTGATGTACATATGTTGCTTGTTAAACCAAATAACCGCTGTACACACTTATTATAATTTCGCCGACTGATATAGTTAAGTCAACTGATATAGATACGTAGTGAAACTATTTTAAAATAGCACTAAATGCTTGTGATAAGTCTTCATCAATAAACTTATAACCGGCGTTTACGAGTTTACTTGGCTCAACACGAATACTAGAGAGTAATAAAGCATCAGCCATTTCTCCGAAGATCAGCTTGGCAACAAAAGCAGGCATCGGGAACAGTGTTGGTCGAGATAATGCTTTACCTAAGCTTTTAGTGAACGCATAGTTTGTTACCGGCGATGGATTGACCATATTGAGTGGCCCAGAAATAGAATCTGTTTTTAGTATGAATTCTACTATATGACAAACTTCAGGCAGGCTTACCCAGCTCATATATTGCTTACCGCTGCCAATAACGCCACCAAGTGCAAACTTAAAAGGAGGTAACATTTGTTTTAATGCGCCACCATTTGGGCTTAAAACAATACCGGTTCGTAAATTGACGGTTCGTATTCCTGCATCAACAGCGGCTTGAGTGGCTTCTTCCCATTTTTGAGCGACATGCGCTAAAAAGTCAGAACCATTAGGGTGGTTTTCATCTGCCGGCTTGTCAGCAGTGTCACCATAAAAGCCAATAGCTGATGCAGAGATAAATACTTTAGGCGGAGAAGGTAGCTGGCTAAGATAATTCGATAATAATGTTGTAGAGTCTATACGACTGTCGAAGATAATTTTTTTCTTAGCATCAGTCCATCTGCCATCAGATATGTTTGAGCCAGCCAGATTGATAACGGCATCAATAGCGATGGATTCGTCAAATGAAATACTATTTTCATGCGGCTGCCAATGAAAAGGACTTTTAGAATGAGGGCGTCTATCCATACTGTAGATAGTATGCCCTGACTTTGTAAGGTGATCATTTAAAGCAGTACCGATTAACCCTGTAGAACCTGTTATTAATATGTTCACTGTTTTTTACTCGTAAGATTTAGACTGTAAATATAGCGCTTTTTTACTCTGTAGCATATATTTACTTGTAGTTTTTTATAGCACGATTATTAAGGAGAGATAAATGAAGAAGTCAGTACTTACATTGTTTATATCATTGTTTGTTATATTGCCATTCACAGTACAAGCAGATGTCATCACAAAAGAAGTTGACTATTCTGATGGTGAGACCACTATGAAAGGTTACATCACTTATGACGATAGTATTAAAGGAGAACGTCCAGGTGTTATTGTTGTTCATGAGTGGTGGGGCCATAATGATTACGCCAAGAAACGTGCACGCATGCTTGCGGAGTTAGGTTATAGCGCAATTGCCTTAGATATGTATGGTAATGGTAAGACCGCTTCTCATCCTAAAGATGCAGGGATGTTTGCAGGTGAAGTGAAAAAAAATATGGCTGTAGCTGAAAAACGTTTTATGGCAGCTTATGAACTTCTACAAAAACAAGACAACGTAAAAAAAGATAAGATAGCCGCTATCGGTTATTGTTTTGGTGGAGGCATCGTTTTAGAAATGGCTCGCCGCGGTGTTGATCTAGATGGCGTAGTCAGTTTCCATGGCAGCTTGGGGACAAAAGACGCAGCTGAAAAAGGTAAGGTCAAAGCGAAAGTACTAGTACTAAACGGTGAGGCTGATCCGTTTGTAAAGGCTGAGACGATTTCCAGTTTTAAAAGTGAAATGTCTGCAGCAAAGGTCGATTATACCTTTATCAACTACCCTGATGCGGTACATGCCTTCACCAATCCTGACGCGGATAAGTTTGGGGCAAAATTTAAAATACCTTTAGCATATAATGCTGATGCAGATAAAAACTCATGGAATGAAATGAAAGGTTTTTTACAGAAAGTATTGAAATAAATAGAGTTAATTTATTTGGCTGAATATTTATTCAGCCAAGTAAATTTTTAATTAGATTTTTCTAAAGCAATGATTTTATTTTTTCAATAAATTCAGGGCTATCCCATTCAATTGCAGCATTAACACCATATTTAATATTGCCTTGCTTATCAATAACAAATGTTGATGGATAAGTAATGACATTCCACTTCTTAGCAAAGTCACCGTTTTTATCCAGAAGAACAGGGAAATCCACATCCACTTTTTTCATGAAGTCAGTAATCGTTTTTTTGTCTTCAGCATAATTAATAGAAATTAACTCTACAGGTAAATCGGCTGTTTTTTTCTTCAATCTATTCAATGAAGGTATTTCTTCTACGCAAGGTGGACACCACGTCGCCCAAAAATTAATGATGGTGACTTGACCTTTATAATCATTTTTAACAACGTCATTGCCAAAGGCATCTTTTAAATTAATTGCCAGTGGTTTTAAATTAGCCTTAAAATCTTTTAAATAAATATCTATCCCGCTTTTATGTTTTTTGAGTGTTTTTAAAGCAACCACATCTTTAGGAATAGGATATTTTGCTAATAGTGGAATAATTTTTTGAATGTTTTTTGCTAAAGGTTTCACTTTTTGCCGCATCTCGTCCGTTACATCGTTTTCATAAAACAAGCTCATGACTTTAGGCATTATTCGCGTAAAAACTGGGTTACCGTGCTGCTGTAATTTCTCTACTAAGGTATCAAACTGTGCAATATTGCCACTATTTTTCGTTTGATAAATCATGATAGGAATATTAGTGGCAGAAATGATTGGCATGTATTCAGGTAATTGGCCAAGAGGGGGTATGCTTGCATAAGTGTAAGGGTTAAAAAGAAGAGCGCCTATGACATAGGGTATTGGATGCTTGCGTTGTTGCCAGCGGTGAGCACCCTCTAAAGCAGATAAAGTGCCATACGAGTCACTGGCAACGATAATTTTTTTACCGGTTTTTTGGTATGCTATCTCAATAATATCTGCAGCATAGTTAGCATCGAGCTTTTTGATGGCATTAGAACTTTGAGTTAAAAAAAGTGATTCGAGAATATTGCCTAGCCATACTTCAATACCATTCTGTGCGAGTAATTTTGCCAATGAGCGATGCGCATTTCTTAGCCCATATTCTGGCGCCAACCACACGATGAGATATTTTCCTGAGGCAGAAAACTTCTCAATATTAATTTCTACGTTATTGGCTACTGGGATAGAAAACTCTTCATCAGCATGCGAATAATTTAATTGAGTTAAATAAAGCGCTAAAAAAAGCAAAATGCTTAAAGGATATTTTTTGTACATTATGTTGACCTAATTGACAGAACCTAAATACTAGATGAAAGCCTGTGTGAATGCTATTGCAGCAACATTTTCATATAAGAAGCAAGGGTATTCTTGCGGATAGTTTCAATGTCGGATAAGGTAGACACAGGATAAATTAATATGGAATTAGAACAATGGCTTTTAACCTAAAATCACTTTTTGTTAAAAATAGTGCGGATGAGGAAAGGCGCGGCGATGATCGAATTCGTCTGCCTTCTGAAGCGACAATTCTGATTGTTGATGACTCGCGAACTGCCATTGCAGTACTAAAAAAAGTATTAGAATCAACTGGCTATACTATTTTAAGCGCATTGAATGCTGAAGAGGGTATTGAAGTTGCAAAAGCGCATCAGCCTGATTTAATTCTAATGGATATTGTCATGCCGGGCTTAAATGGTTTTCAGGCGACACGGATCTTAAGAAAAGAAGCCGAAACTGCAGATATTCCGATTTTAATCATCAGCGGTAATGAGCAAGCCACAGAAAAGTTTTGGAGTATGCGCGTTGGTGCAAATGGTTTTTTAGCAAAACCTGTTGACCGTTCTGTATTATTCCACTTAATGAGAGAGCATTTAGCCAATGCGCAAGTGGTTTAAAAATAAAGGCCTTAAATGCTAAAACAGTCGTTTTTTTAGCAAATCCTCTAAAGATTATTCTCTAAATACCGATACACCTTATTAATGTATATATTTTTAGCCCTGAGGCTAAAACTGTAAGGGTACTTCGGTTAAAATGCTTAATCTATCTAAAGTCTTGGCTTTTTGTTCAAAAAGTATTTTATCGCTATTTTTACTTCCAGCAGTCGCATTATTGACGTTGCTGCAGTTGGAAGGTGTTATCGCCTGGCCCTCCCTGTTTTTCTATTTTGCTTACGCCATTTTAACGCTTCTCAGTATTGCAAATTTTATCTTCCCGCTAGGAAATCCGACCCATTTGGATAGCAATCCAAATTTGCGAGATGACTTAACGCACTTACCCAATCTACCTTTATTTTTAGAACACACAGATTTCTCTATTGCGATGGCAAAACGTCATAAAAAAGTCATGGCGGTGATACATTTTCATATCGATGATTTAAGCGAGATAAACCAGCGCTATGGGTATAAAAAAGGTAATCAATTAATCAGTGATATTGCTAATCGTTTACATGAACTGGTTCGTGATAGCGATACGGTTGCTCGTTTAGGTGGAAATCGTTTTGGCTTGATATTTAATTTAATTGAAGCTGAAGAAGAAGTTGATCGTGCTTTACAACGATTAATAGAAGGTATGAAAGCTCAATTTAAAATTGATGACGACCATATTATTCTAAAAATACAATATGGTATCTGTGTCTATCCAAGCGATCAGGGTAACTCCGATGAGTTAAATAATTTCACCTCATTAGCATTAGGTAGAGCAAGGAAGATAGAGGATAAAAATTATTGCTATTACAACAAAGAAATGAATATAGATAATAGCAAACGACTCGATGAAGAATACTGCTTACGCCAAGCGATAGAACGAAATGAATTTTGTTTATATTTTCAGCCAAAAGTGGATGCGGCTACAGGCAATATAAAAGGTATGGAGGCTCTAATCCGTTGGCAACATCCAACGCGAGGCATCGTTTCGCCGGTTGAATTTATTCCTATGCTCGAAGACAGCGGAATGATCGTTGAAGCAGGGGAATGGGTCATAAGAGAGTCTTGTCGCTTGAATAAATTATGGCAGGATCAAGGTCTTGATCCTATTCGTGTTTCAGTTAATGTTTCAAGTGTTCAGTTTAAACGTGGTGATTTTGTTGAGCGCTTAGCGCTAGCCTTAAAAGACACGGGTTTATCGCCAGAATATTTAGAAGTTGAATTAACAGAAAGCTGTTTAATGGAAGATGTCACAAAAAATATTGATATCTTGCATGAAATTAAAAAAATGGGTGTGGCAATATCAATAGACGATTTTGGTACAGGCTACTCTTCTTTAAGCTATCTTAAAAAATTCCCTATCGATACTTTAAAAATTGATCGTTCTTTTATTACCAATGTGCAAGATAAACGCGGTGGTGACAATGCTGCGATTGTGACGGCTATTATGGCTTTATCTCACAGTTTACGATTAGACGTTGTCGCGGAAGGGGTAGAAACTGCACAGGAACTCGCTTATTTACATGCTTTAGGCTGTAAAACAATTCAAGGATTTTTATTTAGTAAACCCTTGAATGTTGATGAATTTACAAAGATTCAGCAAGACAGCATGCATATGCAAAATGTTATTGATAAGGTGAGAGAAGAATTAACCTCATAAATTTTTCTTTGCTATTTATTTAACTCAGCTTTAGCGATCTCAATTAAATTCTTCATATCGTTTTCTATCTTTAGTCTTTCTTCTTCCAGTTTTGTTGCATTTGATTTTTTATCCACGTAGTGAGGCTCACCGACAGTAATAACGATACGTGAAAAAGGTTTAGGAATAATAAATTTATCCCAGGTTTTAAGTTCCCAATAACGACTGGCACTAAATGCAATAGGTAACATTGGGCTTTGGGTTAATTGAGCCAACATGACTGCGCCTTGTTTAAAGACATGGAGAGGGCCTGTTGGGCCATCAGATGTGGTTACAGGCGAAACTTTATCTTTGGTAATCGTGTTATACATATCTTTTAATGCTTTCGCGCCGGTACGATTACTTGAACCGCGAATAGCCGTTGCACCCCATGACTCAACAATTTTTGCCGGCACTTCACCATCAACTGATGGGCTGATTAAAAACCCGATTTTCAAACCACGTTGTTGTAAGTTACGCATATACCAAGAACCGAAAACATGCATTTGATGCCAGTAACACGGAATAATCGGTTCACCTTTATCGATTAAGTCTTGTGCATTTTTGTCGCCAACAATTTTTTCAACGCGACAGGTTAGCCAAAAAGTCGACAGAAATAGTTTAATAATGGGACGAACAATAGCGTAGCCTAACTTACGTTTCCATGTCAGTGTGCGCATGAAATTACCTTCTTAAAGATGAAAAATTTGTGTTACTTGCAAAGCGCTATCAGTTAATTTTTCTGAGCTTGCAATATGGCAAGTATACGCTTGTTTAGGGTTATTAGACTCAATTTTAATAGGATAGGTATACCAGTAATGCTGTTGATACTTACCACCCTTTGAATCAAGGGCGATCTCACTCATGTTATAAATGGAGCCATGATTAGCCGCTTTGATAATCGCTTCATTTTTCGTCCAGATGCTGAAAAATTCTACTTGAGATTCTTTGCCCGAGTTTTGAGAGCTATAAGCATTTTGTGGTAAATATTTATTCATGGTCGCGCTTTTAACTTCACGTTGTAACTCAAGATCGATACCGATCTGAATGTGATCGGCAATTGCACAGCACGCGATATTACCAGAATGCGAAATATTGAAATCAATATCATCGCTGAAAAAGGGTTTTCGCTGTTGTGGGAACTGCAGTTGATCGAGAGAAAAAGGGCAATCAGAAAAATTGGCCATACCCAGCTTGAGCAACTGAAGTCCTGCCAAAGACAGTAGCTGATCCTCTTGCTGGCGTAATTGGGCAATTTGTTGCTGTTTCTGGGAAGGTAATTCAGCTGCCCAAATGTTAATTAGTTCAGATACTTGCGTCGAACTTATTTTGTCTGGCGTGACTTTATAATATAGTATCGATACTGACATTACGTCCTAATTTCTCTAAAAAATGACTTCAACAAAACCTGAATCGCTTAATTTACCCGCCGGGCCAGCCGCGCCATATGATCTTAATATGACAGAGGAATCTTTTCCAAAGGTTGCCGCGTATATTAAAGAATTTGGTGACTATTGTCTTATTAAGCCGGTTTCTCGTGCGCAAAATACCGTCTTAATCAACGATCCCGATGGGGTGAAGCATATTTTGGTGAAAAACCACGAAAATTATGAAAAAGGCCCTGGTTTTGAGCGAGTGAAAATGCTGCTGGGTAACGGCATTATTGTTAGCGATGGTGCCTATTGGCGTAAACAACGCCGAATGATTCAACCTGCATTTAGCCGACAGTGTATCGATGGCCTAGCGCAGAAAATGCAAAAAGCGAATCATGACTGGCTGCAACGTTGGACTGAAAAAGCCGAAAAATCCGAAGTTATTGATCTCACGGATGAAATGAGCCAGCTTTCATTAGAAATTATTTTACGATGTTTGTTTGGTGAAGACCTCGACAAGCTGATCGAGCAAGAAGATGGTAATCCTTTCTCAATATTAACCGATGACCTCACACGCGATATTCAGCTTGTAATTCGTTTTCGTGCACTTAAAAAACTGGTGCAACAGCTTATAGATGAACGTCGTCAATCAAAAAAAGAGTATCATGATTTTCTTGAAGCCTTTATGCAGGCTAAAGACAAAGAGTCCGGCGAGGGTATGACCGATGATGAAATCATTGATGAAGTGATGACACTGATCATTGCCGGTCACGAGACCAGTGCTAATACATTAAACTGGGCGTGGTATGAGTTATCGCAACACCCCGAAGCCGAAAGTGCATTACAGCAAGAAGTTGATAAGGTGGTGAGTGTAGATATCCCCAGTTTTGAAGAAACTGCTCAATTAACTTACAGCCGCCAAATTCTTGAAGAAGCGTTACGCATGTATCCACCCGTGTGGTTATTTTCCCGTACCGCCATCGCGGATGATAAAGTGATGGGATTTGATATTCCCGCTGGCACAAATATCTTTTTTAGCCCGTATTATCTCCACCGCCATACTGGGCATTGGGATGAAGTGGATACTTTTAAGCCAGAACGCTTCGCAGCAGAGAAAGTGAAACAGCGACATAAATTTGCTTTTATTCCTTTTTCAGCAGGGGCACGTCGCTGCATAGGTGACTATTTTAGTATTGTTGAAATGCAAATACATTTAGGTACTATGGCGAAAAAATTCAAACTGGAGTTTGTTGCAGAAAATCCAATTGCACTTGAACCTGAAGTGAACTTGCGCAGTAAACATAATATAATGATGAAAATCGTTAAACGATAAAGGTTTATATATGCCAAGCTTTACCACGCTAATTGAAGCGCTTGAACACCACAGTACAGATGAAAGAAGCCTGACTTATATAGAAGGCAAAGAAACCGAATCTACCATTACCTTTAAACAACTCCATCAGCGTGCGCTGGGTATGTTGCATCATTTTCAACAGCAGGGTTTAAAACCGGGCGATGAAATGATTATTTTCTTGCGCAATAACGAGATGTTCCTAGACGCTTTTTGGGGCGCTATCTTCGGTGGCATTATTCCTGTACCTGTTGCGGTTGGTATTAGTGATGAACATCGTTCTAAGTTATATAAAATTTATAATAAATTACAACGTCCATGTATATTTACAGACGAAGATAACCTGGAACGCTTAAAAAAATACGCTGATGAAAATGGGCGAGCTAGTGATTACCTACGACTAAAAGATACTGCAGTACTTGCTGAGAACATGACTGACTTAAGTCAACAAGGTGAAAAGCATAATGCTCAAGCTGACGATGTTTGTTTTATTCAGTTTTCTTCGGGGTCAACCAGTGATCCAAAAGGGGTCGTACTCACGCATAAAAACCTGGTACTTAATGTTTTGGCTAAAGGGGCAGCTGGTGGTTATACCAAAGATGATATCTCATTAAGTTGGATGCCATTAACGCATGATATGGGCTTAATCGGTTTTCATATTAATATGATCGTCTGTTATATGCATCATTGTATTATGGCGACAGACTTATTTAGTCGTCGTCCCGGTTTATGGTTACAAAAAGTGAGTGACCATAAAGCCAGTGTTATTTGTTCGCCTAACTTTGGTTATAAACATTTTCTAAAAGCTATGGGGGATAAAGAAATGCCGGGCATGGATCTCTCATGCGTCCGCGTTATCTTAAATGGAGCAGAACCTATTTCAACCCGTCTTTGTGATGAGTTTTTAGAACGCCTTGCACCTTATGGTCTTAAAAGTACTAGCATGTTACCGGTATATGGTTTGGCTGAAGCAACCTTAGCCGTGGCTTTCCCTAAATGGGGCCAAGACTATCGCGCAGTACATGTTGATCGTCATAAATTAAAAATTGGCGATAAAGTGACTTATCTCGAACAAGAGAGTAGTGATACCTTAAGTTTCCCAATAGTCGGTTTTGAAGTGCCTGATATGCATATTCGCATTGGTGACTTAGAAGGTAAGTCGTTTGCTGACGATACTATTGGTAGCATTTTGATTTCAGGGCCAACAGTCACGCAAGGATACTATTATGACGAAGCGGCAACCAAAGCGGTAATGACGCCAGATGGTTGGCTGGATACCGGTGACCTCGGTTTTATGCATCATAATGAACTGGTTATTACCGGTCGAAGTAAAGAAATTATTTTTGCCCACGGACAAAATTATTACCCGCATGATTTAGAAACAATTCTTATTCATGAAGAAAATTTTGAGCTGGGTAAAGTCGCAGCCTATGGCATATGGGAAGAAAAATTACAACGCGATGAGCTTTTAGTGTTTATTATTTTCCGTGGTGATTTAAAAGATTTTGTCTCTATTAAAAAGAAAGTATCTCATACCTTAAATGAACATGCCGGTTTAGAAGTTGATTATGTTATTCCCGTTAATCGTATTCCAAAAACCACTAGTGGTAAGTTTCAGCGGCGTATATTGGCAGATGCCTTTGAGAACGGTGAGTATGACGAAGCCTTAAAAGAAATAGAAGCCTTAGCAAAACCGAGCGAAACAACCGCCGATGAAAACTTAACGTCATTACAACAAGAACTTAAAATGATATGTAATAGCGTAGTAGAGGGGCGTGAGCTGGATGTAAACGATAATTTTTTTGAATCAGGTATCAGCTCACTTATGCTGGCTGAAATACATCAACAAATTGATGATCGTTATCCGGGCAAAGTCGATATTATTGACTTATTTGAATATCAAACCATCGTAGATCTTGATGCGTTTATGCAAGAGAAGCTTTGAGTTTTTTCTTATTGCGCATCTTGCCATAGAAAGGCAGAGGCTTTTTTATCAATAACTTTTCCATCGAAGACAAGT
>Ga0316204_10011869_pt1 | contig 10787 bp, 9 predicted proteins | sample 6monrhotite_MG_2_FD_205661 | JGI IMG/M metagenome (GOLD analysis project Ga0316204, IMG submission 205661) | Microbial mat bacterial communities from mineral coupon in-situ incubated in ocean water Damariscotta River, Maine, United States -... | ecosystem: Environmental > Aquatic > Marine >... | reverse complement strand
CGGCAGGTCATGATCGGGGCACCTTGGTGTGCCTGCGCGTGCATACAAAAGACGCAGGTAGTCGTAGATTTCGGTGACTGTGCCGACCGTTGAGCGTGGATTGTGCGAGGTGGACTTCTGCTCGATTGAGATGGCTGGCGATAACCCGTCAATGTGGTCAATGTCAGGTTTTTCCATCATCGACAGGAACTGTCGGGCGTAGGCTGACAGTGATTCGACATAGCGCCGTTGGCCTTCGGCATAAATGGTGTCAAACGCCAGCGAGGATTTGCCCGAACCGGACAGACCCGTAAAGACGATCAGTTTGTCGCGCGGCAGCTCAAGGTCTATGTTGCGGAGGTTGTGCGTGCGTGCGCCACGAATATCAATGGTTTTCATTTATTCAGTACAGTCATCTTCGGCCAACCTGCTAATATACGCCGCCGCGCATCGACGGCGCAAAGGAAGCCAGGGAATGAGTTCAGAAAACCCCGAATCTACTGTAGAGAAGGTCGCTATGGTCGGATCCGAGCGCCGTTCGGTTGGCGTGGTTGCGCTTATCTCAATGATTCGCATGTTCGGGTTGTTCGCATTGCTGCCGGTGCTTTCCCTATATGCGACTGATCTTCAACACGCAACGCCCCTGCTGGTGGGCCTGGCTGTCGGCGCATATGGGCTGACGCAGGCGGGTTTTCAGGTACCGCTGGGTGCTCTTTCCGACCGTATAGGTCGCCTGCCGGTCATCGTTTTTGGCCTTGGCGTGTTCGCGGCGGGCAGCATCCTGGCCGCGATGAGTGATTCCATCTACGGCATCATCGCCGGTCGGTTGTTGCAGGGTGCGGGCGCCATTTCCGCGACGCTCACGGCGCTGATAACGGACGCAACCCGCGAACAGGTGCGCACCAAGTCGATGGCCATATTCGGTATCGGTATTGGCTTGTCATTTATGATTGCTATGGTCCTCGGCCCCCTGATTGCGGCGAAATTCGGCGTCAAGTCGTTGTTTTGGATCGCGGCATTATTAGCGGTTTTTGCCGCTGGTTTATTGCTGCTGTTGCCGGAGATACCGCGCGCGAAAAAAAGCGCGAACTGGAATCTTTTGCCCGCATTGCGGCCGGATCTACTGCGTGTTGACGTCTATGTTTTTCTGTTACACGCCATCATGACCGCAACCTTTGTGGCGCTGCCGTTTCTATTGTCGGATCGGCTCGGCATGGCCCTGACCGATCATTGGAAGATGTACGTCGGGGCATTGTTGCTGTCATTGGTCATCGCGATACCGATGATCATGAAGGACCATCGCCAGGGACAGGGCAGACTTATTGGGATTGCCGTAAGCATGGTTTTGGTCGGACAGCTGGGGCTGACATTTTTCAGTGTCTCTACCGCACCGATTTTCATAGCGATGGTTGTTTACTTCGCAGGCTTCAATTTTCTGGAGGCCGGCCTGCCGGCCAGACTGTCGATGCTGGCGGATGAAGAGGTCCGCGGCGCTTCGCTGGGGGTGTTTTCCAGCGCTCAATTTCTCGGCGCCTTCATCGGCGGCCTGATCGGCGGCCAGTTTTATGGGCAAGGTCGTCCACAGGATGTGTTCTTTGTCTGCGCGCTCCTGGCCGGTATCTGGCTGGCGCTGCAGGGATTCGGCAAGTTTCGCAAATCCTGAAAAGCAGCCAAAATCGACGTCTAAATGCAGAAATCGGGCTAGTAATTAGCCCGTCAGGCTCTACAATAGTCCCCCCTCGTCGCACCGCGGCGAGTCACATAAATCACATACTTAAGATAGGGGATCCGGAATGGCCCGCGGAATAAATAAAGTCATCATTGTTGGAAACGTCGGCGGGGATCCCGAGACACGATATATGCCCAGTGGTTCGGCAGTGACGAATCTTACGATAGCGACCAATGAGTCCTGGAAAGACAAGCAAACCGGCGAGCAGAAAGAGCGCACCGAGTGGCATCGCGTTGCGATGTTTAACCGGCTTGCCGAGATCGCTGCGGAGTACCTGCGAAAGGGCTCGCAGGTCTATATCGAAGGAAAGCTGCGCACCAGGAAGTGGCAGGATAAGAGTGGTCAGGATCGTTACACCACTGAAATCATCGCCGATGAAATGCAGATGCTCGGTGGTCGCGGCGGTAGCGGCGGCGGGGGCAACTTCGGCGGCGGTAGTGCGGGCGGTCCCTCAGGTGACGATATGGGCGGAAGTCAGGGCGGAAGTCAGGGCGGCGGCAACGCGCCACCGCAGCCAGGTCCCGATGACTTTGACGACGACATTCCGTTCTAGCGAAGACTGCATTTGAAGCTGTACATCAAAACCATGGGCTGCCAGATGAACGAGTATGACTCGGAGAAAATGGCAGACGTGTTGCGTGAGTCGCACGGATATGAACTGACCGATGCGCCGGAAGATGCGGATCTGTTGCTCGTCAACACGTGTTCGATACGCGAGAAGGCTCAGGAGAAGGTGTTCTCCCAGTTGGGTCGCTGGCGCAAGCTCAAAGAGAAAAACCCCAACGTCAAAATTGGCGTCGGTGGTTGTGTCGCGAGTCAGGAAGGTGAGGGCATCGCCAAGCGAGCGCCGTTTGTTGACGTCGTCTTCGGGCCGCAGACCTTGCACCGATTGCCACAACTCATCGATAGCGCCGCAGAAAAAAAAGCTTCGGTCGTCGATATTTCGTTTCCGGAAATCGAAAAATTTGATTGCCTGCCCGCACCGCGGGCAGAGGGTCCAACCGCGTTTGTTTCCGTCATGGAAGGTTGCAGCAAGTACTGTAGCTTCTGTGTTGTGCCGTATACGCGCGGCGAGGAAATCAGTCGACCCTTCGATGATGTGATACTGGAAGTTGCGAGCCTTGCTGAACAGGGTGTGCGCGAGGTGAATCTCCTCGGCCAAAACGTAAACGCGTATCGCGGTCCGATGCATGATGGGCAAATAGCCGATCTGGCAACGCTGATCTACTACGTCGATGCGATTGATGGTATCGATCGAATTCGTTTTACCACGTCGCACCCGGTGGAGTTCACGGATAGTCTGATCCAGGCTTACGCCGAAGTCCCTTCGCTCGCGAGTTATTTGCATTTGCCAGTGCAACACGGATCGGATCGAATTCTTGCGGCCATGAAGCGCGGCCATATGGTTCTCGAGTACAAACAGAAAATCCGAAAATTGCGCGAAGCACGGCCCGGTATTTCACTTTCATCCGATTTCATTATTGGGTTTCCGGGCGAGACGGATAGCGACTTTGAAGCATTGATGAACCTGATTGCTGATATTGGTTTCGATCAATCGTTCAGTTTCATCTACAGCGCTCGACCCGGTACACCGGCAGCAAGTCTCGCCGATGACACGCCGATGTCAGTCAAAAAGGAACGGCTGCAGATTTTGCAGGCGCGGATCAACCAGCAAGCGATGGACATCAGTCGCGCTATGGTCGGTACAACGCAGCGAATCCTGGTTGAAAAGCTTTCCAAGAAGAGTGTGCATCAGGTATCCGGTCGCACCGAGAACAATCGCTGGGTGAATTTCGATGCGGATGCTTCCAGCATTGGACAATTTGTCGATGTCGTCATTACAGAAGCTTTGCCGAACTCCTTACGCGGCCGACTTGCGAATAATCAAGCTGCGGCGTAATCTTTAGAGCAATGATCTATTGCCTTGATAGGTTTTTCGTCATGATCTCGTCCAGACATGGCATGGCCCCTGTCCTCCTGACAGGTAGCCTCCTGCGCAGAGGTTTTAAATACCGATTTTGAATGCTGTCCAGATGTCTCGAGACGTGATTCTCGAGCCCGCCGATAACAACCGCCTTGCAAATCTGTGCGGCCAATTTGATGAACACCTTCGACAAGTCGAACGCCGTCTGGGCGTAGAGATCGCCAGTCGCGGTAATACGTTCCGTGTGACAGGTCGACCCGGTGCCGCTGAAGTCGGTGGCGATATACTGTTGTCGTTGTTTGAGATGACGGATCACGAACGCCTGGACCCGGAGCGGGTGCACATGGTGTTACAGGAGGCCTTAATGGATGACGCTGAATCAGGCTCAATTGACGGTCAATCCGAAGTGCTCGATGACGAAGTAATGACGATTCAGACGCGGCGGAAACTGATTCGGCCGCGCGGAGCAAATCAGGCGCTGTATATGCGCAACATGCGTGACTACGATCTGGCGTTTGGCGTTGGACCCGCGGGTACCGGTAAAACCTATCTGGCGGTCGCGAGCGCAGTCGATGCACTTGAAAACGAGCAAGTCCGTCGTATCGTGTTGGTACGACCAGCGGTTGAAGCGGGTGAGCGACTTGGCTTTCTTCCCGGCGATCTTTCGCAAAAAGTAGACCCTTACCTTCGTCCAATGTATGACGCTTTGTACGACATGATCGGCGCGGAGCGTGTAACACTGCTGATCGAGCGCAACGTCATTGAAATCGCACCGCTGGCATTCATGCGCGGTCGTTCTCTCAATGAGTCATTCGTCATTCTTGACGAGGCACAAAACACCAGTATCGAGCAGATGAAGATGTTTCTAACGCGTATTGGCTTTGGCTCGCGCGCGGCGGTCACGGGTGATGTTACGCAGATCGATTTGCCGGCTGGGCAGATGTCTGGGCTCAAAAACGCCACTGGGGTCCTGGCTGATGTAAAAGGTGTTTCATTCACTTACTTCAAGCCCAAGGACGTTGTTCGCCATGAGTTGGTGCAACGCATCGTCGAAGCCTACGAGAAACATGACCGCTCAAGTTGATGTGCAGATAGCGGTTGAGGATGAGTCGATACCGAGTGCGAATGAGATAGCACGCTGGGTAAGTCGAGCGATCGACGTTGTTGGTGGACACAGTGATGCTGAGGTATCAGTACGAATAGTAAGTCCGACTGAAATGCAGCAACTCAACAGCGAATTTCGAGAGCAAGATAAATCGACCAACGTTCTCTCTTTTCCGGCGGGTGAAATCGCAGGACTGCCGGCGGATGCTGAATTACCGCTCGGCGATATCGTTGTTTGCTCGGCTGTCGTGAGTGAAGAGGCGCTGCAGCAGGGCAAGTCGCTCCACGATCATTGGGCGCACATGATCATTCATGGAACCCTGCATCTCCTCGGTTTCGATCACATGAATAATGCTGAAGCGATTGAAATGGAGGGGCTGGAAGTTCAGGTGCTTGACGAATATGGAATCCCCAATCCCTATAGAGAGTCTCCCTTAGAGAACTGATACACTCATCAAATATGAACGATAAACCTCCAAGTACCAGCGGCTCGGGTACACCCGGACTTGTTGCTCGCGTTATGCGGGCGATCAAGGGCGAACCCTGGAGCCGCGATGAAATCCAGACCTTTATTCAATCCGATGTCGAACTCGATGCTGAAGAGAAGAGCATGCTCTCCGGTGTGCTTGAGGTTTCCGAGACGCAGGTGAGAGAGGTCATGGTTCCGCGCTCGCAAATGGTTGTGATCGACATCGAAGATCAGTTCGACGAAACGTTGAAGCTGATCGTTGAGTCAGGTCACTCTCGATTTCCGGTTATTGGCGAAGATCGCGACGAGGTACTGGGCATATTGCTTGCCAAGGACCTGCTGCGTTACTACGGCAGCGATGAAGCCAAAGAGCTGACGATTAAGAAGTTATTGCGGCCGGCATCGGTTATTCCCGAGTCGAAACGCCTCAATGCTTTGTTGAAAGAGTTTAGAGCCAGCCACAATCACATGGCCATCGTGGTTGATGAGTACGGTGGCGTTGCCGGCTTGTTGACGATTGAGGACGTGCTCGAGGAAATCGTCGGCGAGATCGATGATGAGCATGATCACGAAGAAGCTGAATATATTCGCCCCGATGGAGATCGTGAAGGTAAACCGTGTTTTGCCGTTCGCGCATTAACGAGAGTCGAGGACTTTAACGAATATTTCGAGTGTGAGCTCGACGATGAGGAATACGATACGGTCGGTGGGTTGGTGATGCACGAGCTGGGACGACTTCCACGACGTGGCGAGCGGGTGGAATTTGGCGGTTTCGATTTCGTGGTCATAAAGGCGGATGATAGGCGCATCGATACCTTACAAGTGCAACGCAAGAGTGGCTGAGTCCTTTGGCTAACAAGAAAGACCAAAACGTGTTGTTTGGGCTTACCGCTGAGCGGCCAATATTTAGCCGCTTGCTGATGTTTGCGATCGGCTGTGCGACGACGCTCGTATTCGCGCCCGCCGAGTGGGCGATACTGGCACCATTCCTAACGTTACCACTGCTTTTTATTGCGTTGACGGTATCGCCGAAGGACGCTGCTGCGCATTTCTTCTGGTACGGTTTTGGTCTGTTCCTGACAGGCACCTACTGGATTTATATTTCCGTACACGTCTTCGGTCATGCAGCATTGTGGATCGCGATACTGCTGATGGTTGGTTTGTCGCTGATCATGGCAACATTTCTATGGCTCGCGGGCTGGGTCACGGCGCGTCTGTCGCACGGTGAACCTTGGCGGCTGTTTTTCATCGCCCCGGCTGCATGGGTGTTGGTCGAATGGTTGCGTGGCTGGGTCTTAACCGGATTCCCGTGGCTCGCACACGGCTATGGGCAGATTGATTCGGCTTTGGCCGGGTGGGCACCGGTACTGGGTGTCTACGGCGTTTCGCTGATGATGATGTTTGCTACAGCGGCAATTCTGGTGGCGATAATGACGAGCGGGAAAGAGCGCCTGATCGCCTTGCCACTCATACTCTTGCCATGGCTAAGCGGTGGAATTTTGGGCGCGATCGAATGGACCGAGCCCTACGGCAAAGCTGTTCGCACAACGATAATTCAGGCCGGCATACCGCAGGATCAAAAATGGCTGGCCTCGCAACAGCGAGCAACACTCAACTTCTATCGCACTGCAACGCTTGCCGTACCGGGTAGCGAACTGGTCGTTTGGCCGGAAGTTGCCATTCCGGCAGTTCATGACCGGGTTGCCGATTATCTGAACATTATCGACAAAGATGCCAAGCGCAACCGACAGACGGTGGTGCTCGGGATACTCGAGAATAGTGCCGAGCGAAGTGTTGAGCCACGGATATATAACAGCGTATTTTTGCTCGGGAGCGACGAGCGACAGGTCTACCGCAAACGGCATCTCGTGCCATTCGGCGAGTATTTTCCAGTACCCGCTGGCGTACGCGAGTGGATGAAGATGCAAAACCTGCCGTATTCGGATCTTGCCGCGGGGGATGATGTTCAGCCGCTGCTGGTCACGGCTAATGGCGCCAAACTGTCAGTTGCCGTGTGCTATGAAGATGCTTACGGTGCGGAGCTGCTGTATGCCTTGCCCGACGCGGACATCCTTATCAATGTCAGTAACGACGCGTGGTTCGGCGATTCTATTGCACCGCATCAACATTTGCAGATTGCGAGAATGCGGGCGCTAGAAAGTGGGCGCTATGCGGTTAGATCGACAAATACGGGTATTAGTGCGTTTATCGGTCCAGAGGGTGAGCTTCTGAAAACCGGCAAGCAGTTCGTCGAAGAAGTTATGACCATGGATATTCGCCTGCATCGTGGTAGCACCGCCTATGCTGCCTGGGGCAACTGGCCGGTCCTCATCATTTGTTTCCTGATTCTCGGCTTCTTCTGGATTCGCAGCCGCGCGGGCATCTAGCATGCGCGGCCCGACTGCTGCGAATTGCCGCTCGTTGATGTAGGCTTGCGGGTTTTCACGGTAGCAAAGACGCAAGACATCCATGAGCATCTCATATAGTCCCGAAGCCATAGAGCTGGCCGCCCAAAAATACTGGGAGGACGCGGGCAGCTTTGAGGTCGGTGAAGACGCCGACAAGGAAAAATATTACTGCCTGACTATGTTTCCGTATCCCAGCGGTAAGCTGCATATGGGCCATGTTCGCGTATTCACGCTAAATGACGTCATCGCCCGCTACCATCGCTTGCAGGGTAAGCACGTCTTGCAACCGATGGGCTGGGATGCCTTCGGCATGCCCGCGGAAAATGCCGCAATCGAGCGCGGCATTCCGCCGGCGAAGTGGACCTACAGCAATATCGAGGACATGCGCGGCCAGTTCAAGCGACTTGGTTATGCTTACGACTGGTCACGTGAAATTACGACTTGCCGCCCGGAGTACTATCGCTGGGAACAGTGGCTTTTTACGAAGATGTTCGAGAAGGGCCTCGTTTACCGCAAGAATTCGATCGTTAACTGGGACCCCATTGACCAGACCGTGCTCGCAAATGAACAGGTTATTGATGGGCGAGGGTGGCGCTCCAATGCGCTCGTCGAACGTCGCGAAATTCCGCAATGGTTCATGAAGATCACAGAGTATGCGGATGAGCTGCTTGATGAACTGGATCGTATGCCAGGCTGGCCGGACTCGGTTAAGACCATGCAGCGTAATTGGATCGGTCGCTCGGAAGGAGTCGAACTGTCGTTCGATGTGGCGGGTGAAGATCAGCCGCTGACGGTGTACACGACGCGCCCGGATACGCTGATGGGTGTGACCTACATGGCGGTCGCCGCCGAGCATCCGCTGGCCAGCAAAGCCGCAGTCTCGAATCCCGATGTCGCGGCGTTCGTCGAAGCCTGCAAGCAGACCGACGCGCAGGAAGCGACGCTGGAGACGATGGAGAAAAAGGGCATGGCCCTTGGGATCTCGGCGATTCACCCGTTGACGGGCGACGAGGTGCCGTTGTGGGTCGCGAATTTCGTACTCATGAGCTACGGCACGGGCGCCGTGATGGCCGTACCCGGTCACGATGCGCGCGACTGGGAATTTGCCAAAAAACACGGTTTGCCCATCAAGCAGGTGATCGCGCCCGCTGACGGTAGCGAGATCGATATTGAAGAAGCGGTCTATCTCGAACGAGGCGTGCTGGTTAATTCAGGCGACTATGACGGACTGGACTTTGACGGTGCGTTCAATGCGATTGCTGATCATTTCGAAAAGTCGGGGCGCGGCAGCCGCAAGGTTAATTACCGCTTACGGGACTGGGGCGTATCGCGACAGCGCTATTGGGGCACACCAATCCCGATAATATATTGCGATGATTGTGATGCTGTGGCAGTGCCCGAAGATCAATTACCGGTTATTTTGCCTGAGGATGTCGTAGTTAAGGGTACCGGTTCGCCGCTTAAAGACATGCCTGAGTTTGTCAATGTCGCGTGTCCGAAGTGCGGCAAGGACGCGCGCCGGGAAACCGATACATTTGACACATTTGTGGAATCGTCGTGGTATTTCGCACGCTATGCCTGTCCCGACAGCGACGACGCGATGCTCGATGATCGTGCCAAGTACTGGACGCCGGTGGACCAGTACACGGGCGGTATCGAACACGCAATCCTGCATCTTTTGTATTCCCGATTCTTCCAGCGCGTGATGCGCGATCAGGGACTGACAGATGTTTCCGAGCCATTTACCAACCTGTTGACACAAGGAATGGTGCTCAAGGATGGGGCGAAGATGTCGAAGTCCAAGGGCAATACGGTTGATCCGCAGGAACTCATAGAAAAGTACGGTGCTGATACCGTGCGCTTGTTCATGATGTTCGCGGCGCCGCCAGAACAGGCGCTTGAATGGTCCGATGATGGTGTGCAGGGCAGTTACAGATTTTTAAAACGTTTTTGGAGCGCGGTAGTCGCGCACGCGCAGAAGGGACCGGTTGCCGAGCTCGTCCCGGATTCTCTTAACGAAACGCAAAAAGAATTGCGCCGTAAGACACATCAGACGATCGAGAAAATTAGCGATGACATCGGGCGACGTCACAGCTTCAATACCGCTGTGGCTGCTTCCATGGAGCTGTTGAATGCCATCAACAAGCTAGCTGACGGATCTGACGCTGGCAGAGCGGTAGAGCGCGAATCTCTGGAAGCCGTCGTGGTGATGCTATCGCCTATGGTGCCGCATATCTGCCACGCTTTGTGGCAGGAACTCGGCCATGAGTCAGCGTTGATTGACCAGCGCTGGCCGAGCGTTGATAAAAGCGCATTGCAGCGCGATCTCGTAGAGATTGTTGTGCAGGTTAATGGCAAGCTGCGCGCGCGACTGACCGTTGCTGCAGATGTGAGCAAGGATGATGTAGAAGCAGAGGCGCGTGCAGACGAGAATGTGCAGCGATTCATCGCCGGTAAAGAGATTCGAAAAGTCATCGTTGTGCCTGGGAAGCTGGTGAACATCGTTGTCTAGCATTCTTCGCAATTGGGGCGTCTTACTGCTAACGCTTGCATTGACGGCTTGTGGTTTTCAGCTGCAAGGCGCTTTTACTGCGCCCGCCCGCATGGAGCGAACGTACCTGGACGCAATCGACAGCTATAGCCCGTTTCTGCGGGAACTAAAGTCCAGTTTGCAGGCGGCTGGTGTCGAACTGACGGATTCGGCGGCCGATGCGACGGCCGTCTTCAGCATTTCTTTCGACGAGACTGCGCAGCGCGTACTGTCGGTATCCGCGCGTAACGTTCCGACTGAGTATGAGGTTTTCTATACAATCAGTTACAGCCTTGATTCGGGTGCTGACAATTTGCTGCCACCGCAAACATTAACCCTGACCAGAGATTACACGTATGACTCCACCCTGGTATTGGGTAAGGCGCACGAAGAAGAATTGCTTCGCGATGCGATCGTTCAGGATCTTGTGCGCGTCGTTATGAAGCAAATTTCCACGCTCTGATAGACCATGCTACGGATCGCCGACGTACCGCTCGAGACGATCATTTCGCTGTTAAAGCAATTCGATCTGGAGCTCTTTCTCGAAGAGTCCGATAGCGCTATTACCGGTAGTTTTTGGGGTGACTCAGAGGCAGGCATTGTCGGCCGCAGCGTTTATGTTCGCGCTGACACGCCAATTCATT
>Ga0316204_10011868_pt1 | contig 10787 bp, 10 predicted proteins | sample 6monrhotite_MG_2_FD_205661 | JGI IMG/M metagenome (GOLD analysis project Ga0316204, IMG submission 205661) | Microbial mat bacterial communities from mineral coupon in-situ incubated in ocean water Damariscotta River, Maine, United States -... | ecosystem: Environmental > Aquatic > Marine >... | reverse complement strand
AATTGAAGGCGCTTTATAACCATCAAAAACAATATCAGCATAGGCAATATCATGTACTACCCAAATCTCATGTTCCTTCGCAATAGCAACAACCTTTTCAAAAAAATCGAGGTCAACACATTGAGTCGTTGGGTTGCCCGGGAAATTCAAAACCAGCATTTTAGGTTTTGGCCAGGTATCTTTAATTGCTTTTTCTAATTCTTCAAAAAAGTCGCGATCTACGCCCATCGGCACATGTCGAATATCTGCACCAGCGATAACAAAACCATATGGGTGAATTGGATACGACGGGTTTGGTACTAATACTGCATCTCCCGGCCCAACTGTCGCCATTGCCAAGTGAGCTAGTCCCTCTTTAGAACCAATGGTCACGATGGCTTCCGTCTCAGGATCTAAATCCACATCAAAACGTGATTTATACCAGTTGCATATCGCCCTGCGTAAACGTGGAATACCACGAGAAAGTGAATAACGGTGGGTATCCGGGCGTTGAGCAACTTCAACTAATTTATCCACAATATGTTTTGGCGTTGGTTGATCAGGATTCCCCATGCCAAAATCAATAATGTCTTCGCCGCGCGCACGTGCTTCAGCCTTTAACTCATTTACAATGTTAAAGACATAAGGCGGTAATCGTTTAATTCTTGGAAAATCTTCTATCAAGGGGGTATCCAACTCGAAATAGTCGTTATTTAGGCTAATTTTAGCCATATTCTAACAGGTGGAAAATCCCTACTCCACCCATTTAATAAAGCTGGTAACATTAACGGTTCAATAAGCACACTGTCAATGACAGATCTTTATAAAACAAGGCTCTAGCCTGATTTTTGTGAAATTTGAAGGAAATTATTCGATGAAATTCGTTCTAGAAACAGGTCAAAATATTCTTATCCATGGATACGAAGTGGGTATGATTTCAATCACAGGAATAAATGCTGATCATCCAGAGCTTAAAACAGGGTTAATCGATGAATGGGATGCCGACAACCATTTAGGCTTATTACGAAAAAGTGTGTCTATAAGTACAAATGGTCAAATTAGAGACTGGAAACCGCAAAATAGCTCAGAATTTAACCCAGAACATTTTCTAGGTTTTAGCGAAGACTCTCCCGAAATTGTCCTATTAGGAACCGGCAAAATGATAACTTTTCCTCACCAAGATTGCTTATCTATTTTACAGCAAAATAATATTGGCTACGAAGTAATGGATACAGCAGCTGCATGCAGGACATTTAATGTCTTAGCTGCAGAAGGTCGCGATGTTATTTTAGCTATGCTAATGATTGAAGCTTAATGTCCAATCAATCAGATAGCATGGCATAACGTCTCAAATTGAGACTACCAGGTACCTTTCAGCGAAAATTAGTGCTATATTAGCCTTACTACAAATGGATTTGACGGCATTATAAGTTGTTGTTTTTAAAGGCATTATTCAGGTTACAAGAAATGGATTTCAAGCATATTTTTCCCCCTTCAAAAGCTCTTATTCTAGTACTCGGCGTAGCACTAAACCTTATCTGTAGTCCCGCTTGGGCAGCAATATCTAATGCAGAAATTCAAGTTCTGGAAAATGATTATCAAAATATAACAAATCAACTCTACACATCACTCACCAGAAATTTAAGTGAATGTCGCAGTCGTACACGATCATTAAAACGCCTTAATTTACAACTACAAAAACTATCAACACAGAATAAAAAGATTATTGGAGTTTGTTTAATTCAAAACCATTTACCATTAATACAAAAAAATATTGATAGCAAAGAAACTTTTCCAATCTTGCAATTTTTACTTGATAACAACAATCTTCACTTAGCAAACAAACTATATAAAATCGCAAAAAATGAAAGTGACAGCTCTTTAGTTTCAAACATATCATTTATTTATGCGCGATATTATTTAAAGCGAAAACAATGGAAAAAAGTACTTCTGCATATAAAAAATACCTACAACGATTTAACAACTGAAGATGCAAATCTTGCTTACCTATTTACAGGCATAGCGTTACAAAAACTAAAACAACATCGACCTGCCGTTAAAATATATTCAAAAATACCTAAGAGCTCAAAATATTATCCTGCCGCAAGATTAAATATTGCAATCGCATATATCCGACAAGACTGGTGGACTGATGCACATATTGAAATTGATCAAATTATAAATAACAAAAAATTAAATACACACAGTGAAATGATAAACCGGCTTTATTTAGTTTTAGGTTATTCGCTATTACGTAAAGAATTTTATCGCGATTCAAGAGAAGCATTTAGAAATGTAGAAATAAACAGCATATATTTTAATAAGGCACTACTAGGAATAGCACTGACAGCAACAAATCAGGAAGATTATATTAGCGCATTAAATGCAATTAATATTTTAACCGAAAATAAAACCTTTGATTTGTCAGTCGATGAATCTCACCTATTATTACCGTATATTTATGAAAAGCTTAACCAAAATATGACTGCATCAGCGAGTTATACAGATGCACAGTCATATTATAAAAAACGCATTAAAAATATTAAATCGATAAACAATGAAAACCAACACAGCATTAACGTGACAAATATATTAACCAATCATAACCAGTTAAACATTAAAAACAACATTGTTGACTATTCTAAATATTTCCCAGTTAGTTTTTTAGAAAACAGCAATCGACTTAATGAGTTTTCAAAATACGTGATTCACGTTGAAAATATCAAATTAAAAAACAAATACAAAGTATTAAAAGAAAAGCATAATAAGTTGCTCTCCAGGATGGTGGCTGAGATATTTGATGACAGGTTGACTTATCTTAAAAGTTACATGAATCAATCCAGGTTTGGTTTGGCTCGTTTATTTGATAACAGTAATACCGCACAGAACTAAAATGAAAAACATCCTCGTATTATTAATTATAACCCTTGTCTTTTTATCTGCTTGTAGCTCGACTGAGAACAAACGGGCTACTTTACGCGATATTGATGTTGTAAGTGAAAAGAAAAGTCAACAAAAAGTATTCATCAAACCAAAATCCAAGGTTGATATCCGCAAAGCATATTCAGACTACCTGAAATTTGCTTCAAAAGATGATAATTCACGTCTGGATGCAATTAACAGACTAGCAGAACTGGAATTCGAACTAAGTAGTAAATTACAACAGGAAAATGAAAATCTCAAAAAAGATAACAACGAAGATGTTGATGATAAACTTTATAATGAACGTTTAAACAAAACGATTGAACTATTAAGCACCTCTCTAAAAGATTACCCAAAAGCAAAAGGTAATGACAAAATACTTTATCAGCTTGCAAAAGCATACGATCATAAAGGTGATAATGATAATTCTGAAAAAACGTTATTGAAATTAGTTAGTAAATATCCTAAGTCCACCTACTACATTGAAAGCCAATTCCGTATAGCTGAAATCCTTTTCTCCAAAAGAAATTTTGTGAAAGCCGAGGATACCTACACCGACATTATAGGCTCACGAAAAAATAATGTATTTTACGAAAAAGCATTGTTTAAGCGCGGCTGGGCAAGATTCAAGCAAGAATATTATTTGGAAGCTGTAGATGATTATCTGGAAGCGGTAAACTATCATAACTTTGATGATTACAATGAGTTAAAAAAATCTCAACTAGGACAATTTAATGAGTATTTCCGAGCAATCGGTCTATCTTTTTCATATTTAGGTGGTGCGGAACCGCTGAATGAATACTTTAAAACTAACCCATCTTTTCGTTATATCTATTACAGTTATTCACATGTCAGCGATATTTATTTAAAACAGCAGCGCTACTCAGATGCCGTAGACACATTAAAGTTTTTCATTACGAATAATGAAAATTCCAGGAATATTCCACTATCACACTTACAGATTGTAAATATCTGGAAAAAAAGTGGTTTTGCTAAAAAAGCCTCTGTAGAAATTGATTCGCTTTATAATAAATATCATCCTAATAGTAAATATTGGCTAAGCAATAAAGCCAGTAGTAAAATATATAAAAAGGTCAGCACAGAGCTAAAAGAAAATATTTTATTGGCATCATCTTATTATCATAAACTGTATCAGGAAAACCCAAAAAACAAACACTTTGTACAAGCAAATAAGTGGTATAAACGGTATTTAGAGCATTACAAATCATATGCTAGAAAAGATAATATTTACTACCAGTACGCCAGTTTGTTATCCAAAAATAAACAATATGACAGCGCATTAAAATTTTATGAACTTGCAGCTTATGATGGAGAAATCATTCTAAATAAAAAGGCCGCTTATGCAACAATTGTCTTGAGTGATAAAATTTATAAAAATAAAAATACTGACTCGACTAAGAAAGATATCCTCAATAAGCACATTAAATATGCCACGCTATATACGCAGTTATATTCTGGCAACAAACGCTCACCACAAATAATACTACATGCTGCTGAACTAGCATTTCAAACCAAGCAGTTTAAAAAAGCCATAGACTTAGCTGAATCAATACCAAATAACAATACATCAGCAAGCAGTGCAAAAGCTAACATCATAAAAGCACACTCTTACTTTAACTCATCAGAATATGGGAATGCCGAAGCAGCTTATTTTTCTGCCTTATCAAATGGACGATTAGGTAAAACAACAAAACAAAAGCTAACCGACAAGCTTGCGTTATCTATCTATAAACAAGCCGAAACTTCAAGCAATGATGGTAAAATTGACGAAGCCATCGATCATTTCATCAGAATATCATCCATTGCACCTTCCTCTTCGATCGCCACTACAGGTTATTATGACGCTATAGCATTATCTATGAAACATCAGCTTTGGAATGTTTCAATAATCAACATTAAAAACTTTCAACAACTATATCCAAATAATAAATATAATCGTGATGTCACTAAAAAACTTTCTGTCGCATATTTAAAGTCTAATCAAGGTATTAAGGCTGCACAGGAATTTGAAAAGATCTCGGGTTTTGAAAGCAACAAAGAAGTTAAAATTGCCGCTTTATGGCAAGCAGCTGAATTATATGAATCTAAAAATGACATAAATGCTGCTATCAGGTCATATGAAAAATACACTGTTAAGTATAAAAAACCTTTCCCTCAGTATATGGAGTCAATGAGAAAACTAACTGAGCTTTATAGCAAAACCAACAATAAGAAAAAAACAACACACTGGCATAAAGCAATCATTAAAGCGGACAAAAAGACTATAAGCAAATACAAAACAGATAGAACTCGTTATATTACATCTTTTGCATCATTAAACTTAGCCAAGAATGAACACTTAAAGTTTACTAAGCAGCAGTTGATCATCCCTCTAAAAACATCTCTCAGAAAAAAGAAATACGCTATGCAAAAAGCAGTTAAATATTACGGCCAGGCATCAAAATATGGTATTGCAGAAACAGCGACCGAATCGACACATGCTATTGCAGATATTTATAAAACATTCAGTAAAGATTTATTAGCATCACAAAAACCGAAAGGTTTAAGTGGTGACGAACTTGAGCAATATATTATATTACTCGAAGATAAGGCTTTTCCTTTTGAAGATAAAGCAATTGAGTTTTATGAGACAAACATGTCACATATTAAAGATGGTGTTTATAATAAATGGGTAAAACAGAGTCATGTACAATTAAGAAAACTCTTTCCTACTCGTTACAAGCGTACAGCAAAATTAGACAGGTACATAAATGAATTACATTAAGCTATTCGTTGTCTCATTATTATTAACCTCATGTGCAACAACAACTGAAACATCAATAGTTTCTTCATCGGGTTTAAGTCCATTTGAGCAATCTGACTCTGAACGAAAAGAGTATAAGAAAGCACTCACACTACTTAATAATAACAAACTGAATGCTGCCAAAGATGTATTTCAACAATTTAAAGAAAATAGGCCTGAGCTGGCAGGACCATACGCTAATTTAGCTATTATTGCTCTTAAAAAAAATGAACCTGAAAAAGCACTTGAATTAGTCAAGGTAGCGTTAACTAAAAACCCTAATCTTGCGCAAGCACTCAACTTATTAGCTTATCTCGAACAAGTAAGTGGTGAAATAAAAAAAGCAGAAAAACATTATAAAGAAGCGATAAAAAACAAAAATGATTATGCGATTGCTCACTATAATATTGCTTTGCTCTATGATGTTTATTTACAAGACATTGAAAGCGCAATTCCTCATTATGAGCAATATATGAAACTTATTAATCACGAAGATAAAAGTACAGCTGATTGGTTGGAACAAATTAAACAACAAAAGGACAATGGTTAGAATATGAAAAAACTATTATTTTTTATAAGTTTCAGCATGCTCACTATTTTGACTGTACAAGCAGAAGATCGATTAGAACTCGAAACAACATTCATTAAAGGTAACAAAGAGATGCCGCAAATATTATATGTTGTTCCATGGAAAGACATAAAAAAATCTAAAAAGAAGGAACAACAAATTGTGTTATATAGTTTATTTGGGAATTTATTTGAACCTGTGAATCCAGATGAACTTAATCATGGAATAGTTAACAAATAAGTATTTGTTTTTTACTTAACCTATTAATACAGTCGGACAACCAACCACAATTTTACCGCCATGCGAGGTTGAATCCCCCATACGTGCTGCGGGTTTGCCACCAATCATTACTGATGAAGAACCTGAAGCAATTGTGTCTGGTGGTCCTGCACAAATAGCCATATCACCCACACAGGCAGCAGGTAAACCACCAATTAAGACTGATCCAGCACCTGCAGCGATAGGCCCACCAACATGCGGAGAACATTTTGGAATAACTTGCGGGCAGATATGCATGTCAGAAATGCGAGCAGCCGGTTTTCCCATTAGCCATTTCCTCCATCTGCGATATTTAAGCCATGTTTTATAAATTGTTGAAATTGATTATCTATTTCGTCTGTCTCAGACATACCAACCGCATTTAAAATTGCACCTGAAACAGCGTGTGCATATAAATAAGGAGCTGGCTCCATAGCCGGTTCATCTTCTTTCGTAATGCTACCACCTGACCAAAATACAGCAGCGGCCGCCCAATTTTGAGCACTTTTATATTCACCCTTTTCTGCTAAGGTACCGCACATTCTACGCTTCTTATCATCGGGCTCATAAACCCACTTTTCACTCATAGTAAGAGAAGCTAAATCGTCTGCTTTTGTATTATCACCAGTAACAACCTTTGCACATAAACATGCCCACCAAATTGCTTCTCGTTTTGGTAATGCATGAGCAAGGAATATAACAGAGTCGGCAAAATATTCTTTTTCTAGTAATTTATTAATATATTCTTCTGGCGTCAGTTCAGGTTGCAATAACTCAAATGCTTCCTCATCAATAGCATCATAATATTCGGTAAGTTCCTGAGCTGTTTTTGCAATAATTTTTTTCATATGTCTTTAGTTCAAAAATATTAAATGTCAATAGATTCTATAAAACACATTTAATAATCTGCGATCTATTTTAGTGTGTAACATAAAGTTTCTAATTTATATTCTAATTATTTTCCATCAGGTTTAAAAAAATATTTCACTTTTTTTAATATAGTAAAGTATACAATGACAATTAAAATGACATACAAACAAAGTATACCAATTAAGATTACTGAATCATTAATACTTTCGGTAATTAAATAAATACCATATATTGCAAAAACCCAATATAAAAAACCCAAAACCTCATCTAATAAAGTGAATTTTGATGTATAGTAAATTAGTTTTTTTATATTCATATTTCATATCTTTGTGAAAGAAAATAGATTTATCTTATACTATATTTTCTATTAACAGCATTATTAAATTGTTGAGAATTTTTCTCCGCTGTAGAAATAGCCGCTATATATTTTTCTAACGGATTTTCCAAAAGAAAATATAACAATTGTAAATTTCCATTTCGCTGTAAAATAGTGAAAAGTTTAGGGCTTTTATTTTTAAGTCGTACAGATGCATGTGAAGAACGTTGCATAAAACCTTGCATCATAAGCAAACCAATTGGTGTTCCAACACCTGTAGCAGATGCGCCAGCAGATACACCTATACGTTTTGCTATTTGTTTGTATGCAGCACTTGCAGCAATCGCTATAGCGATTCTGGTAGCGACAGATGTCGCTAATTTTTTACCAATTAGCATCCGTCCAACAGTATATCCGGCACCAACTCCTGCTTGTTTAGCTAAAGATGAAATAGCTTTATCTGGAAAATACGAATAATAATGCTCAAGAACATGTACAATACTTTTATAAATAGGGCTTCTTTGATCACTAAGTCCAAATTTAACAAAATCTTCTACTATTGCAACCATAGCCTTATTTTCATAACCGATAGTGGCTGATCTTCCATCATCTCCAAGACCCAGCCCCTCTCCTGTGCGCTCAATCCCAAGCACAATGTCTTGACCAACAGAGTAGATTCCTTTCCCTAATGCGGTTGTAATATCGACTACATTATCTGTGAATTCCATGTATTTCTTCCATTTTATGTAACATAAGATTAATTAATCTTGGTAATACCGCCCTTAATTGCCACCATAGCAGAACCTTTAACATCAATTTTTGTTGCTTTGATTACAATCCCCGATGATGTTATCTCTATACTACTACCACCAACTTTAAGCTTAATTGACTTTTTACCAGTTATCAAAATATCAGTTGCATCAGTCGCAATTTCATTCTTAACACTTAATTTTCGATTACCTTTGCTAACCTTAATCGTTTCATCACCCTTCTCAATTGTTCGTGAGTGGTTATTTTTAATTATACTAGATTGATCATTTTTAACTAAATGATTAAAGTCTTTTTCAGCTTGAATAAAAATTTCTTCAGAACCTTTTAAATCTTCAAAACGAAGTTCATTATAGTTTTGTTTACCTGCACCTTTAGTGGACTGTGTTTTTATGCCACTTTGTGTTTTACTGGCATAGGGTGGTTTATTGTCACCATTGTAAACAGATCCCGTCACCAGAGGACGATCAGGATCACCATCAAGGAAATTAACTATAACTTCCTGTCCAATTCGAGGGATAAAGGAACCACCCCATTGATCTCCTGCCCAGGACTGAACAACTCTCAAATAACATGAGCTGCTTTCATTCTTTTTACCATATTGATCCCACATAAACTGGACCTTGATGCGGCCAAGCTTATCAATATAAATTTCTTCACCAGATGGACCTGTAACCACGGCTGATTGAGGACCTTTCATAACAGGTTTGTTTTGCATTCTTGCAGGTCGATAGTGTACATCCGCTGGAATACAAACAAAATTATTACCGTATTCTGATTGCCCTTCACTACCGGTAAAATAACTATTATCAAAAGCCCGGTGATAAATACCCGTTATAATATAGTTATCCTTTTCACTTTTAGCAGCATGTTTAGTTAATTTAAACTTGCCGCCAGCATAAAAACTGCTGCAATCACTCGTTGCTTCAATCGTACTGATTGCAACTTCTTCAGCTTCCATTCTAACTTTAATTAAGTTTTCACCATCTGTTGTGTCATACATTGATGGAAATTCGTAATGTTTAAAATTCTTAACTTTCGAAAATTTATTTTTTGTTGTAGAGCTAACTAATAGCTTCTTCTTTGGCTCATTAAAGTTGTAATCATTAATTGACCATTCACCTTTTCGAAACTCGTAACAATGTTCCCATTGAGTAATTTGAGTATCATTTTGATTTCCTTTTGAATAAGTAACTTCATTTTCATCACAGTATTCATAAGCATTTTGTTTGTCGACTAAATATAGTTTGTGTTTATTTTTTTCATGCTTAAAGTAATAAGCAATGCCTTCGTCTTCAAGAAGGCGGCTAATAAAGTCAAAATCACTTTCGTCATACTGAACACAATATTCTCTAGCCTTACCACCTTGAGCCATAAAATCAAAATCATTAAAGCCATGTTCTTTAAATATTTTTGAAACGATATCTTTAGTATTCATTTCCTGAAAAATACGCTGGTTATTTGTTTTCGTTAAAAACCATAACCAGGGAACAATCGTTAATTTATATTGACGAAGATCATTTGATTTTATTTCCCCAAAAGAAAATCGACTAACGTAACCTGTAAAGACACGTTCTTTATCGTTCTGCAGGGTAACTGTAACCAGCTCACCCACTAATTTTTGTGGATCAAGTGTCACATTTGCAGATAAAACTTCTAATTGAAATTCAAAAAGACGAGATATATATTCACCACCCTGGAATGAAGTTAATAACAACTCATCCTTTTTAAGTGGAGATGATATAGAGATTAAGCGGTGTTCCTGGGAAAGCTGATCCATTAATTGAATCCTCACAATGAGATTATTGTTAATTACATAATCTCTTCCGTGTGTATAATTATTGATAGATGTCTATTTTGACACCCTAAAATAATACTGCCCAAGTAATTGGGCAGTATTAATCAAACCATATAAAATAAAACTTATAGTGGTTTAGCAGTTTCTAAATCGTAACCAACGCGTTGTGGGCTAGAAGATTTATTTGTTGCATCATGATCATTATAATTAATCATGATCTTTGTAAAACTTAAAGTGATGTTTTCAACAGGTTCACCTTCAGCATCAGCCGAAATGCTGTAACCACTTACTAGACAGTTTTCTAAAGTGTAGTCCATATATTCTTGTACTTTATCAGCACCAGTACGAACAAACTTAACTGTTACTTTTTTACCAGCTGAACCTGTTACTGCTTCTTTAAAGATGCCTGTAACTGAGTTGTCCGCTGTTTTTGTTAGAGTTACTTCGCTGATACTTGGTCGAGTAGACTCACGATTTGACATATTACCGGGTTCCATTGAAATAC
>Ga0316204_10011867_pt1 | contig 10788 bp, 9 predicted proteins | sample 6monrhotite_MG_2_FD_205661 | JGI IMG/M metagenome (GOLD analysis project Ga0316204, IMG submission 205661) | Microbial mat bacterial communities from mineral coupon in-situ incubated in ocean water Damariscotta River, Maine, United States -... | ecosystem: Environmental > Aquatic > Marine >... | reverse complement strand
GGTGTTCTCGATTACCGGGTGGGTCGCGGCGGCATCCATGTTCGTCGGCGGTGCCGTCACTGATTGGGCGATCGACCAGCGCCGCGCCGCGTCTGCGGACAGCGTGAACATTCCCGTCGGCCCAAGCGTGTCCATGCGTTGAAGCGAAATCCAAAAAATGGCGCACCCGACAGGATTCGAACCTGTGGCCTCTGCCTTCGGAGCGCCTAAATAAGCCCTTTTCGCGCAAAGAGAAATCCAGCAACCATTTGAATTATATGTGTATTACGATGCAGTCCGATTCGTTCAAATGGTACAAAATGCGCTTTCAGTGTACCAAAATCGCACCAAAAAATGTACCAAGTGTTCATGTCTTGTTCACGGTGTTTTGCCTCAGGGAGCAGAGGTCGGGAATTTACCCCTGATTTCAGAAGGCACGGCCCGCAAAATACTGCAAGATGCGCCCTAACTGTACCAAAATTGTACCAAGTGTTCCTGGCTTGTTCACTGGGGGTTTTATCCTCAAGGGCATAGGCTGATACAGTGAAAACCTGAGCGATAAATGGCCTCTATATCACCCATTAACCATGTGAGCTGTGAGTTATAGAGAGGGGCGCTATCGCTCAGGATGGAACGGTAACATCTAAGCCACAATTAAATATGCTGGACTAGATTCAGCGTGCGTTCCGAAATTGCGATTTGTGCTTGAATTCCCCAATTAAAGCGGAGGAAGTCTTGCTCAATACCATCGGCAAAGATCACACCGCCTTCATTCATCCGCGAGGTTAGGTTGACGCTTTTATTGTTGTCGACTTCACCGAAGTTCAATTTGTTGCCAGTGGTTCGGCTTGGCCAGGGTTCGCGGGCAAAAAAGACCGCGCGTTGGTCATCGGGCGTGAAATCGACCTGGTGATGGGTTGCTGTCATGATCGAGCGCGCCCAGCCCGTCAGTCCTGTGCCTGTCGAGACGATTACACCGGAAGACGACTGGAACTCTACTTGTTCTTCAAATTGCACCTCATATCGAGCCGACTGGTGGGAGCGATGGCCGATGAATAACTCATTGAGTGCGGACAGCTTTTGTCCATCATCCAAATGTGCCTCCACCATAGTGCGGCGTTGCAGATCAATGTCCCCATGGGCAACACGTGGTAACAAGTTTGGCAAGATGTCAGCAGACAACGGCGTGAGGACGCCTTCGGTCTGATCTGGGTCCGGCGTGACACCGATGACCGGCTGTCCGCCCAGATACTTTGCCAGATTAGCCACCAAACCGTCCTGGCCTATGGCGATCACGATGTCATCTTGAGTGAACAGAAACCGGTCTAGGTCATCTCGCAGCACTTGTGTAATGGTCCAATCATCCGGCACCGCTTGTTTGGCTTGAGTGACGGCTGTGTTTTGCCGATCTCTTTGCGTCTCGAGCGTATCGAGACTTTGGCCGCGCGTTTCGAGAAAGAACGCGGCCTGCCCCCGCGTAGCATGGGTCGCCAGCAGACGGTCGAATTCTGTTTGTCTGGTCACCAACACCACACGGGGAGCGAGACTGGTCATTGTTGGACCTCCTTAGTTTGGGGTGCGGTATCAAAGACACCCCGGATTTGGGTCATCAGCCCCGCCAACATATCGGGCGTTACCGTCAAGTTGTCGATGCGCTCGAGTTTGCCTGCGAATTCCTGTGCGGCCATGGCCAACAGCACCGTGGGCTGCAAGTTCGCGTAGACATCCATCCGGGCCCGTTCCATATCGGCTTGAGCCTGTTCAACGACGCGGATTCGATCCGCTTCTGCGTTGGCATCAATTTTCATCGCTGCTGCCTGCGCTTCGGCTTCGGATCTTGCATTTTCATCTTCGCGGGCGATCAGGTCCTTTTGACGCGTCGCGAGCTCGATTTTGTTGTGGAGCTCATTTTCTGCGATAGCTCTCTCTTTCTCTACCGCCAAAGCCCGGCGAGCAAAGGTCGCTTCGTCCGCCTGTTGCTGCAGGCTTTCGAAGGTCGGTGCCTGAAGGGCACGTTCCAACTCGCTGCTGGGCGCGATGCTGGCGATGCTGACCCCCACCAGTTCCAGGCCCATATCGGTCAGTGCCGTGTCATTTGCGAAATCCGCCACCACCGCCTCCTGCAATGGTGCCGTGCCGGCCTCAAGCAGGTCACGCACCCCTTGCTGTTTGAGATACGCGTTGGTGAACTGGCGAACCCGCGCGATCAACACGTTGTTGACCTGATCGATCGGCTGGCCAATGTGTATTCCAACATCCAAATCGACGGTAAAATCGATGCGCTCGCCCAAACCTACTGGATCTGCGGCACGCCAGAAGATGGTACCTTGCACGGTCAAGTCTTGGTAATCGGCAGATTGGCCTTTCAGCAGAAAGGGCAGTTCCCGATCATCCATCGGGATTTCGGCAATCGAGGCGCCGTCAGGCAGGAACCAGAATGCCAGTCCCCGACCGGACCGTACGCGACGGCCTTTGCGGAAATGCTGGATGTGGGTCGATGCGTCGGCCCGCAATTGCCGTATGAGCGGATATGTTTTGATCTGCGCCATTGTCCATCTCCTTCCTTGCTTACGGGTATGTTCTCAGAATTCCCATGGCGGAAACGCCTTGCTGACGTCCTGTCACAGTGTTAGTGTCTATATAACACCAACTAGTTAGTGTCGTCAACACACTTAGTGCCATGAGCTATACCTACGACTATCCTCACCCATCCGTAACCACGGACATCGTGATCTTCACGGTAGAAAACGCGATTTTGAAAGTGCTTTTGATTAAGCGCAAAGATGCGCCCTTCAAAGGCTGTTGGGCCTTGCCTGGGGGCTTTGTGCGAATTGACGAAAGTGCGGACGATTGCGCCCTAAGGGAGCTTGAGGAGGAAACCGGGATCCGCGATATCTATCTTGAGCAGCTCTACACCTTTAGCGAACCGGGGCGCGATCCGCGCGAGCGTGTGATCAGCGTTGCCTACTTCGCGCTCAGCCCCTGTCAGGGGCTTTCTGTACAGGCGGGGACGGATGCGGACGATGCCGCATGGCAGGACATTGATGCTTTGCCCAAGTTGGCTTTCGACCATCAAGACATCATCGAAAAAGCACGCGAACGACTAACGGCGAAGATGGAATACTCGACCTTGGGCCTGATGTTCATGCCTGACGAGTTCACGTTGTCCGAGGTTCAGGGCCTCTACGAAATCGTATCAGGACAGGAACGTGATAAACGTAATTTCCGGAAATGGTTGCTCTCGTTAGATGTGATCGAAGAAACGGGAGGCATGAAAGCCTCAGGAGCGCATCGTCCGGCAAAGCTCTACAAGCTCAAGGACGAAAAGGATGTCGTGATCATTCGATAAAACGCGTCTGGCTTTACGAGCTTGGACATCAAGCGGTCGAGTTAAAACGACACCGTCCGTCTTCCGAATTTGCCATCTATCTAAGAGCGAACGAAGCAATTCTGTACAAATCCCACTTGCTGTGATAATGGTCTATAAATAGATCATTTGTTAAGTTTGAGACCTGTTTATGGATCATTTGTGAGTGCAGATGGGAAAGCCAACGACACGCAGTTATTCCCGCTATGGACGGGAGGCGGCTGAATTGCTCGGCCACATGATTCGCAATGCCCGCGTTGAGCGGGAATGGACGGTTGCGCAACTGGCGGAACGGGCCGGGGTGTCGCGCGGGCTCGTTCAGCGGATCGAAAAGGGCGACATGGGCTGTTCGATCGGCGCGGTGTTCGAGGTCGCAGCGCTTGTGGGGGTGCGCTTGTTTGACGCCGAACCCACCACGCTGACGCGTGAATTGGCGATGGCACGCGACAAGATGACCTTGTTGCCCAAAGCGGTGCGTCCCAGCCCGAAGGCGGTGAAAGATGAATTCTAAACCACGGCCTGAGGAAGCGTATGTTTGGATTTGGTTGCCCGGGACAACCGAACCTGTCGTGGTGGGCCGGATTGCGCGTGACGGCGAGCGCCTGATCTTCAACTACGGTCAAAGTTACCTCGCCCGGGAAGACGCGATTGCGATCTATGAACCGGAGCTGCCACTGGATCGTGGTGCGATTATGCCGCAATCCGGCTTGAACATAGCAAGCTGTCTACGTGACGGCGCGCCCGACGCCTGGGGTCGGCGGGTGATCCTAAACCGGACGCTTGGTCTCAGGGGCAAGGACGCGGATATCGGCGTACTCGACGAACTCACCTATATGCTCGAATCCGGTTCCGACCGGATTGGCGCATTGGATTTTCAGCTTTCGGCGACGGACTATGCGCCGCGTGCGGCGAAAGCCGCTACGCTCGAAGAGTTGCTGAACGCCGCCGAAAAGGTGGAAGCCGGTATGCCTTTAACTCCCGAGCTGGATCAAGCCTTGTTCCACGGCAGCTCGCTCGGCGGGGCGCGTCCCAAGGCGATGATCGAAGACGGTGATCGCAAACTGATCGCGAAGTTTTCTTCGTCAAACGACACCCACAATGTGGTGAAGGGAGAATTCGTCGCCATGCGTTTGGCGTCGATGATCGGTCTGCATGTGGCCCCGGTCCACTTGAAACGGGCAGCGGGCAAGGACGTGCTGTTGGTCGAGCGCTTCGATCGGGTGCGTGTGGCACAGGGGTGGGAGCGCAAACCGATGGTCTCCGCCCTGACGTTGTTCGGTCTCGATGAGATGATGGCCCGCTATGCCAGCTATGAAGACCTGGCGGAGATCATTCGCCACCGCTTCACAAAACCGAAAGAAACGTTGCGCGAACTGTTCGGGCGGTTGGTGTTCAATATTCTCTGTGGAAACACGGATGACCATGCCCGCAACCATGCTGCCTTTTGGGACGGCAAGGATCTGACGCTGACGCCGGCCTACGATATCTGCCCGCAAAACCGGACCGGTAACGAGGCCAGCCAAGCCATGCTGGTCGCGGGCGACAACCGAATGAGCAAGCTGTCGTCTTGCATCGAGGCTGCACCGCATTTTCTACTTGGCCCGGACAGTGCCGAGCAAATCGTCGCAGGTCAGATCAATGCTTTGCACGATACATGGCCAGAGGTCTGCGCCGAGGCCAACCTGAATCCGGTCGAACGCAGACTGCTCTCGGACCACATGTTCCTCAACCCTTATATCTTTGAAGGCGCACCGGAAAGCTTGGCCATCTTGCCGCGTCATCTACCCGAGTAAAGGGTATGACCATTCCATCTACATAGATAAGAAATATGTGGTTGCGGGGGGCTGCAACCAACTTAAATATTTGAAATAATTGAATATAATTATTGAAGGTAGAGGTTTATGCCGTAAAATGCAGGGGAGTGTCATCTTAGAAAATTTGTTCTGAGCAGGCAGAGAGGGTTGCCGTGTTGGAAAGTATGAGTTGGGTAGAAATAGGCCTGATATTTGTCACTGTTTCGGTCATTGGCATGATTGCTCTGTCACGAACATTGATGAAAAAGACCATTGCCGACGCTTCAAATGCACAGAGCTCTCAGTTGTTCGTTGGCCCGGTAAGTCATCTTCGAGACTCTCGAAATGACTGGCAAGACATCCCAAGGGCGGGGTGCGAGCACGGTCAAAATTCGAAAGCGCCGATCATTCTCCGCAATCCCCGATGACATTCTCGAAGACAAGCGCATGCGCACGGAAACTCGTCTGGTTCTGGGCTGGTTGATCGGTCGCCCAGATGGATGGATCGTTCGCGTGCGCCACGTCATGGCCGTGTTGGGTTTGTCTGAAGGACGATGGAAAACGTCCCGGCGAGAAATGGAAAAGTACGGCTACTTACAGCAGGCCCGAACCCAAACGACGGACGGGACGTTTCATTGGGAGCACGCTGTTTCAGATACTCCGGCCGAAGCCTCTGACCCCATCGGTGGATTATCCACCGATGGACGATCCATCAATGGAAAACCCGCCGATATACCAACATCACCCTACCAAAAAGATTCAAACACCCCATCCCCTTGCCCCTTCCCCGGCGACATTCAAATTTCGCAGGCGTGTGTGGGAGAAGCCCTGCAACGATTTCCCGGTTACGACATCCAGGCACTGGAAACCGAATGGCGAAAAGCCGTGGTGAAGAAAGGCTGCATGCCGAGAAACGCGGACAAGGCCTTTCTTGGCTGGGCCGCGATCTACGTCAAAAACCATCCCCTGCCGTTTGGCGGGACATTTTGAACTGACTCCCACACATGAAAGAAACCAAAACCATGGCTACCATCAATTTTGTTTTGCAAGGCAAGGGCGGCGTTGGGAAATCGCTGATCGCATCGATGTTGGCGCAGCATTATCAGGACCAGGGCATCGAGACGATGTGCTTCGACACCGACCCAGTCAACCGAACCTTTGCAAGCACGCATAGAGAATCTGGTTCTTGCTCAAAAGCAATTGAAGGCGGAGCTAACGGCACCTGGACATGGCTAAAGAGAAGCGCACCTGCACCATCAAAGCGCACGTCACGCCAGAAGAATACGCCCGGCTGAAATATGACGCCGGGCGGTTCAACTTCACCATGTCGGATTATGTGCGCCGCGTGATGACAGAATTTAAGATCCCACAAACTGTGGTGGACGCACGGGCGATCGTAGACCTGTTTAAGGTCAGCGCCGATTTGGCGCGGCTGGGCAATCTGTTCAAGATGGCATTGAATGACGATGACTTTCAGGACTCAGGTGCAGAAACGATGGAGGTTCAAAAGTTGATTAGGGATATCGAGGCCACTCGCCAATGTTTGTGTGATCAAATTCAGGCTCTATCAAAAAAATAACAGGCCCATGACCCACGCAAAGAAAACTACCAGCCAGACGAATGATCTGCCGTTCGGGTTCCGTTTTTGACTGGGAAGAAGATATTATCAAAACTCGTCCTGAATGTCCGAAATTGACCCAAAGAGGGCTTTCCTATCGAAGACAACATGGGTGTGAACTCATTCTTCTGGACACTGTATAGCTGTGTTACGCTCCCACCAATGCGTTGTGTGATTTGCACTGCGCAGCATGGGCTAAGGGGGTAAATATGCGGAAGTCGGTTTTTGGGGTAAACATCAGATGTTGGGCCGGATGCATGTGCATGGCTTTCTCCCTGATGACGTTCTTTCCAGAGGTTGCGATAGCACAGTCTAGCGAAACTGAGAGGGCCACCAACCAAGTCTTGGAATTAATTCGGGCAGGGAACCTCGACAAGGCCATAGAGCTAGCCCAAAAATCCATAACGCTTGCCAAACGAGAGTTTGGTGCTGAGCATCGCACAACGGCAACAACCATCAGCAATCTTGCTTTTCTATATCAATCCCAAGGACGCAACAGTGAGGCCATAGATCTTTTTGAACGTGCCTTGAAGATAAGAATGAAAGTCCTTGGGTCCGAGGACTCAGACGCGGATGAATCCTTCAACAGCATCGCTACGCTGCTCTATAAGCAACGACGTTACAATGAGGCCATAAGTTATTATGAGCGTCTCTTGCAAATAAGAGTGAAAGCACTCGGGCCAGATCACATGGACGTGGCCCAAACCCTGAATAACATTGCTACCATCCATAAGGAGCAAGGCCATTACGGCGAGGCCGAAAGCCATTACATGAGCGCCTTGGCCATTAATGAGAAAGCGTTAGGGCTCGAACATCCTACCGTGTCTATAACGCTCAACGACTTGGGTATGATGTATTTTGCTCAAGGTCATTACGATAAGGTCGAACCTTTGTTCCAGCGTACTCTAGCCATTAGAGAGAAGGCTTTTGGACCGGACCATAAAAGTGTGGCTGAAGCACTCTTCAACCTCGCGCGGGTGTATAATGAACAGGGCCGTTTTGCGGATGCCGAACGTCTTTTTCAGCGCACTTTGGACATCCAATTAAAAAACTATGGACCTGAGCACCCAGTCGTAGCTAACAGTCTCAACGGTCTTGCTGGCCTATTTGCGGACCAAGGTTACTATGGAAAGGCCGAACCTCTTTACAAACGCGCCCTAGCCATTCGGGAGAAGGTCGATGGACCCGAGAGCGTGAGCGTAGCCGTTTCCCTCAACAATCTTTCTTTTCTTTATACGACCCAAGGCCGCTACGCTGAGGCCGAGCCTCTTTTACTGCGTGCCTTGAACAATTGGACACACGCCCTCGGGTCAGAGCACCCAGATGTGTCTACAGGGCTCAGCAACCTTGCGGCGGTTTATGATTCTCAGGGGCGTTACACCGAGGCCGAGCCTCTTTACAAACGCGCCTTGGCCATAATGGAAAATTTCTATGGTCCCGAGCACCCTGACGTAGCTTTGAGCCTCAATAATCTTGCGGGGGTGTATGATTCTCAAGACCGTTACGCAGAGGCTAAGCCTCTTTACAAACGCGCTCTGTCTATTCGGGAGAAAGTTCTCGGGCCTGCGCATCTCGACGTGGCGGTAAGTCTCAACAATCTTGGGATGTTATATTTTGAGCAAGGCGATTACGGTGAGGCTGAGCCCCTTTACAAACGCGCCCTGATCATTCAGGAGGACGTCCTTGGAGGCAAGCACCCAGACGTTGCCGTGACCCTTGATAACCTTGCGTTTATGTATTTTCTTCAAGGCCGCCACGACGATGCATTGTCTTTAATGCGGCGCGTCGGAAACATCTATAAAGACCGTGCTGTAAAATCTACGGGGCAGCTCTCTCGCGGTGCTATGAGTGAGTTTATGTCACAAAAAAGTGCCTTTCGCCGGTTCATTTCAATTGGCAATCATGTGCTGACCGACAATCGGTTAGACAATGGTTCTTTCAAAAAATTATTCAATGAAATGTTCGAAATCGGGCAACTTGCAAAAGCCACTGATACCGCCGCAACGATGGCTATGGTGGGCGCGCGTTTTGCTGTCGGTGAAGATGGTCTCGCCAAAGCGGTTCGAGAACGACAGAACTTGGTAAGTCGATGGAGGCAGGTCGATAAGGATGTCATTTCGGCGTCCAGTCTACCGACACATCAGCGCGACAAGGACGGCGAGATACGATTGCGTCGCGAATTGAAAAGCTTGAGCCAGCGAATTGCGGACCTAGATCAACGGTTGGCTGTCAAATTTCCCGAATACACAGAATTAAGTTCCCCCAAACCGTTTCCCTTGTCGGAAGCTCAGCACCTCCTCAATTCAAATGAAGCGCTGCTAACATATGTTGTGGCCGACCAGCAAATATTTCTCTGGGCGGCCCGCCAAGGTGAGGCCCGCATATACAAAATTATCATGCCTAGGACAGAGCTCGCCGAAACAGTAAAGGTTTTACGTCAAGCCCTTGATCCGGATAAGGCTGACACAATTGAAGACATGCCCGCTTTCGATACGGTCCGCGCACACGATCTTTATGAGAAGATTTTTAAGGTGGCGGAACCCATGCTGAAAGGTGTGAATCATATCTTTGTTGTACCTGACGGTCCCTTGCAAAGTTTGCCTCTACATATACTGGTGACTGAAAAAACAAAGTCTAGCATCAACAATTTTGAAGACTATCGCTACGTTCCGTGGCTGGCCAAGAAATATGCCCTGACCACTCTGCCTTCGGTGTCGTCTCTGCGTACCCTCGAATATTTCACCAAAGCCACTAAGGCACCAAAGCCTTTCTTAGGCATCGGCGATCCCCTGGTCGGACAAAATTCTGACAATCGAGAAAAAGTCACATTGAACGAACTCTATGCGGCTCCTGGAGTTGTGAATGCAGATGCTGTACGGGCGATGTTTAGCCGCGTTGAGCTCACCGGCGTTGGGCTGGAAGTTATGTCAGATATATTAGGGGGGGAGCGCTCTGATGTCGTTTTACGAGAACGTGCAACAGAGAAATGGATCAAGCATACCAATTTAAGTGATTATCGCATTATGGCCTTTGCAACACATGGAGTCGTGGCGGGTGATCTCGGCGCAACAGGGGAGGCTGCCTTGTTAATGACCCCCCCAAAAATTAGCACGAAAGAAGACGATGGCATTTTGACAACCAGTGAAATCACGGCGTTGAAACTGAATGCTGACTTGGTGATATTGTTAGCCTGTGACACGGCTGCAGGGGACGGCGCACCTGGGGCTGAGGCTTTGTCTGGTTTAGCCAAAGCCTTTTTCTATGCAGGCGGCCGCTCGCTGTTGGTTTCGCATTGGCCCGTAAGCGAAAGCGCAGGGGTCATGCTTACAGCCCAGATGATTGAGGAGACAGCAAATGACAATTCAATTGGATATGCCGAAGGTCTACGGCGTTCCATGCTGAAACTGATGCAAATGACCAAATATCCGCATATGTCTCACCCACGTTTTTGGGCGCCATTCGTAGTGGTCGGTGAAGGCGGAATTCAATAGACCAATTGATTTTGGGCCCTGATAATATTTGCGTGTCTACATGGAAATTGAATTGCATTCTCTATCTGACGCGAGTTGTGATTTTGGATAGAGTGGCGTTGACGATAAATGTAACAGAGCACGATTTTAACCCGAAGAGTGTATCACTCTAAAAGAAATCTTCTGCCTTGCAGGATGGATCAAAGCGAAAACTACTATTTGGTTTGCTGTCAGATTTAGGTGGGGGCTTTTGCTTCGTCCCCTGCTTGGCTGGAGCGCACAGTGCGCGCTTGGCGTGATCCGGTTTTATATCAACAGACATGGTTTTGAGCTCATCACGGATGGACTGAATTTGGCGGCGGAAGCTGTTGTAGGTCACGCTCAACTTCGGACCTACGTCGACGACCGTCTTGCAATGGGATGGTCGCCGGAGCGGATCGTGGGCCGCCTCAGGCTGGAGCAATCAGATCACACCGTGGGCATCGAGACAATCTATCGCTACATTTACCGCCCGCGCATGCGTCGCGAAAAGCTGTGGCGTTTCCTGCCGCGCGCCAAGGT
>Ga0316204_10011866_pt1 | contig 10789 bp, 7 predicted proteins | sample 6monrhotite_MG_2_FD_205661 | JGI IMG/M metagenome (GOLD analysis project Ga0316204, IMG submission 205661) | Microbial mat bacterial communities from mineral coupon in-situ incubated in ocean water Damariscotta River, Maine, United States -... | ecosystem: Environmental > Aquatic > Marine >... | reverse complement strand
GGTTGTAGGTCAAAGTAACGCGTTCCCAAATAAGTGTGATTTGACGGTCATACTGACATCCCCTCCAATGATCCGACAAGACACCAGATTGTGTCTGGGGACATAAGAGCGCTGGGAGGCATTCATGACTGCTGAAAACACTGAAACAAGCTGGGTCAAAGTGGCTGATGTCGATGACCTCGCCGAAGGGCGCGTCATGACTGTCACAGCAGGCACGCTCTCTCTGGCGCTGACACATTTTTCCGGGCAGTACGCCGCCATGGACAATCGCTGTCCCCACCAAGGCGGGCCGCTCGGCGAGGGCTCGATTGAAGACGGTATCGATGGCCAGTGCTGGCTGCGCTGTCCCTGGCACGGCTGGGACTTCGATCCCCTGACCGGCAAACCTCCAGGGGGTCATGAAGATACTGGCCAGCAAATGTATTCTGTCGACGTTCGCGATGACGGCATTTATGTGGAAGTGCCCGCAGAACCTGAAAGCCCCCGCACGATCTCACATGTCATGGCGGACACGATGGTCAATTGGGGCGTGAAACGCGTCTTCGGCATGGTGGGCCATTCCAATCTTGGTGTTGCTGAAGCTTTGCGGATGAAAGAACGGGACGGCGATCTTGGCTATATCGGCATTCGCCATGAGGGTGCTGCCGCCTTTGCCTGTTCAGGCTATGCGAAGCTCTCGGGAAGGCCCGCTGCCTGTCTTGCCATTGCAGGCCCAGGTGCCACTAATCTTCTCACCGGCTTGTGGGATGCAAAGGTCGACCGGGCCCCTGCGCTCGCACTAACGGGCCAGGTGAATGTTCAGGTGTTGGGCCCTGGCTCCTTCCAGGAGATCGATCTCGCATCGGCGTTTGAGAGTGTCGCCCATTTCTCGCAAACCGTTCTGCACTCGTCCAAACATGCGGAATTGATGACACTTGCCTGTCGCAGCGCAATTGTTAATCGGGATGTGTCCCATCTCATCTTCCCGGACGATGTACAGACGATCCCTGCCGATGAAAGTGTCGAAGCGGGCAGTCCGGACGGTCGTCTGGGTGATATGGCCGTGACGCCCTCAGACGCATCGATTGCCCAGGCAATTGACCTCATTTCAAAGGCCAAGCGCCCCGTCATCATTGCAGGCTACGGCGCGCGCGATGCGTCTGACGCCGTCATTGCCTTTGCCGAGCGGCTCAACGCACCGGTGCTCACAACATTCAAGGCCAAGGGGCTGATCTCCGACAAGCATCCCTGTGGTGCTGGTGTGCTCGGCCGCTCAGGGACGCCGATTGCCAGCTGGTTCATGAATGAAGCAGACCTGCTGATCGCCCTTGGCAGTTCATTCTCCGATCATACTGGTATCGAAAAATCGAAGCCCATTGTGCAGGTGGACTTTGATCCCATGCATCTTGGCAAGACGCACCCGGTAGACTGCCCGGTGCTCGGCGACATAGGGCAGGCTCTTGCCGCTTTTGAAAGGGGTCTACCAAAGACCCTCACTTCAGAAAACCAGAGAGGCGAAATTGCCGAACGCTGGCAAATCTGGCGCGATGAAAAGAAGAGCCGCGCACAGGATGACCGAGGCGACGGCCTTAACTCGGCCAGCATTTTTGCGTCGCTTACGGAGCTTGTTCCCGAAAATGCGGTTATCGCCGTTGATGTGGGCAACAACACCTACTCCTTCGGGCGCTATTTTGAATGTACGGAGCAAGACGTCCTGATGTCTGGATATCTAGGCTCCATCGGCTTTTCTTTCCCAGCCGCTATGGGCGCCTGGGCAGCCGTTCAGGACTTCCCTGAATATGCGGGCCGTCCAGTCGTCTCTGTCTCTGGCGATGGTGGATTTGGACAGTACATGGCGGAGTTCACCACGGCGGTGAAATACGGCATGAACATCACCCACATCCTGCTCAACAATTCTGAGCTCGGAAAGATTTCCAAAGAGCAAAAGGCGGGTGAATGGCCGGTCTGGCAGACTACACTGCACAACCCCAGCTTCGCTGCCTATGCGCGGCTTTGTGGGGGACACGGCGTCAAGGTGACCGACAAGGCAGAGCTCGCCCAAGCCATCCAGGATGCGCTATCCTTTGACGGCCCTGCTTTGGTTGAAATCATCTCAGACTCGGATTTGCTCTGACCCCGGAGCATGCAAAAACACTGAATACAGGAGAATATTGGAGATTCTCTTGGTTTGGGAACGATTTGACGGGCCAAATAGAGACCGGGTTTTACTTTTTTTAACCTTGCACTGACTAAATACACCCCTTGTTTCTCGGGGGAGTGAGATGGTCGACGCAGTTGCGAAAAAGGGCGAAGAACTCGCTCGAGCCGATGATATCGAGGCCCTTTTTTCCGAGGCCATCGAAGCACTGGATGATGGCTTTGCGGTCTATGACAGCGAATTCCGTGTGCTCTATGCAAATGACCAAGCCAGAAAAGACTTCAAAGACTGGTACGAGGTCATCGAAGCCGGCGGTACATTTAAGGATGGCATGCTGGCATCCCTGCGGAGCATTACAAAATACTCTGAAGAGGATGACTTGGACGAGCTTGCAGAAGTCGCGGTAAACATGCTGCTGGACGGCGAGCCCCTGAAGACCGCCATGCCTGACGGCCGCACGCTCCTGATTACCCACAGACCCATGACCGGTGATCGTTGGGTAGGAACGTCCATCGATATGACAGATGAGCTGGTGCGCCAGCAAGAACTTAAAGACATGAAGAAAGAGGCGGAGGCCGCGTCGCGCGCCAAGTCGCAGTTTCTTGCAAATATGAGCCATGAGATCCGCACACCGCTTAATGCTGTGTTGGGATTTGCGAGCCTCATTAAGGACACCGAACTTGATGAACGGCAGTCGGATTATATCGAGACCATTGCCGAAAGTGGCGAGTCTCTGCTTTCGATCCTGAACGACGTCCTGGATGTCTCGAAGATTGAAGCCGGTGCGCTCGACCTGGACGAAACCGAAGTCAATATTGAGCGGCTCATTCGTAGCGTCATGGCCTTAATGTCCGTGCGCGCTCAGTCGAAAGACCTTGAAATTGCGTCCTATGTGGACCCGAATATCCCGGTCTCTCTGATCGGAGACCAGGGGCGCATCCGTCAGATCCTCGTCAACCTTATTGGCAATGCGATCAAATTTACGGAAGAAGGAGGCATCTCCCTTGAGGTGCGCCTGGAAGACCGCCTTCCGGGCGATAAGGTCGGCATCCTTTTCAGTGTCAGCGACACGGGCATGGGGATCTCACCTGAACAACAGGCCCAACTTTTTGAGCGTTTCACGCAAGCCGATGTGTCCACCACGCGCGAGTTTGGCGGCACCGGCCTCGGCCTTTCTATCTGCCACGATCTTGTGGAGCTCATGGAAGGAACACTTGAGGTTCAGAGCGAGATTGGCGAAGGCAGTACGTTTAAGGCCCGTATCGTCCTGGAAGCAGATGATGGTGATGAACGCTATCTCGACTCCGACGATGCCCAGACGTTGCGCGGACGTCGACTCCTTGTTGTAGACGACAACCAAGTCAATCTGCGTGTTATCGGTCTTATGCTGGCAGCCTATGGGTGCCGCGTGGAAACGGTCGAAGACCCGCTGACTGCCCGTGATGCAATCCTGGCCGCACAGGAGAAGGGCAAACCTTTCGAGACCATCATTATCGACCACATGATGCCGGGGATGGACGGCGTGCAACTTGCTGCACAGATGCAGGAAGATGCAGAGATCAAACCGGTCAAACTCATTCTTTCCTCTTCCGGCATTGCTACAGCAAGTCAGGCAGAAGAATGGGGCTTCGATGCGATTGCGCCCAAACCCATAAGCCAGCGGCGCCTTATCAACACACTGAACCGGTTCTTCGAAAATATGCCGACAAAGGTAAAAGAGAAGGCAACAGCACCGAAGAAGAAGGTCAAGAAGAAGGCTCCTGCGCCAAAGAGACCGTCGGGCGATGGTTCAGGGTGCCGAATACTTCTCGCAGATGATAATCCAACGAACCTCAAATTCATCCAGAGCGCCCTGGAGAAACATCCGGTAACAATCGACACGGTTGGCGACGGGCGTGAAGCTGTAACGGCTGCTAGATCGCTGCCCTATGATCTGGTGCTCATGGACGTTCAAATGATTCATATGGATGGCATCGAGGCGACCAAACGCATTCGCAAGCTCGGTGGGGATATTGGCAACGTACCGATCATCGCGATTACAGCGAGCGCCATGGCAGGCGACCGTGAGCGCTGCATTGACGCCGGCATGAACGACTATCTGGCAAAACCTGTTGCCATTGACCAGTTGCTCGACAAGATCCGCTACTGGACAGAAGAAGCCGTTCGCGAAGCCTAGAGCTAAAACCTTCTCAAAAAAGGAAGCCGTGATATAATCGCAGCTTCTCTTAGGAGTGCTCTGACAGTGATCAAATAACCACCGGAAATTCGTGACGACGGGCCCCACAATTGGGCGGCCCGCGCTTTCTGGCTATTTGATCTTTGGAGCTTTCATGCAACCGATTATTTATGACGTCGCCGTTTCGGCGGACGGTTTCATTTGTGGTGCGTCCGATGACGTATCTCTTTTTCCCCATTCCGGCCCAGTTGTTGACGACTATCTTGAACGGATGGCGACCTATTCATGTGCATTGATGGGGCGGCGAACCTATGAGTTCGGCTACGCTCATGGACTACCACCAGGCGCCAACCCCTATCCGGCCATGCAATCCCTGGTTTTTTCAAAAACTATCGTTCTTCCGGAGAACTCAGAGGTTGAAACTGTTGAGCGTGCGCCGCTCGACCGGATTGATGAGCTGCGGCGAACCAGCCCCGGTCCCATCTATCTGTGCGGTGGGGGCAATTTTGCCGGTTGGCTCCTATCGCACGACCGCATTGATCTGCTCCGATTGAAGCGGGCACCGATATTCTATGGATCCGGGGTCAGGCTGTTTGGACCCCACCCCCAGCCAATCTCCGCCCGGTTAACCCTGTCCAAGCTCTACGATGGCGGGGTGCTTTTCCAGGAGTTCGCCCTAACTTCATAAGATCTATATTCTGACAAACCAAGAGACGGGGCACAGAGTAGAAAAATATCCACATGTGACCGGCTCTTTTTCTCGATCTCGTTGTTTTTGCTCGCAATTCCGGGTATCGATGGGAAAACGAAAACCTGGGGAGGTTTCCAGCCTATGTATAAAGAATTGGATGCTGCGTGGACCGAATTGACGCAGCCAGGACAAATGTTCGAAGTCGATACCGCTGACGCGCTCGGCCGGACCATCAAAACGTTTAAACATGCGCCTGCAAGTCTGCGGGATATCTGGTTGCTCACCGCCGCCCATGGCGACAAGGACCATCTGGTGTATCAGGATGAGCGGTGGACATATACCGAAGCCCACAATGAAGTGGCTGCGATTGCTGCATGGTTGACTGCCCAGGGCATTGGACAACATGACCGCGTTGCCATTGCCATGCGCAACTATCCAGAGTGGATGCTTGCCTATTGGGCAATCATTTCAATCGGCGCCGTAGCTGTTGGCATGAATGCCTGGTGGGTGCCGGATGAAATGAAATACGGCCTAGAAGATTCTGACGTGAAAGTCTTGATCGCAGATGGCGAACGCCTTGAGCGCTTCCTGCAGGTCCGTGACGCATTTCCTGATATGAAGGTCGCAGGCGTTCGCTTGCCAGAAGCGCTTCAAGGAACTGAAGGCGTGACACCCTGGGCGGAAGTGAAAGCAACCACGCCAAACATGCCCGATGTTACCATCGCGCCAGATGATGATGCCTGCATCTTCTATACATCCGGCACGACGGGTCGTCCGAAGGGTGCCCAGCTCACCCATCGGGGGTGCGTGAACAATATCATGAACATCGCCTTCTCTGCCCAGTGTCAGGGACTTGCCCTTGCCATGGTCGAAGGCGAGGCAGCGGTCAAAGAACTCCAGGCTACTGAGCCTGCGGCCATGACTGCGCTGGTAGCGACACCACTCTTCCACGTCACAGCCAATAACTGCGTGGCCCATGCGGCAACGGTCAGTGGCGGGAAGCTCGTGCACATGTATCGCTGGGATGCGGGCGAAGCGCTTCGTCTCATCGAAGCAGAAAAAATCACCCATCTGAGTGGTGTGCCGGTTATGTCTCGAGAGATCATCGCACATCCCGACTTTGCAACGACAGACACCTCAACCATGGTTTCCATCGGGGGTGGCGGTGCTCAGTTGCAACCTGACCTAGTCGGCAAGCTCGACACGACAATGGAAAATGCGCGCCCCTCAACGGGCTATGGCATGACTGAAACCTGCGGCATCATCACATCGGTTGGCGCCGACTATTTCGTCGACAAGCCTGCAAGTGCGGGGCGGGCCATGCCTGTCTTCGAAACCAAGTGCATTGATGCCAATGGTGACGAAGTGAAGCCTGGTGAAGCAGGCGAGCTGTGTGTGCGGGGTGCACCTGTCATCAAGGGCTATCTCAACCGTGAAGAAGCTACAGCTGAAGCCATCCAGGATGGATGGTTGCGCACTGGCGACATTGTGAAGATCGACGAAGACGGGTTCATCTTCATCGTCGACCGCGCCAAAGACATGGTACTGCGCGGCGGTGAAAACGTGTTCTGTTCTGAAGTTGAGAGCGCGATTTTCGAGCATGACGCGGTCGCTGAATGTGTCGTCTTTGGGGTCCCTGATGATCGTCTGGGCGAAGAAGTCGGTGCGGTGATCGTTCCTGCAAAAGGCAAGACTGTTTCAGCGGAAGAACTCCGAGCGTTCTGCAAGGAGAAGCTCGCAGCCTACAAGATCCCGCGCTACATCTGGACGCAGGCTGAAAATCTGCCACGCAATGCGAGCGGTAAATTCCTCAAGAAGGAATTGCGCAACACAATGGACGTGAAGCTCGCAAGCTAGTCTTTGAGAAAATCGACAATGAGGTCGGCCACTTTTTCCGGTGCTTCCAGCTGGGGAAAGTGGCCGATGTCGTTTAGGGCTTCGAATTGATAGCCCCCGGTGAAAGCTGGCTCTGCAAGAGCGTAGCGCTCAATTGACACGGCGCCATCAGCATCACCCGCGATCACCAAAGTCGGAACAATGATTTCTGACTCCGCTGAAGACACGCGCCCTTCATTCAGATCGCCGTCGAAGAGCGCCCAATAATATCCAAGGATCCCATCCAGGGCACCGGGCTCCCCCATGGTCGTTTTGATATCTGCAAGCTCCGCTTCCGGCACATCGAAGGTGGGTGCCCAGGCCTGATAGATCCCATCAATGTGGGAAAAATCGTTCATGGCCACCCATTCGCGAATGAAGGGCAGCTGGTAGTAGAGAAAATGCGGGGCCTCGAGAAATATCGACGGATCGTCCGCGACCGCCCGCGCATGGGGGACGGAGAGGGCAATCAGCTTCGTAACCTTCGAGGGGTTGGCCGTGGTTGCCTCGTAAACCGTTGATGCCCCCCAATCATGCCCAATTAGAATTGCGCTCTCTTCTCCCAGGGCATCGATCAGCGCCAACGCGTCCTGCCCCAAGGCACGAACACTATAATCTCCCGTCTCGCTCGCGGTTGTGGGCGGATAGCCTCGCGTGAACGGTGCCACGACGCGGTAGCCTTCCCCGGCAATGCGCGATTGCACAGACGCCCAACTGCGGGCGGTTTCAGGATATCCGTGAAACAAAAGGACCAGCGGCCCTGCGCCTTCTTCCAGATAGGCGAAGGTGATGCCATTGGCATCCACATATTTCAGTTCTTCCGCACTGGCCGTTGTGGCGCCAAGTATCCCTCCCCAAAGGAACATCAACGTCAGACAGGCAGGCGTTCGGACAAATGTCATTTTGAGTTGTTGAATCATCTTGCGCCCTCCCGGCCAGCTTTCGCCCATGGTAGGCAGTGCGCGGTCGAGAAACAAATTACCCCAGTAACCGTCACTCTGGCGTATGGGTGGCGACTGCTTTTTGTGCTTTCGCTGGCGTGAGCCCACAAAGACGCAATATGCCTTCACAGGTCCTGGCCGTTTTGACAGGGTCGGCGCCGGTTTCAATTTGGGTCCGGATGCTGACAATGATCAGGCTTGCGATCTGATCTAAGAAAAACTCATCTAGTTCAATGTCGAACATTCCCTGGCCAACACCAAGTTGCAGATCTGCTCTGAGAAACTGCAAGATGTCTCCGCGCACTGGGGGCAGGTGCTGAAGCGCGCCAATGATGACAGCGCCCCAAGCGGCCTCACTAACCGCCATGCGGATGGCACGCGTTGTCGCCGTAACCATCCGAGCAACCGCGCTGTCCACAGCCCTCATCTCATTGTCGATCTCGCGCGCCATCTCAATCGCGACACGTTGAGCTGCTTCGGTCAGAATTTCATCCTTGTCCGCGAAGTGATTGTAAAAAGTGCCATTGGCGAGCCCCGCATGCTCCGTGATGTCGCTGATCTTTGCGAGATCCATGCCCTTCTGCGCGATCACCTCCACCGTGCTGTCAATCAGCGCTAACCGCGTGCGGTCCCGCTTAGGCAAGCCCTTGCTCTGATCTCGAAATAGCGCCTGTGACGACACGTGCGACTCTCCTTGCCGGTCAATTGGGCCCTATTAGACCCCAGAAATGCTCATGATTTGACTCATTTCCATTTTTGACATATCTCTCATTTTTGAGAGCTCTCTCATTTATGGAGACGTTATGTTGGAAACGCAAGTCCTTATTGTTGGCGCCGGTCCCGTCGGACAAATGGCCGCGCTTCTACTGGCACGCCAGGGCGTCCAGTCCATCATTGTTGATCGTCGTGAAACACGCCTGACGGCTCCCAAAGCACATGCAGTTAACTCCCGAACACTCGAGATCTGTGAGTCTGTTGGGGTTTCCGCAGAGAAAATCCGCAGCACCGGGGCGCCAGCTGATGAAGCCGGGTGGGTTCGGTTCGCCTCAACGCTCACCGGAACTCATTTTGGGCACCTGCCCTATGAGCGGCAACAGGACGATGTTAAAGACCTCACCCCCTTCCCGCTCTCCAATATTGCGCAGCCTGATTTTGAGGAACTGCTGGAGGCTGAGTTACTCCGCTGCCCGCAGGTAACGCTTCTTCGGGGAACTGAATGCTTAAGCTTGACGGAGAAGCCTGAAGCGGTCGTCGCATCCCTGTCATCTTCTAAAAATGGTCCGGAGCAGGTCTCTTGCCGCTATGTGATTGCCGCCGATGGCGCCAATTCACCTATTCGGTCTGCGCTTGGTGTTGAGCTCGAAGGTCCTGAGGGCCTTCAGCACAATATGATGATCCATTTTGAAGCTGACCTCAGCAAACTGGTAGCTGACAGGCCCGGCATTCTCTACTTTCTGTTTGAGCCGGAAGCGCAAGGTGCATTGATTGCCTATGACCTTGGCAAGACATGGGTTCTTATGCACGGGTTTGATCCATCGACCGCCTCACCAGAATCATTTGATGAAGCTACATGCAGAGGTCTGGTCGAGAAAGCCGTCGGCGCCTCCCTACCTGAGCTTAAGATCAAGAATGTTGGCCCCTGGACGATGTGTGCCCAAGTGGCGGAACGCTATCGCGCCGGTCGGATCTTCTTGGCGGGCGATGCAGCCCATCGCTTTCCGCCAACAGGCGGACTTGGTCTCAATACCGGTATTGGTGATGCACAGAACGTCGCCTGGAAAATCGCAGCGGTTGAAAATGGCTGGGCCGGTGACGCGCTCCTGGACAGTTATGAAACCGAACGCCGCCCGGTTGCGCAAATCAACACAGAACAAAGTCTTGAGAATGCGGGGAAGATGTTCGACCTCTTTGCCGCCCTCTACGGCGCTGACCCAGAGAAGACGCGGGAGCGGTTTGACGCAATGTGTAAGGACCCTGCAGCTTTTCCCGAGCTCGCTCCCGCTATCGAGCTTCAGCGGCCACACTTTGACAGCCTTAACCTCCAGCTTGGATATCGATACGTGTCGGACGCCATCCTAGATGCAGAGCCCCTCGACAAAGAAGCGGACATAGATATCAGTCGCTACATCCCGTCCACACAGACTGGCGCAATTCTTCCGCATCAATGGCTAAAACAGAGCGGCGAAGAAAAGTCGCTTTTGTCTTTGATCCCCATGGACCGCTTCACGCTTCTTGCGGGACCGGATGGAGGCGCATGGGCCGAGCTGATTTCCGCCTTCCCGGCGCCGATATCTTTGCTGGTAGATGGCCTCGATTATGAGGCAAGCATCAATTGGTCGAATTTCACTGGTTTGCCTGATCAAGGGGCCCTTCTCATTCGTCCGGACCGGCATATCGCACACCGATATAGGTCAGCCTGTTCGGGTGAGCAGTTTTTGAACGATCTCGCCTCGCTTCTTTCGCACAAAGAAAAGGAACTCCTTCATGGATCTCGGGCTTAAAGGAAAAACAGCCATCGTCTGCGCGTCATCTCGTGGTCTTGGCAAGGCCTGCGCGGCATCACTTGCGCGCGAAGGTGTCAATGTCGTGATCAATGGCCGAGCGGAACATACGCTGGCCGATGCTAAATCAGAGATTGAGGCGGTCGGCTCCGGCACAGTGACCGCCATTGCCGGTGACCTCAACACAGAAGAAGGCCGGGCCAAGCTTATCGCCATTGCACCTAACGCGGATATTCTGGTCAACAACAATGAAGGCCCGCCCCCCGGCGCATTCGAACAGTGGGAGCTGGAAGACTGGCAGGCTGCCCTTGATGCCAACTTCCTGGCACCTGTCTTTATGATCAAGTCTCTCATTGGCGGCATGAAAGAGCGCCGCTTTGGGCGTATCGTCAACATCACATCAGCCATGGTGAAGTCGCCCCACAGTGCGATGGGTCTCTCCACCGCAGCGCGCTCCGGGCTCACTGC
>Ga0316204_10011864_pt1 | contig 10790 bp, 7 predicted proteins | sample 6monrhotite_MG_2_FD_205661 | JGI IMG/M metagenome (GOLD analysis project Ga0316204, IMG submission 205661) | Microbial mat bacterial communities from mineral coupon in-situ incubated in ocean water Damariscotta River, Maine, United States -... | ecosystem: Environmental > Aquatic > Marine >... | reverse complement strand
CACTGCATTATGAGGCAAGAAATTTTAGCTCATCTTTGCTAATTAACCAAGGATCAAATCAGTTTGAACTATCCCCTCTTCCTAATATATGTCAGATTTCGAATATAAATTCGAGCATCATTGATGATTTTAATGGTGATTCAATTCTCGACATCCTAATAGCGGGAAATCTTTATCCAGTGGAACCGGAAACCATTAGAAATGATGCACTAATTGGTCAGCTTCTTTTGGGTATTGGAGATGGCACTTTTGATCCTATAGAACCTTCAATAAGCGGAATTTTTCTAAAAAAAGATGTGAAACATATGCATCCAATCCAATTAGGAGATCAATCGGGAATTATTGTTGCAAATAATCAGGATGGTCTTCAGATATTAATTTTAAATAAGTCCTATGACTTTAAGATGACAAAAAAACACTGACACTGAATTAAGATACACTAAATAGTGTTCCTTAATTGGCGCAAAATAACTAACTTAAAGTATTAGATAATTTATGAAAGGAACTCAGGTTACCATTAAAGATATCGCCCGTGAATTGGGTATTTCACCCTCAACTGTTTCCAGGGCATTGAAAGACCATCCGGATATAAGTCCTGAAACCAAAAGATTAGTTAATAATCTGGCAAAAGAACTTAATTACCAACCCAATGCCATAGCTCTAAGCTTACGTGGTGGTAAAACAAATACTTTGGGGGTCATTATCCCGGAGATCGTACATTTTTTCTTTTCAACCGTCATTAGTGGCATCGAAGAAATAGCCTATAGCGCGGGATATAATGTAATCATATGTCAGACCAATGAGTCTTACATGAGAGAACTAGCTGCAGTTAATGCCTTACTCTCATCCAAGGTAGACGGAATGCTTGTTTCTATATCCAGAGAAACTAAAGATTTTGATCATCTTCAAAAAGTAAAAGATTCCGGTATCCCGCTCGTTTTTTTTGATAGGTTTTCAGAAAAGATGAACACCAGCAAGGTTATTCTCGACGATTTTGATGGAGCTTTTCATGCGGTAGAACACCTTATTGAACAGGGATGCAAACGTATTGCTCATTTTGAAGGACCGCCCAACTTAATGATTAGTAAAAATCGACTTGATGGTTATCTGAGTGCTCTTGAAAAGCATGGTTTGAAAGATGACGAAGATCTAATAATTATAAGTAATGAAGGTACTTTGGAAGAAGCCTACAAACAAACCAAGGAAATACTTTCAATGGAAAAACCGCCTGATGCTATTTTCTGCCATTCGGATCTTACGGCTTTTGGATGTATGAAAGCCATTCGGGATTCCGGATTAAAAATTCCAGAAGATATTGCAGTTTTCGGATTCTCAAATTGGCAATTTTCTTCCTTTATAGAACCCTCACTTAGTACAGTTATTCAACCAGGATTTGAAATGGGGGTGCTGGCAACTGAACTCCTTTTCAATGAACTTAATTCTAAAGATGAGAATTTCGAATACGTTACACGAAAATTAAAAGCAGAACTGGCAATCCGCGATTCCTCAAAAAGAACTGTTTAGTAAACTTTTTACACAAACGTTTGAATACTCCATCATTCCAATGATTGATGGATTTTTAATTTTTTACCACTCCTTCATTAGACTCATCTTTTTGATTATTATAAAAATTTTGCCGTATTTTCATAACCAGCAATAACTAATAAATCTATGGAATCCACTGGCTTAATGCTTAAACCAAAGTTAAAAGTATGGCAAATATTTACGATGAGCTTTGGCTTTTTGGGTGTTCAAATGGGCTTCGCTCTTCAAAATGCCAATGCCAGTAGAATTCTTCAAATTTTTGGAGCAGACGTACATGAGCTCTCCTGGTTTTGGTTGGTAGCCCCTCTTACAGGTCTAATTGTTCAACCCATTATTGGTCATTATAGTGACCGGACCTGGACCAAGCTTGGTCGAAGGCGTCCATTTTTCCTGACTGGAGCTGTTCTTGCCGCTGGTGGATTAATGCTTATGCCCAATGCGGATATGTTCATATCAATTTTGCCAGCCTTGTGGGTTGGTGCAGGACTTCTGATGATCATGGACACCTCATTTAACATTGCGATGGAACCATTTAGAGCCTTAGTGGCGGACATGCTTCCTTCGGATCAGCGCACCCTTGGCTTTAGTATACAGACTGTATTAATAGGTTTGGGAGCTGTGGTTGGCTCCTGGTTACCCTATGCACTTACCAATTGGTTTGGTGTAGCCAATATTGGTGCTGAAGGAGAAGGTGCCGTACCCCTAAGTCTGATCTTATCTTTCACTATTGGGGCAGCTGTACTGGTCATCAGCATACTTGTAACTGTTGTTACCACCAAAGAATACTCCCCAGAACAACTGACCTCCTTTGCTAAAGCTGAAGGTGGAGAGGAGGAAGAAATCGAAGAAGCAGGATTATTAAATATCTTTTCTGACTTTAAAAAAATGCCCTCAACCATGCGGCAATTAGCCTGGGTTCAGTTTTTTTCATGGTTTGCCTTATTTGGAATGTGGGTATTTACCACCCCCGCAATTGCGCATCATATCTATGGACTTCCGATAGATGATGCACAAAGCGAAACGTATCAAACTGCCGGAAACTGGGTTGGCGTTATTTTCGGTGTCTATAATTTAGTTTCTGCCATTTATGCTTTCTTTTTACCTGCTATCGCAGGAGTATTGGGGCGGAAAAAAACACATGCCATTTCTCTGGTCATAGGCGGTATAGGATTGATCTCGATTTATTTTGCTCCTAACGAATATTGGCTGATCGGATCCATGATTTGTGTGGGTGTTGCTTGGGCGAGTATTTTGGCCATGCCCTACGCAATTCTGGCCGGTTCTATCCCTTCCAATAAAATGGGGGTTTATATGGGAATTTTCAACTTTTTTATCGTCATCCCTCAAATAATAAATGCACTTATTGGGGGGCCAATTGTTAAATATCTTTATGACGGCAACGCAGTATTTGCATTGGTTACCAGTGGTGTTTCACTTTTAATTGCAGCCTATTTGGTGAAGCATGTAAAAGATGATGATGATATTGTAATTGCTTCGGGAAAATAATTAAAACTAGTCGGGTTTGAACTAATTAATTTACTACATTTGGGCTCGTTCATTTATTACTGGTTATCAAGAAAGGTGGAGGGAATTGGCCCTGTGAATCCTTAGCAACCACTCATGCCATGAGTAAGGTGCTAACTCCAACCGCATCAATGGTGTGGAAAGATGAAAAGTATTCCATTGCATATTACCAATCCATCATTTCTTTCGACCAACAACAATTTAAATCTGTAAAGTAGTATAAATGCAATCATTAAAACTTGGAATATTTGGATTTGGATGCGTGGGACAGGGGCTGGTTGATGTCCTGGATGAAACCACAAATTTCAATGTAGAAGTTAAGAAAATATGTATTAAAGATCCGGCAAAGTCGAGAACTCTTGATGCTTCATTTTTTACTCTGAATGCTAGTGAGCTTATTGATGATCCTGAAATCGATATTATTGTAGAGCTTATCGATGATGCTGAAGCTGCTTTTGAAATTGTCTCCAAATCCCTGCAGAATGGGAAGGCGGTAGTTTCTGCAAATAAAAAAATGATTGCTGAAAACCTTGCCGAACTTATTGAGTTGCAGCAGGAAAATCAGACTCCCTTATTATATGAAGCCTCCTGTTGTGCAAGTATCCCTATCATTAGAAACCTTGAAGAATATTATGATCATGATCTTTTATCCTCAGTTTCAGGAATAGTCAATGGTTCTACTAATTACATCCTTTCTCAAATGAGTGAGTTTGGAAATGAGTACGAGACAGCCTTGGAGGAAGCAAAGTCCAATGGGTTTGCTGAAACAGATCCTTCGCTTGATGTAATGGGTATTGATGCTTGTTATAAACTGTGTATTATTCTTTTTCATTCTTTTGGCCTTATCGTCGAACCAAAAAAGGTCTTCACCTCTGGGATTACAAGTATCAATGCTTTTGACATAGACTTCGCAAAAAAGAATGGAAGTGTTATAAAACTTTTAGCAAATGCAGGAAAGAAAAATAATCAGGTTACCGCTTTTTGCATTCCGACCTTTGTTCCCGAGGGTTCAATCTTATCACAAACCCGCAATGAATATAATTCTGTAATTCTTGAAACAGCATTTACCGAACGGCAGGTATTAATGGGTAAGGGTGCAGGTTCAAGACCTACTGGTTCTGCAGTGTTGTCAGATATTTCCGCATTAACTTATGATTACAAGTATGAGTTCAAAAAATTTAGTGAACATAGCCCTCTGGAGCTGGCCCATGAGTTGGTATTAAGAGTTTACGTTCGCTACGATCAGAAGAATAAGCCAGAGCTCAACCAATTTGAACAAGTGCATGAAACCTTCAGCAGTAGTCGCTTTAGTTATTTATTGGGAGAAATTTCATTGGAAAATTTAAGAAATGCCGAATGGAGAAATAACCCAAACATTTCCGTCATTCACTACCCTTTAATCAATGGTCGCGACGAATCAGCGCATCTATAAAATTTCTTAATGGCAACTTGCGCTCATCATGAATCTCCAGCTGGTCTAATTTATTTAATCCCAGGTCAAAATATTCATTCATTTTAATTCTGCTTAGCTCAGGAATTCCGATCTGATTATAAACAGTTTTTACAGCCCTGACTTTCTCTGCGGGATCAAACTCAGTGACATTAAGCCAAAAATCAAGGGTTTTTCTTTCTTCCGGATTAGCTTTTTCCAGGGCTTCAATTAATAAATATGTCTTTTTATTCGCAATAATATCTCCCCCTTCCTGTTTGCCAAATTTACTGGCATCTCCAAATACATCCAACATATCATCCATAAGCTGAAATCCAACGCCAATATTCATTGCGAATGATTCCAGTAATTTACTGGGATTATTGCCAGCTCCGGCCATCATTGCTCCTAATCGCATACTGAAACCTAACAACACAGCAGTCTTAAGCCGGATCATTTCGAGGTACTCCGCTTCAGTTACCTCTGTTCTTGTCTCAAAATCCATGTCGAGTTGCTGACCCTCACAAACTTCAACTGCACAGGTATTAAAAAAGGATAGAATTTCCTTTAAGTTTGAAACTCCGGATTCAAGAAATAATTCATAGGATTTAACCATCATTACGTCACCCGAAAGAATGGCTGTATTATCCCCCCATTTTTCATGCACGGTTGGCTTGCCTCTTCTTATTGGAGCTCGATCCATAATATCATCATGCATAAGGGTAAAATTATGAAACAATTCTACTGCCACAGCCTGACTCACAATTTCTTTCGGATCCTTGTCAAATAATTCATAGGCCATCAATACTAATAATGGACGAATTCTTTTCCCTCCAAGGGACATTATATAGCGTATGGGTTCGTACAGAGAATCTGGTGTTTCTCCATATCTATGACGTTTAATTTCCTCCTCTATTAATTGATGTAACTCGGCTACTCTTCCTTCAATCATAATTATTCCACAAATTCAAGGTCAATAATACGTCGATCAATGTCTGCTAGTTTTACTACAACTCTTACCTGGTCTCCCAATGTAATTATCTGTTGATTTTTGTTTCCAATCAGACGATAGTTTTTTTCATCAAACTCATAGAACCCTTCCATGTCGGATAAGCGGACCATTCCCTCACATTTGGTTTCTACAATTTCTACAAATACACCCCACTCGGTTATCCCGGTTACGATTCCATCATAAGGAATATCTTCCTTCCCTTTCATAAATTCAACCTGTTTATACTTTATCGAAGCACGTTCAGCTTCTGCCGCTCTCTTCTCCATTTCAGAGGAGTGAATACACTTTTCTTCATACTCTTCAGTCTTAAGCTGAGGTCCTCTATTCAGATAATGCTGAAGTAAGCGATGCACCATTACGTCGGGATATCGACGGATTGGAGAAGTGAAATGAGTATAGTGTTCAAATGCAAGCCCAAAATGTCCATCTCTTTCAGTTGTATATTTAGCCTTAGCCATCGAACGAATGGCGAGACTTTCCAGAACATTTTGTTCAGGCTTCCCTTGAATATCTTTCATAAGATCATTCATCACATGGGAAACATTACTATTAATATTGATCTTATGACCAAACCTACCCGCAAATAGCGCAAAGTTTTCTAACCTTTCCTGGTCCGGTCTGTCATGCGTTCTATATATAAAGGGAGTTTTATCCTGCTTGCAGATATAAGTAGCTACACTTCTATTTGCCAGAAGCATAAATTCCTCAATCAATTTATGTGCATCCTTCCTCACTTTAGGAATTACTGCCAGAGGTTTTCCTTTTTCATCCAGTTTAAATTTTACTTCAACCGTCTCGAAATTTATCGCCCCCTTAATAAATCGCTCCTCCTTTAAGACTTTTGCCAAAGAATTTAACTTAATAATTTCTTGTGCAAAATCTCCTTTACCTTCCTCAATTACTTCCTGAGCTTCCTCATAGGTAAACCTTCGATCTGAACGAATTACGGTTCTTCCAAACCATTCCTTATGCACTTTGCCCTTTTCATCTATTTCAAAAACAGCAGAAAATGTAAGCTTCTCTTCTTCAGGCCTTAATGAACAAAGATTATTTGAGAGCTGCTCTGGCAGCATTGGGATCGTACGATCCACGAGATATACCGATGTGGCTCGGCTATAACCTTCTTTATCAATTTCTGTACCCGGTATAACATAATGGGAAACATCAGCAATATGAATTCCTACCTCAATTTTTCCATTGCCAATATCCTTGTAAGAAAGTGCATCATCAAAGTCTTTTGCATCAAAAGGGTCAATTGTAAAGGTAGTAATATCCCTAAAGTCTCTCCTTTTTTTAATTTCAGTAGCCGTAATTTCCTGAGGGATTGCAGCAGCAAGATCCTCCAACTGAGGTTCAAATTTAAAAGGCAACCCAAACTCAGCCATAATTGAGTTTATCTCTGCATCATTTTCTCCAGCTTGGCCAAGTACATCCATGACCTCCCCTACAGGGCTGTCGCTTTCCATTCGAGATCCAGGCCATTCAATAATTTTTACCGTAACCTTGTCGTTATGGCGGGCTTTTTTCGTCTTCCCAAGATGAACAAAAATATCCTGATGCATCTTTTTGGAATCCGGAATCACAAAAGCAAACTTGTCTGAGATCTCAATTCTTCCAACAAATTCAGATCTTGTTCTTTTGATAACTCTTTGAACTCTTCCTTCCGGGCGACGATACTTTTCCTCCGCTTTAGTCACCACTACTTCAACCTCATCTCCATGAAGGGCTCCCCGCATATCACGTGTACTTACCCATATGTCATGGTCAAATTGATCGGTGATAACATATCCAAATCTTGAATTCGTATAATCCACGATTCCGGTTAAGGATTGCAGCTTCTTATTAGAGGTGAATTTACCCCCCGGCAATTCTTTAATGGAACCATCCAACTCAAGCTGGACTAACGCTGTTAGAAATGGTTTTTTTGATTTCAACCCCTGAAATCCAAGTTTTCGCATCATTTGCTTTTCAGAATAAGCCTTGCCTGCATTTTCATCCAGAAAACTGCGGATTATTTTCTGTAAGCTGTCTTCTCTGAACTTGGATGATACTTTTCTTTTCCCTGAATTTTTTCTTTTTCTACCCATTGGTATATGATAATCTATCCCTTCTTTTCATTTGTGACCTTCTTATATCTTCCAGGTCTCCCCTGGGAATAGCATCGATAAGCTTTCTTGTATAATCCTTGACTGGATTTTCATAAATTTGCTCCGGATACCCTCTCTCTTCTATAACACCTTTATTCATTACTAAAATTCTATCTGCAATAAATTTTACTACAGATAAATCATGTGAAATAAATATATAGGTGAAATCATGATTTTCTTTAAGTCGATTCAATAGATTTAGAACCTGTGCCTGAACCGATACATCCAGTGCAGAAACCGACTCATCACATATAATAAAACGAGGATTTAAAGCAATAGCCCTTGCAATACATATTCTTTGACGCTGCCCGCCAGAAAATTCATGTGGATATCTATTGTAGTATGAGGGTTTTAAATTTACCTCATCCAGTAACTCTATTACTTTTTCTTTTCTTTCCTTATTATTCCCCAATATTCCATGCACCTGCATCGGTTCCATAATGGCCTGCCCGATGGTTATTCTTGGATTAAGTGAAGAATAAGGGTCCTGAAAAATAATTTGGAACTCCCTCCGTAGTCTTCTTAATTTTTCATGGTCAAATTTGGTAATATCCTGCCCCTCGAAACGAATAACTCCTGATGTTGGTTCGATCAATCTCATTATTGACCTACCCAAAGTAGTCTTTCCACATCCAGACTCACCAACGAGACCCAGAGTTTCCCCTTTAAATACCTTGAAGCTCACACCATCAACCGCTTTTACTAACTCTCTGGATTTACCAAAAAATTGTTTACTTACTGGGAAATGCTTGGTTAAATTTTCAACTTCCAAAATAGGCTGTTCCTTAAGTGTATCAATTTGTCTTTGATTCACATCATCCTGGGCCTCAACGGATAACAGAAGTGCCTGGCCTACTGAATTAAACTTACCTTTCTTTTTTTCAATTATATTACCCTGCTCGTCCAGTTCCATAAAATCAGAAACCGTTGGAAGTTCTTTCATTTTAAAATTCAACCGGGGTCTACAAGCGAGCAGACCCTTGGTATAGGGATGTTGAGGGTTATTGAAAATATCAAAAACATCTCCCTGCTCTACAATTTTGCCCTGATACATCACCATGACGCGGTCTGCAATTTCTGCAATAACCCCCAGGTCATGGGTTATGAATATTATTGAAGTATTTATTTCATCCCTTACCTGATTCATAAGTTCGAGGATGGATTTTTGAACAGTTACATCCAAAGCGGTTGTAGGTTCATCAGCGATTAGTACACAAGGCTGACAGGATATTGCCATTGCAATCATTACCCGTTGTTTTTGGCCTCCGGAAAGCTGATGTGGATAGGAAATAAAGACATCCCCGGGGTTGGGAAGTTTCACTTCATCAAATAATTCAAGAGTACGATCTTTTGCCTCTTTTGCTGAAATATTTCGATGGAGTTGAATTGCTTCCATTACCTGTTCCCCACAGGTGTAAACAGGATTAAGTGAGCTCATCGGCTCCTGAAAAATCATTGAGATATCTTCCCCCCTGATTTTCCTTATGGTCTTTTCGGTAGATTGTACGATATCTACTGTTCCCAAATGTGGTGAATGTAAAATTATCTCACCCTGTTTGATAAAACCAGGAGGAGAAGGGAGTAAGCCCATAATACTTAAGCTAGTAACTGATTTACCCGAACCTGATTCTCCAACTATTCCAATGGTTTCTCCTTTACGAATATTGAATGAAATATTATCAACTGCGGTAACTACTCTGTTTTCCGTCTTAAAACAGGTTTGAAGGTTTTTGACCTCCAGAATTAAATCATTGTCAGGTGATTCAGGCATTGGTCTTAGTTAGGCAAAAATATCGTTGGTTTTGCCGATATAAAAAAGTTATTCAAACAAAGATAACATTAGAAGTCGGAATGTCTTCCATCCCCTGTAATTTAAGATATACCCTGGCGGTAACTGCTACATCTCTTTGGCAATATTCTGAAATACGCTCTAGCCCATCTTCTTTATAATAGGCATGGTTGACCATACTTCCATCCATGTCTTGTTTACTGCTTTCTACATTTAATACAGCAGCCATCAGGTCAAGGGAAGTGTAGTTTTTCCAGTCGCCAAATTTCCACATATTCATAGTATCCAGATGATTTACTTCCCAGGGTTTTTTACCACTTAGATCTAAAACTCCCGGTAATTTGATACTATTGATCAATAGCCTTCTGCATAAATATGGAAAATCAAACTCTTTTCCATTGTGGGCACATAACTTGACATCATTTTCGAAATGGTCCAATAGATTAACAAAATCCGTCAGGAGTTCTTTTTCATCATGAGCATAAAAAGACTTTACCCTAAGTATAATTTCATTCGCTGAATTTTTGTGGAAATACCCCACTGCAATAGCAACTATTTTCCCAAACTCTGCATAAATACCCGCTCGATTGAAAAAAAGTTCATCGTTGGTAAGTGCAGCTTCATTGGGCAAAAACGTTGCTTTTCTATCCCATTGCGCCATTATCCTGGGATCAAGCATTTTATACTCTTCCTTACAACTTACGGTTTCAATATCCAGGAATAGAATATTGCTCAGCTGCCTCCATTCATTATTTTTTTCTCTTTCCACTTGCTGCCTTCATCTTTTTCTTTAATTCCTCTTCTTCAGCTTTTATTTGTTGGATAACCTCTTTCACTGTACCCTCATCTTTTCCCTGAGGCCTACTACCTCCCAGCAGATTTAAGCGTTCAATAAAATTACCCATTTGAGTTCCTACATGTTTGACCAACTTCAATACCTCCTCATCCGGCTTTTCCTCTTTGTAAGAGTAAAATTCCAGAATGGCAACCACTTCATTTCGCATTTCAACAGGAAAACCAAACGCGCCTTTCAAGCCCGCTTCTTCGGCAGATTTAATCCTTGGATACTCTGGATCTATGGTTACATCTTTAATCCATTCCGCTTCCTTATTTTTCCATATTCTACCTGGCAGGCCTTCTCCTGATTTAAACTTGAAATCTGTGGTAGCTTTCTTAAATACAGCTGCCTTATCATCCTTCATATACCATATTTCAGAAGGTACAACTGTTTGTTGATCCATGGAAGGAAAATAGACGTGTCCAATTGGCCAATCCATATGGTTGCAGATTTCATCGAGGCATATCTGAAAAATTTCTTCCTTTTCCTCCACCTTTGAGGTCAGT
>Ga0316204_10011863_pt1 | contig 10790 bp, 10 predicted proteins | sample 6monrhotite_MG_2_FD_205661 | JGI IMG/M metagenome (GOLD analysis project Ga0316204, IMG submission 205661) | Microbial mat bacterial communities from mineral coupon in-situ incubated in ocean water Damariscotta River, Maine, United States -... | ecosystem: Environmental > Aquatic > Marine >... | reverse complement strand
CTGCGGCACGGATTTCTTTGACGCCACCCAACACTGCCGAAATACTGAGAAATTCGGCATTGGCATGACTTGCTAACATCCGCGCCAGCGTGGTCTTGCCGGTGCCCGGCGGGCCCCAGAAGATCATTGAGTGTAGACGATTGGATTCGATGGCCTTACGCAATGGTTTGCCCAGACCAAGTAGATGATCCTGGCCGGTGTACTCTTCCAGATTTTGTGGCCGCATCCGATCCGCCAGCGGTTGCCAGCCACTACTGGTCTGTTGCCCAAGAAGGTCTTTCACTATTGCGCCACAGTTTCGTCGATGACGTCTACACCTTCAGGGGTTTTCAGACGAAAGGTATCTGCGCCATACGATTTATTAAGCCTGACATTTTCAAACCGCAGCCGGGTGAACTGACCAAAACTGTCTTTCAATTCCATCTGACTGATCACACCATCATCCAAAAGTATAAACAGCGCTTCAAAGCCACTATCGCTTTGTTTGGGGATCAACTCAAACCAATTGCGTTCTTGGCGCAACACCGCCAGCACGTCGAACTGCTTGTCCAGCTGACTGGCATCACTCAACAGACTGGCAGGGCTACTGGCCATGGCGGCACCCTGAGGCTTGATGCTGATCTGTTCAAGGTCAACATCATAAAGCCACAACTTCTCACCATCGGCGACGATGTGTTGCTGAAATGGTTTGTTATAGTCCCAGCGGAATTTGCCGGGACGTTGGATGATGACCTGGCCGCTTGAATCCTGTAACAGTTCCTGACGGGGGCCAAACACCTGCTGACTAAAATCGGCCTTGAGGCTTTGCATCTGACTAAAAAAGCTGCGCAGTTCATTTCCTTCCGACTCAGCCAGGGCCGAAGCAGACAGACACAGCGCCGCAACAAACAAGAGAACATTTCTGAATGTCATTTCTAACCCTTGACTGGCGGTGGTGCCAACACTTCACGCGAGCCATTCGATTGCATTTCACTGACCACACCTGCACGCTCCATATCCTCGACCATACGTGCCGCACGATTGTAACCAATCTTGAGTCGGCGCTGAATACCGGAAACCGAGGCGCGGCGTGATTCGGTAACAATCTGCACTGCCTTATCATAGAGTTCATCAGACTCGTCACCACCATCCATGCCTGAAAAATCACCACCCTCAGTGCTAGGCCCTTCCAGAATCTCATCGATGTAATTCGGCTCACCCAATTTTTTCAGCGAATTGACCACATTATGTACCTCATGGTCGGCAACAAAGGCGCCATGAATACGAGTAGGAATGCTGGTACCGGCAGGCTGATAAAGCATGTCACCATTACCCAGCAGCTGTTCGGCGCCACCCTGATCAAGAACGGTACGAGAGTCAATCTTGGACGACACCTGGAAGGCAATTCGACTAGGGATATTGGCCTTGATCAGACCGGTTAACACGTCCACAGAAGGACGCTGAGTCGCCAACAATAGATGTATGCCAGAGGCACGCGCCTTTTGCGCCAGCCGAGCAATCAACTCTTCAACCTTCTTGCCCACCACCATCATCATGTCGGCCAGCTCATCAACAACAACGACAATGAATGGCAAAGGCTCGAGGATCGGAGGCACATCATCAGGCGACATCAGTTCATAAAATGGATCAGAAATCGGCTCACCGGAATCAATGGCATCTTTAACCTTTTTGTTATAACCACCAATGTTCCTTACACCCATGGCAGACATCAGTTTGTAACGCCGGTCCATCTCCACCACACACCAGCGCAACGCATTGGCGGCATCTTTCATATCGGTAACCACTGGCGTCAACAGATGAGGGATACCTTCATAGATAGAAAGCTCTAACATTTTGGGGTCAATCATGATCATACGCAGCTGATCAGGCGTGGCCTTGAATAACATACTCAGAATCATGGAATTCACCGCCACCGATTTACCCGAACCGGTAGTCCCAGCAACCAGCAAATGTGGCATTTTAGACAGATCGGCGACTACCGGGTGACCGGCAATATCTTTACCTAAGGCCAACGTCAAAGGCGAATGAGAAGAGTCATACTCTTTCGATTGAACAATCTCGCTCATGCGAACGATTTCACGATGTTCGTTGGGAATCTCAAGGCCGACAACCGGTTTGCCTGGAATCACCTCCACCACACGAACACTGATAACCGACAGGGAACGGGCCAAATCCTTCGACAAATTGGTAATCCTGCTAGCCTTAACACCAATACCAGGCATCATTTCGAAACGAGTGATCACCGGACCTGGATGAACAGCCTGCACTTCAACCTCAACACCGAACTCCTTAAGTTTCATCTCCACCAATCTGGAGACAGCCTCTAATCCCTCCTTGGACATGGACTTGCCACTGTGCTGCGCCTCATCAAGAATCCCCAGAGCTGGCAGGCCATCAACATTCTCGCCCTCAAACAGCTTTTGTTGGCGTTCCTGTTCAACCCGCTTGCTGACCTCAACTTTTTGAAGCACAGGTTCGATTCGCAATGGCTTTCGCTTTTCTACTTTTTTAACCTCAGCCTTGACCGTAACCTGACGCTCTTTTTTTACTTTGTGGGCAGCCCATTTTTCACGCATTGCCCCAACCCAGCTGCGAGCCAGCGATGCAAAATCCAGACTCAAACGGCCAACCACATCCATCAACCACAACCAAGAAAGCCCGGTAAACAGCGTCACACCAGTGAGAAACAAGGCTAACAGAAACAGCGTTGCACCAAGAAAACTAAACGGTGCGACTAGGCCACTGCCAATAACATCGCCAAGGATACCGCCAGCATTCAGCGGCAATTCCGTAGGCGAACCAAAATGAAGTGTAGCCAGACCACAACCTGCGGTAACCGTCAGGACAAAACCACCGCTGCGCAGGCCAAACTCAGCCATAGGCACGGCATCATCCTGCCTACGGCCCTTGAACAACAACCAACCGCAGTAAGCAACCATGATTGGAAACAGAAAGGAAAAATAGCCAAATAGATAGAGGAATACATCAGCAAACCAGGCACCAGCAACGCCACCTGTATTTTCAACCACGCTAACAACACCGCTGTGGGACCAGCCTGGATCGGTCTGTGTGTAACTACCCAGCGATACCGCCAGATACAAGGCAATAGCACCAAACACAAATAGCGCCCCTTCACGCAGGCCTTTGGCCGCATGATTTTTCGCCGCACCCGGCTTACCCTTTTTTACTGCCTGTCCCAACTGAAGACCACCCGTCTAAACTTAAATAAAAACACAAAAATCTTTATACATTCAGGAGATTATAGACATAACATCAAGTTAATGCTCATTATACGCATGCGACAGCTTGTTAACCAAGTAAAGCAGGCATCCCCTTTACCGCAACGGCGACATCACCTATGATGAGGTAATTCGGGTTGAAAACTGCCAAACCACAACATATGGGCACTCGACCCCCTCAAAAACACTGGATATACTGTATCACACAACATTAAGGATTTCTGGAGAACAACCATGAACGAAACCAAGCACTGCAAACTCTTGATCCTGGGTTCAGGCCCAGCCGGATTTACTGCGGCGGTCTATGCAGCACGCGCAAATCTCGATCCTGTGATGGTTACCGGAATTCAGCAAGGCGGCCAACTCACCACCACTACTGAGGTGGATAACTGGCCTGGCGACCATGAAGGTGTTCAAGGCCCTGAACTAATGGATCGCATGCAAAAACACGCCGAACGCTTCAATACAGAAATCATCTTCGACCACATCAACGAAACCGACTTGAGCAAGCGTCCTTTCACTCTTAAAGGTGATGCCGGTACCTACACTTGCGATGCCTTAATCATCGCCACGGGAGCCTCAGCCAAATATCTGGGACTAGAATCCGAAGAAGCCTTCAAAGGTAAAGGTGTTTCTGCCTGCGCCACATGTGATGGTTTTTTCTATCGCAACCAGCCCGTTGCCGTGATTGGTGGTGGCAATACTGCAGTTGAAGAAGCACTGTATCTATCTAATATTGCCTCACACGTGACAATAGTTCACCGTCGTGACTCATTCAGTTCTGAAAAAATCTTATCTGCCCAACTTGAAGCCAAGGCAAAAAACGGCAATGTCACTATTGAGTGGAAACAAACTCTCGACGAAGTTCTGGGCGATGACATGGGTGTCACAGGTCTTCGAATCAAAGATATGGAAGATGGAAGCACTAAGGACGTGCAGGTACAGGGCGTTTTCATCGCCATTGGTCATCAACCCAACACCGGGATATTTGATGGCCAGCTGGAGATGCAAAATGGCTATATCAAGGTGCGCGGCGGAAGTGAAGGCAATGCCACTGCTACCAGTGTTGACGGTGTTTTTGCTGCCGGTGATGTGGCTGACCACATCTATCGTCAGGCAATTACGTCTGCTGGTGCTGGCTGTATGGCTGCCCTGGACGTCGAGCGTTTTCTGGAAAGCTAAGTTAGCAAGCGAGGAATATTATGGCGTTTGATTCATTCTTCTCCAAAGAAAACAATTCCAATACGGTGATAGAGTCTATGATTGTAGGTAAAAGTGACCAGCGTGGTTTTCTGCGCATGGATGTTAAGTCGAAAATGACATTCAAAATCTGTGGTAAGAATGACGTCTATGAAGCCACTTCAAATGACCTCAGCGCGACGGGCATTAGCTTTACCTCAAAACATCAGGTGAATAAAGGTGATTTACTGGAAATCCACATGAGACCCGGCATTGATATCACCCCACCGCTGGCAATTACAATAAAAGTGATTCGCGCTATTGCAACAGGTAGCGGTGAGTATGAGATTGCTGGCGCCATTCAGGAAAGCGTAAACAACTAAGATCCTTTAACTTCGCCAGGCACAACCTGGCGAAGTTCCTTTGATCCTAGCTCAGTTTTCATGTGCCTGCAGCCTCTCAATTCACCCACATACTTAAAACAATCTAACGCAGTGATAAATGGTCCATTCTGGATAAACGAGTCAGACCTTGAGCTAAACTTCCCGCCAGTCGATCTAGCACTGGACGAACCCAATGGATTGCTGGCCGTGGGTGGTGACCTTTCGCCAGAGAGACTCATCAAGGCCTATGGGCTTGGCATTTTCCCCTGGTTTAATCATGACCAGCCCATTCTATGGTGGTCACCAAACCCCAGGGCAATATTATTTCCGGATCAACTTCACGTTAGTCGCAGTCTGCACAAAGCGATTCGACGCGGCAGCTACAAAATCACTCTAGACACAGCTTTTGCTGATGTGATGCAAGCTTGCGCAGCACCACGACCGCAGCAAGCTGATACCTGGATCACTCCTGAAATGCATGCGGCCTATCTTCGATTGCATCAAATGGGCATTGCTCACTCGGTAGAGGCCTGGCTTGGTGATAAACTTGTTGGTGGATTATACGGGCTGAGTATAGGCCAGGCCTTTTTTGGAGAGTCCATGTTTAGTCGCTCCAGCAATGCCTCCAAAGTGGCGTTTGTCTATCTCGCAAAACAGCTGCAAATATGGCAATTCAAACTTATTGATTGCCAGGTCAGCTCTGAACACCTTGAAAGCCTTGGAGCCAGGGATATTGAACGAACGCAGTTTATCCAGCTTTTACAGCAAGCCATACAACAGCCAGAAAAAAATCAGAAATGGCAGTTTGATGAGAATTTTATTCCCTTTAAACAGGCTTGCTAACCGCACCCAATGAAGCACGAAAACAACAAATCAATCCGCTGTTACGTTACACCGCCATTTGAGTGCAGTTACCTGCCTGGACAGAATGCAACAAACCTAGTTATTGATCCCAGCCTGGAATTAAATGATGCGCTACTTGGCGCATTGCTTGACCAAGGCTTTCGACGCAGTGGTGGACATATCTACCGCCCAAATTGTCTGGACTGCCAGGCCTGCATTTCAATCAGGGTGCCTACTGATAAATTCAGACCAAATCGCAGCCAACGACGTAATCTACGTCACAACCAAGATTTATCGCACACCTCGACCCCCGCTTCCTTCAATGACGAACAATTTGAGCTTTATCGTACTTATCTTGCTGCACGGCATACTGACAGCGAAATGAACAACCCCATCCCGGCTGACTATATGGGGTTTCTGACTACCCCGGGGATCAATACTGTATTCCACGAATTTCGACTCGGAGACAAGCTACTAGCCGTATCTGTTGCTGACCACACGGCCAACGGCTTGTCCGCCGTCTATACCTTCTTTGACCCTACACATTCACAGCGTGGCCTGGGAACATTCAGCATTCTTTGGTTGATCAAACATTCCCACGAGCTAGGCCTGCCCTGGACATATCTAGGATATTGGATCGAGAACTGCGACAAAATGCGCTATAAAACTCGATTTACACCCTGCGAAGGCTATATTGATGATAATTGGCGACAGATATACCCTGTTTAAAGAATTATCTATGGATATCCCTTTGCGCCACAGAGCAAATTAGGGCAAAATATGCGCCTAATTTGTAAATGAACCGGAGTTCGAAACCTAGCATGGCAAAAGAAGAAGCAATTGAAATGGAAGGGACGGTCACCGAGACCCTGCCAAACACCATGTTTCGCGTCGAGTTGGAAAACGGCCACGTTGTCACTGCCCACATTTCAGGAAAAATGCGTAAGCACTATATCCGCATCCTGACTGGCGACAAGGTGACTGTTCAGCTAACTCCTTACGATCTGAGCAAAGGTCGCATCTCTTACCGCGCTCGCTAACTCAGCCTAAGAGCCCGCTCAAACAGAGGCAGGGCTCTTGTTAGTAGCTTCCATCTCGAAACTTAGTTCGCCAGCCTTCAAGGTGATGCGAACATGACCACCACTGGCCAACTCACCAAATAATAACTCCTCGGCCAGAGGCTTCTTAATATGCTCCTTGATGGTCCGAGTCATAGGTCGAGCCCCCATAGCAGGATCAAAACCATTCTCAGCCAACCACTCACGCGCCTCTGAACTAACCTCAACGGTGACATTCTTGGCTTCGAGTTGAGTCTCAAGTTCAATTATGAATTTATCTACCACATGACCTATGGTCTTACGATCCAGGCCCTGGAATTCAACCACAGCATCGAGACGATTACGGAACTCAGGTGTAAAGGCACGTTTAATTGCCTCCAGACTATCGCCAGTAGTGTTCTTACTGGTAAAGCCAATTGAAGGGCGACTCATCTGTTCAGCACCGGCATTGGTAGTCATCACAAGAATCACATTTCGAAAATCCGCCTCACGACCATTATTATCCGTCAACGTGCCGTGGTCCATGACTTGCAACAGTAAGTTGAAAACGTCTGGATGGGCCTTCTCTATCTCATCCAACAACAAAACTGCATGGGGCGTTTTGTTAATTGCATCTGTCAACAAACCACCCTGGTCATAACCAACATAACCAGGAGGAGCACCAATCAAACGCGATACGGCATGGCGCTCCATGTATTCAGACATATCAAAGCGAATCAAATCGATTCCCATCACCTTGGAAAGCTGGCGCGTAACTTCAGTTTTACCTACCCCGGTAGGACCAGCAAACAGGAATGAACCAATTGGTTTTTCTTCCTGCCCGAGACCAGAGCGAGACAATTTTATAGCGGTTGAAAGCGATTCAATCGCAGCATCTTGACCAAATACGACCATTTTCAGGTCACGTTCAAGTGTACTCAGTTTTTCACGATCAGAATTTCCAACCCGCATCTCAGGGATACGCGCAATCTTGGCGACAATCTGTTCAATATCTTTTACGCCAATGGTCTTTTTGCGTTTCGACGCAGATGACATGCGCTGTTTTGCCCCTGCCTCATCAATCACATCAATGGCCTTGTCAGGCAAATGCCTATCATTGATATAACGATCAGCCAGTTCAACAGCCAGCCTGATTGCCTGGCGGGTGTACTTAACTTCATGGTGTTCTTCAAAACGGGATTTTAGTCCCATCAATATTTGCACTGTCTCATCAACAGTCGGCTCTGGCACATCTATCTTTTGAAAACGACGCGCCAAGGCACGGTCTTTCTCAAAGATTCCGCGATACTCCTGATAGGTGGTTGAGCCAACACATTTCAACTCCCCTGATGCCAATGCAGGCTTGAGCAGATTGGACGCATCCATCACTCCGCCAGAAGCTGCTCCGGCACCAATAATGGTATGGATCTCATCAATAAAAAGGACGTTATGCGGGTTTTTAGCCAAATCCCCTAATACTGCTTTTAGACGTTTTTCAAAATCACCACGGTATTTGGTGCCTGCAAGTAAGGCCCCCATATCTAGAGAATAAATGGTGCTATCAGCCAAAACATCTGGCACCTCACCATCAACAATACGTTTGGCCAAGCCTTCAGCCAGAGCAGTTTTACCAACACCAGCCTCACCAACAAACAAAGGATTATTTTTACGGCGACGACATAAAACCTGGACAGTCCGCTCAACCTCATGGTCGCGGCCTATCAACGGGTCAATCTTGCCCAGCTTGGCGCGTTCATTCAGATTAGTGGCAAACTGCTCAAGTGGTGACTTAGATGGAGACGCGCCATCAGCCTCTTCTGCTTCAGGCTGGCTATAATTATCACCTTCTTCATCTCCAGACACCTTGGAAATACCATGCGAAATATAATTAACCACATCAAGGCGCGAAACATTCTGTGAGTTAAGTAAATAAACGGCCTGGGAATCTGGCTCGCCAAAAATTGCGACCAATACATTTGCCCCCATCACTTCATCCTTGCCCGCACTTTGCACATGAAACACCGCGCGTTGCAATACGCGCTGAAAGCCTAAGGTCGGCTGTGTTTCTCTACCGTCTTCAGTCGACAGAACAGGTGTCGTTTCATCCAGAAAGGCTGCCAGCTCTTTTTTGAGCTGACTAAGATCAGCACCACAAGCATTTAATACACTGGCAGCGGATGAGTTATCCACCAATGCCAAAAGAAGATGTTCCACCGTCATAAATTCATGATGCTTATCACTAGCATCACGAAATGCATTATTCAGCGTGTATTCCAATTCTTTATTTAACATGACTCCACCTCCGGCACTGTCACAATTTCAATCAGCTATGCTTCTTCCATGGTGCACTTCAACGGGTGCTGATTTTCGCGGGATGAATCGTTAACTTGCGCAACCTTGGTCTCAGCGATATCACGGGTAAACACACCACAAACACCTACACCACGTGTGTGTACCTCTAACATCACCTGAGTTGCCTGCTCACGTCCCATTCCAAAAAAGCTCTCCAATATATGAATAACGAAATCCATCGGTGTGTAATCGTCATTCAAAAGTATCACCTTATATAAAGGGGGGCGCTTCAGCTGAGGACGTGCTTCCTCTACTGCCTGATCTTCATGAAAATCTTGGTCTGTTTTTTTACTCATAGTAGCTGTGATTATACCAATTCAAGCAGTTATGAGCGAAATCCTATCACAAAACCAAGCGCATAATTCCTTATCTAAAAAAAATGCTAAGCCACTAAGAATTAATGCGTTTTTGAACTTACTCTTGATAACAGACATTTCATTAGCAAGGCAGCTCAATCTTTCATGGGGCACCCCGTCCCCCTCACTAAATAAAATCGGACATAAACAATAAAGCTTTAGCCTCGTAGTTCCCCAAAAAAACACCACAAAAGTAAGTGGCTTCACCACCTTGACTTATGCACTTTTTTGTTCAACATTATTATCTGTAGCGGGGGGAATGCAGTTTTAACAACCTCTACAGCGGTGCCGGAGATTGGGTCGGCATGATTTTTTGTTTTAACCGCGGGGAAATAAGCATGGCAACAGGTACAGTTAAATGGTTTAGCAACGCAAAAGGTTATGGTTTTATTGCACCAGATCAAGGTGGCGATGATATTTTCGCCCACTTTTCGTCCATTAGCATGGAAGGCTATAAATCACTTCGACAAGGCCAGAAGGTCGAGTATGAAGTATCCCAGGGTCCCAAGGGATTCCTAGCTTCAGCTGTCAGCCTTGATGGTGACCCTGAGACCAAAGAGGACAATGTCGAATAAGATCATTTAGTTCTCCATAAAAAACCGGCCTATAACAATAATCAAAGGCCGGTTTTTTTATACCAATAGAAAGTGGATTTCACATCTTAGCAATCATTGCATTGCCAAAAGTCAGTACAACTCTATTCAATCGACTCATCCAATAAACATTACCCGATTATAAATCAATGACAGCCTATATTGCGGCAAGCGCATCATTCAAGATCACACTTGGCCGCATCACTTTTGAAACGGCTTCTGCATCAGGCAGATAATACCCCCCCAGATCCACAGACCTTCCTTGAACACTGTTTAGTTCAGCCACGATTTTATCTTCATTTGCCGCTAGCTTATCGGCAAATGGCTTAAAGTGTGCTTGAAGCTCGGCATCCACTGTTTGTGTAGCAACGGCTTGCGCCCAATACATGGCAAGATAAAAGTGACTACCGCGATTATCTAATTCTCCGGCTTTACGTGAAGGCGACTTATTATCATCCAGGAAACGGCCCGTGGCCTCATCCAAGGTATCTGCTAGCACTTGTGCTTTAGGATTTTTGAAGTTAACAGCTACAAACTCAAACGATGCGGCTAAGGCCAAAAATTCACCTAGCGAATCCCAACGCAAATGGTTTTCTGACAATAACTGTTGAACATGTTTCGGTGCAGAGCCACCCGCCCCTGTTTCAAACAAACCACCACCATTCATCAAAGGCACTATAGAAAGCATTTTTGCCGATGTGCCCAACTCTAAAATCGGAAACAAGTCAGTCAAATAATCACGCAAAACATTACCTGTGACCGAAATAACATCTTTGCCGTCTTTGATCTGAGCCAAGGTAAAACGAGT
>Ga0316204_10011862_pt1 | contig 10791 bp, 12 predicted proteins | sample 6monrhotite_MG_2_FD_205661 | JGI IMG/M metagenome (GOLD analysis project Ga0316204, IMG submission 205661) | Microbial mat bacterial communities from mineral coupon in-situ incubated in ocean water Damariscotta River, Maine, United States -... | ecosystem: Environmental > Aquatic > Marine >... | reverse complement strand
CAACAAGTCGCAAAGCTTCTTGGCGCTGCAGGTTTTGAAGTATGGCAGGTCGACCTGGCTGATTCATTGTTCATGCCGCTGAGCGCTTCCAGTATGCGTCAGATTTCACCGACAATAGTTGCCAGTCTGATAGAGACCCTTGGCAAAGATAATAAAAAAGTCCTGATCATCAGTAGTAGCTATGGTGCTATTCCGGCATTACGTGGTGTGCAACATTGGCAATCAACAAAACCATCTGAACATACCGTCATTGGTGTGATTCTCTTTTCACCCAGTCTGTATACTCAGGTACCGCCCGTAGGCCAGGCACCGACATTCGTCCCTATCAATACCTCTGTACCCGTTTACATTTTTCAGGATGAAAAAAATGGTACTCGCTGGTATTTCACTGCGTTACTGCAGCACCTGAAAAACGATAACACTGTTTATAGCGAAATAATGAAGGGCACCACCTCAATCTTTTATGAAAAAGATACTGCTATTGAAACGTTAAACATGCTGAAAGTAATCACTGGGCATATAAAAAATCGCAGCGCTTTGCTCGCAAAACATCAGTATCCATTAACAGCACCAGCGGTTACCGTTGGTAAAGCTTTAAACCTGGGGCTTGATTCTCAATTAACACCGTATCGCGGCAGCACCAAACCCTTGCCTTTTTCGCTACAGGATGTCACTGGCAAGACATATACACGAGATGACTTTAAAGGCAAAGTCACTGTCATCAACTTCTGGGCCAGTTGGTGCCCTCCCTGCGTGGAGGAAATTCCTTCTTTAAATCGACTGCGGGCAAAAACACAGGGAAGCAATATTGAGTTAATTTCAATTAATTACGCAGAGTCTGCGCAACAAATTAAAACCTTTATGAAGCAGGTTGCTGTCGACTTTCCTGTCTTAATCGACCCGGATGGAAAACTCGCCGGCCAATGGAACGTCGTTGCCTTCCCGTCAACCTTTGTCATCGGACCTGATGGCAATATCCATTACGGCGTGAATGCCGCCATCCATTGGGATACACCGGAAGTTATTTCGGCATTAAACAAACTTACAAAAAAATAGCCTTATTAACATCGCAACACAAACATTACAAAAAAAACCAACTACGATGTAAAACCAAACTCCCCTTGCCATTCACCATGGCTGTAATCAATTTTCAAACATCGAGGAATAAAATTCTCGGCCTTGTGTATAGGAAAGTCAGTTAGTGGCGGTTCGTCACCTTCATAATCTTTACCGCAGACTTTTGTCATTACGGGTCGAAAGCTAATACCCAACTTGTCATGAAGATAAACGACGTCTTCATCATGTGGCGAATCATAGAACCGCACCTTCTTCCGAATCAAACAACTAAAGTACAACTCCATTTCGGCAAAAATACTCTTTTGTTGCTTGTCCAATGCCTTTTTTGCGGCACGGGTTATTTCCACTTCCAGGGCATGCCCTGCTATCTCAATCTGACTGCGCATAATGACCTCCTACAAATTTTCTAATGCTTTTATAATCTCACTCGGTTCCATACGTTGCGTGTAGTTTTTGTCAATATAAGCCGCTTTCACTACACCATCCATATTAACCACATAGGTTGCAGGAATCGGTAATTTAAAAGAGTCATCACCATTGGCCGCTGGTATATCCAGTCCCCACTGCTCATATAGTGGACGTACTGCCTCGTCAACCATCATAACCAGTCCGAATTTTTCGGCAAGCTGATTTCCCTGATCACACAGAACTTCAAATTTCAGATCATGCTTTTCAATTGTGGCCAGTGTGGTATCCGGTGTTTCCGGTGCAATACCAATAAGTGTCGCACCATAACGCTGTATTTCTGGAAGGTGCTCGTGCAAGGCCTTAAACTCAAGATTACAAAATGGGCACCAGCCGCCACGATAGAAGTTGATCACCACTGGCCCCTTCTGTAGCAGTGCACTTAGATTTACAACCGAGCCTGTTGCATTCGGCAAATTAAAATCCGGCATCACGTCTCCAACATCAACGGCCTTGTCACCCGCTGCTGATTCCATTAAACGCTGAAAAGCACCTCCAATCGTAGCCTGATCCTGTTCCGGCAGGCCAGACATAAAGTCATTCATTGCCTTTTGTGTTTGTTCTGCAAGTGTTGTGTCTGACATATTGTTCTCCTGTAAAATACTTCTCGACGTTCTCGTGTTACGAAGTTAACCTGACTAACCATTGTTCTAACGTTTCTAACTGGCCAACCAGGACTGAACTATCATTCAAGCTATTTGCCAGCAAAATACTACCTTGAAGTTGGGCAACAAATTGTCGTGCTAACTTGTCTGCTTCTTTTATTTGAAGAAGATTGAGTTGTTTCTCTACCCAATTGACCTGATCCGCCAACACTTGTCCCGAAAGTTCGGAAAGCTCACTATGATCTTTGTTGAGCTCCTGACATAACGACCCTACCGGGCATCCGTTGTCAGTCACCTGCTCTGCAATGCTACGCACAAATTTCAATAATTGTTGAAGTCGGGCAGCAGGATCAGACAGGCTGTCTTCCCACTGCTGATAGTGGCTTGAAAATTCACGCCGACGATTTTCTATGACTGCCGCAGCAATGTCTTCTTTGGTTTTAAAATAGTAATAAACGTTACCCAAAGGCACGTCCGATGCTTCTGCTATATCGGCCAGTGTTGTCTGGTTGTAGCCCTGTCGATGCAACAAGGTCTGCGCAGCGTTCACCAGGCGACCACGTTTGTCTGAGGTTCTTGGCATGTTTTCTTTCACTTAGTTGGATAACTAACTATAATCTAGCACATGAATCTGAAAGGTCAAACACATAGATCGTCATTTTCACGGACATAAAAAGATGTGGCTTGAGTGAACCGGCCACCTAATTTTTATGAACGAGGAAATTGATGAAACTCGGAGTCAGCTTCTTTTGTTACAAACTCTCACATGGGGGTCATTTGGTGGCCGATATGGTAATTTTATACAACTCATTGATTCGCTTTGATTTTTACACTATTAGCATTACACTCAGTAAATGGCGGTAAAAAATCCTAACAAACGCATTGATGCCTTTGATCTGGCACCAGGACGTATTCTCGCGCGTAAATACGAAGTCCTCGGCTTACTCGGTGCTGGCTGGGAGGGTGAGGTGTACCATATACGTGAGCTGGCCACAGGCATTGAGCGCACCGCTAAATTGTATTTTCCCCATCGAAATCTCAAGGACAAATCCGCGCAACTGTATGCTAAAAAAATGCATAACATGCGTCATTGCCCCATTGTTATCCAGTACAGCACGCAGGAGATTCTACTCGTTAAAGGTCTGCCTGTGACGGTCTTGATCTCGGAATACATTGAAGGCGAACTCCTCAGTCAGTTCATTACTCGCCAAAAAGGCAATCGTCTAAATGCCTTCATGGCGCTGCACTTACTGCATGCCCTGGCCAAAGGCATGACGGGCGTCCATGATCTGGGGGATTACCATGGTGACTTGCACACAGACAACATTATCATGCAACGTTATGGCATGAGCTTCGATTTAAAACTGGTCGACCTGTTTAGCGCAACTGGTAGTAAACGAGAGAATATTCAAAATGATACCGTGGATCTGATTCATATCTTTCATGAAGCACTCGGCGGTACTAAACACTACGCTAAACAACCCAAAGAAATAAAAGATATTTGCTGTGGTCTGAAACGATCCCTTATTCTCAAAAAATTTAAAACGGCAGGCCAGTTGACACACTATCTGGAAACCATGCAATGGAGTAATTAGACTTGTCCATATCATCGCCAACCTATTTATGTGCCGTCGATATGGAATCTCCTTCTGTTGATACATTTGCAAACGGTAACGTCGCCTGGTATAGCCATCGCTCACCGGCCAGGGCAACCGAAAATGAAGATAGTCTGGCACTTGTCCCCATTAATAAAATAACCGGTGTTCTTGCCGTCGCCGATGGTCTCGGTGGTCATGTTAATGGAGCAACTGCATCACGTACTGTCGTTGAATCCTTTGAATCTGTTATACATACAATCGATGCCAGTGATTTACGCAGCACTATTCTCAATGCAATTGAATTTTCTAATCAGAACATACTGCAGAACCATCCTGGCGCCGCAACCACACTTGCCATGGTTGAAATCAGTGATAAGCAAATCAAAACCTACCATGCTGGTGATTCCATTATTCTGGTGACCGGTCAACGCGGTAAGCGCAAATTACTCACCACTGCACATTCTCCGGTCGGTTATGCCGTCGAGTCCGGCATGCTTGATGAAAATGACGCTATTCACCATGAAGCCCGCCACCTGGTATCCAATGTCATTGGTTCGCCTGAAATGAGTATTGAAATGGGTACCGGCATTAAACTTGCGGCACGTGATACCTTATTGATAGCCAGTGACGGATTAACGGACAATCTTTTTATGAAGGAGATTATCAATACCATTCGCATTGGCCCTCTGGAACAATGCGCTCAATCACTATTAAAACTGGCGCATGCACGTATGTTAACCGATGAAGCTAAACATCCACATCATCCAGATGATCTTAGCTTTATACTTTATCGTCCTAATTAATACATAATATGTGAAAAACAATAATTGTAATTTTATATACCCTTCATAAAAAAGGCGTCCTTAAGGACGCCTTTTTTCATTATCACACCTAATACTACAGTTTAAATTTCGCCACCATATTTTGTAGTTGTTGCGATAAACTGTTCAGTTGCTCCGTCGCTGATGATAGCTCTTGAGTATTTTCTGCCGTTAATTCTGAAGACTGATTGATGTTTATCACGTTCTGATTAACCTCTTCCGCAACCGCGGACTGTTCCTCTGCAGCAGTGGCAATCTGCGTATTCATCTCATTAATCGTGCTGATCGCAGAGGCAATCTCCTGTAATGCTTCGCTCGCTTTATTCGCGTGCTCCACACTTATCTCTGCCTGCGACTGGCCTTTCTCCATTGCCGATACTGCTTTCTCCGAACCATCTTGCAAACGCTCAATCATGGCTTCTATTTCCGCAGTTGATTCCTGAGTGCGTTTCGCTAGCGTTCTGACTTCATCAGCGACCACCGCAAAACCTCGTCCCTGATCACCGGCACGCGCCGCTTCAATGGCTGCATTTAATGCCAACAAATTCGTTTGCTCCGCAATGCCTTTAATAACATCCAGAATTGAGCCAATCGCCTCACTGTCCGTTTCCACTTGTTTAATCACTTGTGCCGCTTCCATAACCTCATTAGCCAATTGACTAATTTTAGTCTTCGTTTCCAGTACGACAGCTTCACCTTTACGTGTCTCTGCCGTTGCTGAATTCGCTGATTCAGCTGCGGCTGCCGCATTTTGTGCAACTTCCGCGACAGTAGCGGTCATTTCATTCATAGCCGTGGCGGCCTGTTGCGTTTCTGCTTGCTGACTCTCTACTGCAGTCGAAGTCGTGTGCGTAATTTTCGATAAGCGGTCGGCTGAAACCGACATTTGCGACGAAGCATCCACGACTTCTGACATTACATCTTTAATGCGCCCAGTAAACCGATTAAATGCTTTTGATATCTCGGTAATCTCACCTTTGCCACCTTCATCCAGTTGCATTGAGAGATCATTGTTTTGTTCTGCCGCCTCGATGTCCTTTAGTGCGCGCGAGACAGGTCTGTTTAACAACCGGTTTATAATCCAGAAAATCAGCCCCATACCCACCAGGATGGCAATCACACCTTCAATGATGCCGATGATCATGGCGTCTTTAAAATAACCATCGGCAACCTTAAGCGATTTAATGACTTCAAAGGCGCCGTGCAGGTCACCAACCTTTTTACCATCCATTTTAAAACCGGTAATATCGGTACCGTCTGTTGTGCCCCAGAGTTTCTCCGCATTGGCAGGGTCTCCATGGCAATTCATACAGACCGCACCTAAACGCACCGGACGAAAATAACGAAGGGCGTTTAATTTTTTATCCACCATATGGTAGCTGGACGCATCAGGATTTCTGGCAAAATAATCCAGTGCCTCCTGCTCGATAGGGTCCGGATTATTCGCGGGGTTACGTGCATTCTTTCGCGGCGAGCGAAACTCATAGCCGCCTTCTTTAGCCTTGGCTTTGGCCGTCTCCCAGGCGGAGACCACAGGTACCGATGCCAGAATTTTTGCCTTACGTTCTTCCGGACTATTTGCCGAAATATTCATTAGCGTCTCGGGTGAAAACAGGCCGAGTTCCCATTTCTGTTCCATATTCTCGCGAACGGATTCCGCCATAAGAATTAGATGATAGGCATCATCGCGTTCTGCCTGCATCTGCAATTCGTGAGATTGGTAAGCTGCTGTCAGGACCGTTACAACTTGGGTAACAATGAGAATACCCAGCATCGCCAGGCCAATGCGTATACCTATTGAATTGAACATGAGACTTACCTCATTTGTGAATTGAACATGAGACTTACCTCATTTGATCATCATTAATCGCGATTGCTATACCACAATATTCCAGCCCACAAGACTCAACAATACTGTCGCTTACATAGATTATATCGGTTATTTATTTGATTTCTTTAGGGGAAAATATTTATGAGTGTTTAATGATGATAAAGACAGGGGGTGTAAGACAGTAAAATCTGAATGATTGACGTCTACAAGGGTAAAAATAAAAAACGCGCACATCCTGCGCGCGTCAAATTAATTGGATATAGTTATTATTGTTTTCACATCGTCAGGCACAGGGCCTGTGATGCGTTCCCCCCAAGCATGTTCTAATGTGACAACCTTTGTGCGACGTATGAATAAGGGCGCCACATCAGTACTCACTATCAAGAGCAAATGTTGTGCCAAAAATTTGTCTCCTTTGAATTCAAATACTTATAATGCCAGTAATCATCAGCGTCATAATTTTGTAAAATATGTCGACAAAATTTAAGAGGTTAAGCGTAAAACTGACGTGTCCAGGGATTCCAATGCCTATGTCTCACTTAATAGCCATTTATCAAGACGACGAGATTCTTCACGAAGCATTTCCTGATTAATCAGGCCTCGATCCAGTGCGATAGCAACTGTACGCGAACGCAAATTAATCGTATCGGCCTGGGTGTCGTTAATTGCTGGATGCTGATCTGCGCCAAGTTTTTGGTACAACGATTTAAGCCGACTTTGCGCGCCACGCCGAGAAAGATAATGACGTCTGGCAATCGCGTTGTCTGTTAGCCCCAGCGCGATATCGATAAGTGCTTCAAATTCGGTATCCGTAATATTGCCATGACTGGCTGTCATGCGCGCCTGCACCGGACGCACCTTTGGATCAATCCAGCATTGGCAATCTGTAAATACCGCCTTTATGGCTTTTTCGATAGTATCGAAAAGATTTGTCTTTAACACATAGCCATAGACTGTTTCAGCAGGGATTATTTTCGCCAGGGCTCGCACATACATTTCATCATCATATTGTGTCCAGAATAAAATACGTGCGGCCGGATTTTTTTGCCACAGGGCAGCGGCGAAATCGATACCATTCAGTCGCGGCATTTGAATATCACTAATAACGAACGGTTCTGAATACTGTTCTGCCAGCACCAAAGCTTCCTCGCCGTCAACAGCTTGCTGTAATTTAGCATTGGTCAGGTGTTCCACCAGAAATTCACGATCCCGTGGATTATCTTCGGCAATAATAATTTCTTGTGTCGTCATGTTGATTCACTCACAGGTAAAACCATACGTAAACGTGTGCCCGAGGTAAACCGTGATGTCTCCCACTGAATACTCGCGCCAATCGCCTGCGCACGCTGTTGTAAATTACGTAATCCATGCCCAGATTTAGACATCGCATCATCATAATCAAAGCCTGTGCCATTATCTTCAATGGTCAATACCCAGTTTTTATCCAGTCGACGCAATTCAATTTCATAATGATGACAATTCGCATAGCGTAAAAGATTATTCACGGCTTCAATGATAATCCGATAAATCATCACGCATTTAAAATCATCAAATTGTTTACAGGCCTCGGTATCAAGATTCAGCTGGTACTCAGGCATACCTGATTCTGAAGCGTTCTTTTTAAGATATGATAAGACTGCCATCTCCAACCCCAGTACATCCAGCGTTTGCGGATGAAGATTTTCAATCACGCGGCGTAAATTTTCACTCAGCTCCATCACTCTTATCACCAGTCGCTTTGAATCTTCTGCGCAAGCTTTATCCTTATGCTGGCTCAGTATTTCCAATTGCCTTTGCAATCCTGTCAGATCTGCCAAAGTTTGATCATGCATGTCCATCGCAATACGTTTGCGCTCTTCTTCTGCCCCCTGCAGGACTTTTTCTACCGCAATTACTTTACTGAGTCGCTGGCTCATTACTGACAAGCTACAGGTTAATTCATCCAGCTCATCTCGTACTTCCTCTGGTGTATCGAGTGTTTGCCACTGCCCATCTGCGATACCTCTAGCATGTGAAACAAGAGTGGAAACACGACGGCGTAATACATGCCATGTCCAAAAGGTCAGAATGCTGGCACTGATCACACATATGACTAATATAATAAGACCTGAAAATAACAGTTGGTATCGATCATTTTCCAGCGTCTCATAATACTCGAGAAACTGGCTACGCTTGCGCGCACGAAATACCTTGTATTGATATTCCAGGCGGGGTAATAATTTATTGAGTCCCGCAATCACTATCGCCGGTTGCATATCCTCACGATGTTTTAGAGAAGCACGAGACTCTTCCAGATCAAAAATTAATTCCGGATTAATGACACTACGGCAATCACCACAAAAGACGTTGTCGAAAAAGATACGCGACTGTTCCAGGTATTCAAAATGCAGATCTTCTTTATGCGGCTGCGATTGTAAAGCTTCCGCTGTGGTTCGCATGCGCTCACCAGCACCAATGGCAATCTGTAAACTATCGGATACCTGACCCCAGCGCTGAATTTCATTATTCTGACGATGCATTTGATATAACGAAAAACTCGTCAAGCCAATTAAACCAACAAGCATGACAATAACTACGACCGGGGATAGGGCAATAAGATAACGAAAGGATGGTTTTTTATGCATAGATTATATATCGCTTATACAGCCAGTATAGCAAACACTAATTTCTGGCCACTGTGCATATGCACAAACTTGATCGACGCAATATCGATTATTTGTTTTGCCAGAATAAGGCATTTGCTCTACTATGCGCCAAAATTCAACTGGAGCGAATCATGGCCGTTGTAAAAATTTACAGTACCGGGACTTGTCCTATTTGCGACAAAACCAAGGCATTATTAAACAAATGGGGCCTTGAGTACGATGAAGTTCGCGTCGATCAGGATCAAAACGGTCTGAAGGAAATGCTCAAAGTCACTAATCATGCCCGTACCGTACCCCAGATAGTCTTGCAGAATAAGTGGATCGGCGGCTTTACTGAGTTAACCGAATTGCATATGGACGGAGAGCTCGATGCATTGATTGCGGCCGCTGCACCCTAGCCGGATTCAGCAATCACTACTGCACGTTTTGGTGCGGGGTAGCCTTCTATCGTCTTACTACTATCGTTCGGGTCCAGAAAATCTGCTAAAGATTCAAAATGCATCCAGTCTGTTGAGCGCTGTTCCTCTATCGTGGTTACACTCACATCCACGACACGGATGTTTTTATATCCTGCTCGCTGTAACCAACGTGTTAGTAGCTTTGTACTGGGTATAAACCAGACATTGCGCATTTTGGCATAACGTCCTTTCGGCACCAGGACATCACCATCATCTTCATCGATGATTAACGTTTCCAGCACCAGTTCACCACCGGCCTTCAGGCACCCCTGTAGTTCCAGCAAATGATCGATTGGTGAGCGTCGGTGGTAAAGCACTCCCATCGAAAAGACGGTATCAAAACCCTTGCGATTTTCTGGCAGATGCTCAATGCCTAGCGGTAACAAATGTGCATTATGCTGGCCTGCAAAATGTTTTATAGCATAAAACTGATGTATGAAGAGTGGACTCGGATCTATCCCCAAAACAAATTCAGCGCCTTCCGCCAACATGCGCCACAGGTGATAACCACTACCGCAACCGACATCCAGTACAGTTCGATCTTTTAAAGACGACAAATGCTTTACCAGCCGTTGCCATTTCCAGTCTGAATGCCATTCCGTGTCGATATGTAGGCCAAATAAATTAAACGGCCCTTTACGCCAGGGATGTAACTGCTGCAGCTGCCGCTCTAATTCACATCTCTGTTCATCAGATAATTCATTACTCTGTCCAATACTGACAACATCTTCATCTAACTTAATATATGAAGATTGAATTTTTGGTAGCATTTTTAATGCTTGTTGCCATTTAGGCAGATCACCATAGCGGTCACTATTAAAAACCAGATCCAGTCGTTGCTGTAGATCGGGCCAGTCCATCAGATTAACTTTTTCTAGCTGAGAGAATAGTGATTGATAATCGATCATTTAATTGCCAGCATTGCCGCAAAATTGTAACAGTGGTACCAGACTGAAAACTGTTTAAACCCACATGAGGTCAACCGCTGTTGATGTGCTGAGAGTGTCTCTGCGACGAGGACATTCTCCAGTGAATTACGCTTTTGGCTAATCTCTATATCGCTGTATCCCTGTGTGCGTTTAAAATCAGCATGCAGATTTTGAAACAGATCCTCCTGCTCTTTTGAAGCATCGCAAACCTTCTCTGCCAGAATAATTACGCCGCCGGGTAACAATCCCTGGTATATCCTTTCAAGCAATACCACGCGCTCATCCAGTGGAATAAATTGCAGGGTATAATTCATAACCACAACAGATGCATTTTTAATTTCGACTTCCCGAATATCATGACA
>Ga0316204_10011861_pt1 | contig 10791 bp, 6 predicted proteins | sample 6monrhotite_MG_2_FD_205661 | JGI IMG/M metagenome (GOLD analysis project Ga0316204, IMG submission 205661) | Microbial mat bacterial communities from mineral coupon in-situ incubated in ocean water Damariscotta River, Maine, United States -... | ecosystem: Environmental > Aquatic > Marine >... | reverse complement strand
AGCCTTGGCGGCATTAATTGCATATCATGGACGACATCACCCAGACTACTAATGTGTCGAATCAGTGGCATTTTTTCATCGACTAAACAGGATAAATTAATACTTTGATTATTGATGTCACTGATAGTTACATCTGAACCAAACCTCTGTGCAACACTCGATGCTTCCCCAGGAGAGACACTAACCTTTATACGAACAGGTAACGTTGCCTGCTGATACAGCTCATCCAGTGTGCCACAGGCAACAACATATCCTGCTTTCAATATAACAAACCGAGATGCTCTAGCCTCTACTTCACTTAACGCATGTGATGATATAACTGAAGTAGCACCCTGCTTCTGTAAGCCATCAATTAATTCATAGAAGTGCTGGCGTAATATTGGATCAAGCCCTGTTGTGGGTTCATCCAGAAATAATAACTGAGGATTGCCAAGCATTGCCTGAGCCAGTCCTAATCGTTGCCGCATTCCCTTAGAATATGTACCCACCCTGCGTGTTGCTGCATCTCCTAACCCAACCAGATCTAATAGTTTTTCACATTCACTTGATGTTGATCCCTTTAAGCGAGCATAAAATGACAATACTTCACGACCTGTCATCGCTTCATAAAAAGCCACACTTTCTGGTAAGTAACCCAGGGAGAGCCCTTGAGCCACAGCCGCACTAAAAGCTGGATTTTGCCCTAACACTTCAACAGTGCCAGAACTTGGCTTAGTTAAACCTAACATGAGCTTCAAAAGTGATGTCTTACCTGCGCCATTATGCCCTACTAAAACAATACACTCGCCGGACTGTACATTTAGATTTACATTATGCAACACGGTTTCGTTAGCGTATTTTTTTGTTACGTCCTGCAACGAAATAACATCGCTTGTTATGCTTGTATCATCCATCTGATAAATTTCTTTTATTAAATAAACTTGTTTCTGGTGGTTTCATTAATGGCGCACTATCGGTAACACCCCCCGGATGTAAGCCCGGAAATTCTGACTGTGCCCATTTAAGTATTTTTACCGACGGGCTATTTAACAATAGCTTTGCCATCGGGTGACGCCAGACAATTTGATCGACCAGATCATTAGGCTTGTATGGTTGATCAGAAACCCCATTGGCATCTATATCGAATGAAGGGTTATCACTCCAGTAGTTGCCCGTGCCATTTTTTGACCATTCTATATAACGTGTGCCAACATATTTAACCTGAGTACGATTATTAAGAAATGAATTTGAGTATATTTCATTTTTCTCAGAACCTGCTGTAAAGTGAATACCTATTTGACAGTCTTCGAATGTATTGTTATTTATATTATTGTAATTAGCGTTATAAATAAAAACGCATTTTTTAGCCCCACCCCTCACACTGTTGTTACTTATAACTGAATAATTGGTGAAATTAAAAAACAACCCTCGTTCATGATCACCTATCGACTGATTACCCGATACCCGAATACGATCTGAAAACATTAAAGCAAACCCAACATGGTTGTTTAATGATGTATTATTCTTTATTTCACTATCAAGTGTGTACATATAGTGTACAGCGAAACGCAAATCTCTGAACCTGTTCCCTTCAAATAAATTATTTCTGCTGTAGTTTACAAAAATTCCATCACGCCCGTAACGTATGTCATTATTCTTAACAACTGATCCGGGAGTACTCCACAAATAAACACCATTTCCACGATCATTCATTCTATGAAACGTACTGCCAATGATTGTATTATTACTAACAACTGCATCATCCGGCCCTTTTAAATAAACACCTGTTAGATTATTTTCAAGATAATTCGAATCTATAACTGCACGGTCCCCCTTATCAGTAACAAAAACGGCACTATCTTCAAAGTTATAATCATTACCGGAATTCTGAATCGATAATCCTTTAACTAAAACATCCGGGGCAGCAACAGTAATGACATGTGACGAACCTTCACCATCGATTACACTTTTTCGTGTGCCTAACAGTGAAATTGTCTTGTGAATTTTTATTGAACCCAGATAGGTGCCCGAAGATAGCAAGAGAGTATCACCGGGTTGTGCTAAATCTATGGCCTTCTGTAACACACCTTTTCCGGGTGCTACGTGTCTTTCTTCGGCCTGTAATACGAAAGAAAAAAACAATATGCTAAATAGTAAGCTATCAACCAGTCCTTTAAAAAAAATAGAACTGGCTGATACGTTACGTTTTTTCTGAGTTATCTGCAATGCATATACCTTATGCAGGCTCAACCAACATACGACCACGCATTTCCATATGTAGCGCATGACAGAACCACTGGCAGTAAAACCAGTGAACACCTGGACGGTCAGCCTCAAAAGTAACAGAAGCAGTCGCCTGTGGACCAATTTCCATGGCAATACCATAATTTGCAATGGTGAGGCCATGCGTTAAATCATCAATAGCATCACTGTTACTGACAATAATTGTAACCTCATCACCCTGTTTAACAGTGAACTTTTCCATACTGAAATTTGGTGCGATTGACCACATGTAGATACGGACTTTTTTACCATCACGTATTATTTTTGAATCAGTACCCAACTCAACTCCGTCTTTCTTCGCCTGAGCACTGGCATCGGCCCACATGGGGTCACCCTTGGTCCATACGGAATCAGGGTTAACGATATCAGAACGCACAATAATGACATCATGAGGCTCCGCAAACGTAGGTCCGTCATGCACTACTTTCATCTTCTTACCACTGATATCGATAAGCTGCTCATTTTCTGGCTTTAATGGACCAACATTAATGAAGCGATCTTTAGAGAATTTATTAAGTGATACTAACCACTTACCATCAGCCTCTTTAGTTTCACCCATTGTGGTGTGATTATGGCCAGGTTGATAATGCACATCCACCTTATCAAGAATAGGATTAACATTTTTACCATTGTATTTATCAATGGCCTTTTGAATATTCCATTTAACCGCCTGACTATCGAGGAACAAGGTTGTAAACGCATTACCCTTACCATCAAATGCTGTATGCAAGGGCCCTAAACCTAATTCAGGTTCAGCAACTACGGTATCACGTGGTTTGATTTTATCTTTGAAAAGATCTGGTAAACGTCTGACATCAATCACCGTTACCGTAGGAGATAGCTTGCCGTTGAACACTACGTGCCTGCCATCAGGCGCAGTATTACATCCATGGGGGCTATTCGGCACAGGAATATAACGCGTATATTTTGAACCCTTACGGCCATCAATCACAGGGACACCTTTAATGCGCTTAAAGTCTCCGGACTTAACCGCACCTTCAATCGCCTTAATATCAAACACAACCGCCCAGTCACGTTCATTGGCCATCATGCCGCCGGCATTAATCGCCTCTTCACTGTTATAACAGGTAGAAAAGGCATATAGACCCTGATAATCCGCATCACAGTTATCCAGGTTACCATCAACCATGACCTGCCACGAAACTTCCATTTTATCGCCATCAATCGCGGAGAAAATGGCATGATACTTTTCAGGTTCATCAAGAATACTGCCATCATTAGGCAGTGGCACACGATGTTCACCATTAGCAAAAACATAACCGGTACGAGGATATTTCTGTGGACGCAGACCATGAATATCCGATGCATTTGGGATTTCAATAATCTTGTCACACTTCATGACATCGCAGCGCACACGCGCAACACGTGTATTCGCTTTGTCATTCATAAACAGGTAACGTCCATCATATGTACCATCTGTAAATGACATGTGTGGGTGATGTAAATCACCATTTAACCAGACTCCACCACGGTTACCTGAATCAAGAAACTCTTTCGTTTCAGGCAACAAACCATCTCGCAGAACCTTGCGACTCTCATTAGTTTGCCCCCAACCAGAGGCACTGCACCTGTTAAAAACCGGAACACGCATAAGTTCACGCATGGAAGGCATACCTAAAATACGCAATTCACCTGCCTGACCACTACTCCAGAAACCATAATATTCATCCAGATCACCTGGTCCGACATGCGCCTTATTTTTAGCTGCCGCTACTGCAGCCTGAGGTGTTAATACACCCACACCTGTTAATCCAGCAACACCCGCCAGCGCAACTAACTTAGCCGAGCCGCCTAGTAAGCGTCGACGACTTAACCCCTTACCTTCGAGTGTTTCATTTTCAGTATTATCTTCTTTCATTTTTCTTCTCCTAAGATAAGCCTATGGACCATCAGGCAGAATATTTACTCTGAATTTTTCAGAGTATTGGTTTCGTAACAAACATCTGAGACGTCTATTTTTTCTGTTTTAACTCCATTGCAATTGCAGACTCATTTTTTCCATTAGTTGATTTGGGGCTCGCAGCACGACGCTCCTGTTTTAAGCGCTTCTGTATCATTACAGGACATGCATGGTCATCGGTATAAACCACCTGACAATGTAAACAGTACAAACATTCATTAACATTTATATCACCTTCGGGATGTATTGCCTGGACCATACATTCGTTGCCACAACGCTGGCATGGGCTACCACATTCTTTATAACGTTTAAGCCAGGCAAACATTCGCATTCTGCCCGGTATAGCTAATGCAGCTCCTAGCGGACAAAGGTAACGACAATAAAAGCGCTCTATAAAAATCCCAGGTATTAATACCGCAAGTGCAAATAACACATAGGGCCATTCACGTACAAACTTCAAAATAATTGCTGTTTTAAATGGCTCTACTTCAGCGAGACGTTCAGCCCATTCAAGCGAGTAAAGTGAGAATCCAAACAGCAATAGAAAAATTAGATATTTAAATGTCCAGATCCTCTCATGTATTGCCCACGGTACTGAAACCTGCTTAACCTTAAACGCCTTGGCAATTTTATTAAGTAGTTCCTGCAATGCACCAAATGGACATAACCATCCACAATAAGGTCCTCTCCCCCAAAACAATAGTGCTGCTGCGACTGAACCCCATAAAATAAATATGAGTGGCTCCATCAGAAAGTATTCCCAGCTAAAGCCACTTACCAGTGCATTAAACATCGCCAAAATATTTACGACTGATAGCTGCGCGTTAAAATACCAGCCAATACCGAACAAAGTAAAAATAAGGAACCCGATACGAACTTGATTGGTAAGCTTAGGTCGCTTAACCAGCCAGTCCTGAAAGAAAAAGATAAATGACAGAATAATAAGTGAGATGCTAAGAACAATCACTTCGCCTATTTTTAACTGCCACATTTTTTTCCATATGGGTACAGGTTTAGTATTTGTTTCAGAAATTAAAGGTTCTAAATCTGGCGACGATTTAACGTCCGTGACAATCAAGTACTCTTCAGGTGTACTGTAATTAAGATCGAAGGTTAGAAAAACTTTTTTTACCGGGCCAACATTGCGTCCAACCAATAATTCCAGCTTCCATGGAGCCGCTGCATCAAACTTTAAATCTGCAGGTGTTCTAAATAAGTCTACATCTTTTAATTCAGGTGAACCCTCTGCATCAAGATAACGTAGTCGTTTATGGTAGCGATCATGAAAGCGTATTGAAGTATCTCCCTGAATCAATTGAAAGCGATCAAAAATACCTCCACGAACATAACCTGAACCTTTAAATGAAAAACGCCCCTCACCGGCAAGCAAGATAGCCTGTTCACCAGGTTTTAATTTTTTCAGGAGATTTCGATATTCATTTTTTCCAAGTAGACTTTTACCGATGCTTGGAATAGAAACTACAGCAGCATATAATTCTATAAAAATATCGTCAGCATTACCTTCTTCAGGAAATTCCAGGACTAGCGGCTTGCCACTATCTTCAAACGCTTTATTAATTTGGCCAATGGTTAACTTCAGTTGCTGTACAGAACCTTCACCCAATAGACTCTGCCAACTCTTAATTTCATCAATATCTGGATTAACGGTAGCTACGGGGCCCTTATGTTTAATCTCCGCTCGCAGTCCTGAGAGACCAAAATGTCGGGCAACCTTAATAGAAGAACGTAAAATATTATCATCCATTACCATCACTGTTACAGTGGCACCGGTTACAATATCAATCTCATGATCCTGTGTGCCTCTAACCAGCTTGCCGACATCCAGCCCTTCATACTCGGTTAGAACAGCAGTTATACGTTTTTCAGGTATTCCGATTAAAACAATAGGTTCGTGGTGTTCAACCAGTAATACCTTTTTAATAAGGCCCTGCATATCAATAGAAATGAGCTGGTGTATCGGTTTCCCGGAGTAGCCCGTTGTGTTTACATAATCTGAAGTTAAAAAGACAAAACCAAGTTGCTTACCATTTTTAAAAACTGGGGCTACAATCGGGTTGTTAGTAGGTGAACCGAAACGATCTGCCTCGGGATAGATATCCTGAACACTTATTGCATCAAGAAAACGTGGTAACTCTGAGCTTGCTAGGGCATCACTGGCTATGACAAATTGCAATACCATAAAGACTAGAAAGCTATTAATTACGCTATGACGCTTTTTGTCGAGTAAATTTTTGGCTAATGTTTGCAGCACGTAAAATTAACTCCTAAGCACAGTATAGTTATCATTTATAACCAAGACTTAAAGTACGAATATATTCATATACTAAAGCTAGGCATGTGTGTCATATGACACAGCAGTATGTTCCATATGACCGAGGCTTATATGATATAGATCAATCGAACATTAATATCTAGGTGTAAATTTAAGACTTCTCGGAGAACCATATAAACATGCTATCAACAAATGTTAAAAGCATCGGTGACCTAATGTCTATCGCGCTTCAGGCCGAGCGCGAAGCGATACGCCGTTACACTTATCTCGCGACCATAATGCGGGAAGGTGAAAATGAATCAGCTGCTGCTCTGTTTGATCGCATGGTAATAGAAGAACAGGAACACGAGCATTTATTAATAGAATGGATGTCACAGGAAGGTATCAAAGAAAATGCGAATATAGGCCCCATTAGCTGGAAAGATCCAAAAGTTTCGACCACTTATAATGATGATGCCTGTGATTCACACTACAGCTCACCCTACCGAGCATTGGCATTTGCTGTACACAACGAAGAAATCGCCTTTAGCTTTTATACCCATGTAGCTGCAAACTCCGAAAATGAAACCGTACGAAAATATGCTGAAATTCTGGCGCGTGAAGAGCTTGGACACGCCGCACTACTCAGAGCTGAAAGGCGACTCGCTTATCATAAAGAGCGTGATGCCAGTTTAAATGAGCCCAGGCTAGACCCTAATGTCATTCATAGCGAAACTGATCTGTTAGTTGCCGCCATACATATTGATCGCTATTTAGTGGATCAAATGAATTCAATCATTGCAAGCAATCCCGCACTAGATCATCTGGCCAAAGAAATACAGCAACAAATAAAACACAACGAAGAGGCACTAAGCAAAAAACTAAAAGCTAATATGCCCCCAAGTGAGGATACAAATAACAATATTGAACAACTGAGAAAACATAACGCTTTTATGGAAAAAAAGTTTAATAAACCCGATATGCAGTTACAACGCCTGTGGTCATGCAGCGACCGAAGTTTTGCCTTTTATGATGCAATAGTTGATAAAACCACCGATGAAAATATTTTGCTTGCTGCACAAAGCTTATCAAGTACGGCACTCAATCGTATAGGCGTATTAAAAAAAACATTTGGCGATTCATCTGTTTAATCTAGCTTACAAAAAATCCATTTCACACCAAAAATCAACTAGATTATTGCACACCACAAACAAGACGAACTGCAGCTGCAAGGCAGTACTTTTGAGCTATAAAGTAAATATACAAATGACAAAAGGAGCTAGCCATGCAAACTCAGCAAAATTACGATTCTCAGCATCTGGGCCCGCTCTCCCAGCTAATTGGCTCATGGGAAGGCGATAAGGGTCACGATATTACTAACAGTCACTCCATCCCCACCGAAAAGGCCTACCACGAATCTATTACATTTGAGCCTGTTGGTCCCATCCAGAATGGCAACCATGAACTGTACGGCCTACGCTATACCACGCTGTCCTGGCCCAATGGCAACGAACGACCATTTCATCAGGAATTAGGTTATTGGCTGTGGTCGCCAGAAGACCATCAGATAGTGCGTTGCTTCACCAATCAAAATGGTGTCACCGTTCATGCCGGTGGTCCATGTAATATGGATTCGCAGCACTTTGAAATGAGTGCAAGTGCCGATTCCGACGAATACGGAATCTCATCTTGCCCTACTCTTAATGACGGCTGTAAAACCCTTTCATACAACCTTAAAATGGACATATTAAACGACAAGCAGTTTAGTTATAGCGAGGAGTATCACCTAAAAAATAGTCTCGAAGAAGATGTGATTATTCACACCGATAAAAATGCGATGACAAAACTGTATTAATATTTTCACAAAGCAAACAAAAAAGGCCGATTAAATCGGCCTTTTTTGTTAATAATTTTATTTTATTACGTACCACAAAATGTCTTATGGACCACCTCTTCTGGAACAGGCGGCAACATGTAAATGTCTTTTCCTTGCTGATATTCAAAAGGATTTTGTAACACTTCATGAAGCGTATAAAATGGCGTAAAATCATCATGATCTTCCGCGGCTCTTATAGCCGATTCCACCTGATGATTACGTGGTATATACACAGGATTAACCGATTGCATATTTTTCTGTCTTGCGGTATCACTTGTTGTTTCTTTTTGTAGGCGTTGTCTCCAGCGAGCTAGCCATTTATCGATCATCTCCGGTTTAGAAAATAAATTACGCAGGTCTGCATCTTTATTACTACCGCCAACTGCACTTAATTTCGACAGGTAATAAAACGTCAGCGTAAAATCTGCCTGACTATCCGCCATCACATCCAGTAATGATTCTAACAACAGCTTGTCTTCATCAGCATTAATTCCACTACTTGCCGTTAAGCCACATTTCGCTCGCATACCCGACAGCCATTCTGTATCGTAAGCTGTAATGTATTTTTGAAGAATAGTCTTCGCTATCGCCACGGCCTGTTCCGTATCATCTGAAAAAAGCGGTAGAAAAGTTTCTGCAAGACGAGACAAATTCCACAGGCCAATTGAAGGCTGGTTGCTGTAGGCATAACGCCCATCACGATCAATAGAGCTGTACACCTGCGTGTGCTTATAAAAATCCATAAATGCGCAGGGCCCATAATCAATAGTTTCACCCGCAACGGACATATTATCTGTGTTCATCACACCATGAATAAACCCAACTTGCATCCAGCGCGAAATCAATCTGGCCTGTCGCAGTACTATGGATTCAAGTAAGGCTGCGTATGGATTTTCAGCACTCGACACCTCTGGATAATTACGCTCAATCACATAATCCGCCAATGCCTTAACCGAGGCATTATCTTCCTTCATATAAAAATACTGAAAGCTGCCAACACGTATGAAGCTGGTGGCTGCACGGGTAATCACACCACCCGGCATAAGACGTTCCCGTGCAACCGGTTCACCAGTAGTAACTGCCGCCAGCGCGCGTGTGGTTGGCACATTTAGCTTGTGCATCGCCTCACTTAGCAGGTACTCACGCAGTACCGGGCCCAATGCAGCACGACCATCTCCATTACGAGAAAAAGGTGTTTGGCCTGAGCCCTTTAGTTGTATATCAAGCGAGCCGCCATCCACCAGATCAAGTTCACCCAGATAACACGCACGACCATCCCCTAGCTGTGGATTAAAGCCACCAAACTGATGCCCGGCATACGCCATCGCCAATGGTTCGCATGTGCCGTGAATCTTATTCCCTGAAAAAATATCCGCAAGTAAGACCTCATCCAGCTCATCACCATCCAAACTAAGCCTGGCTGCTAGTTCATGGTTAAATTGAATTAATGATGGCTTCTCAACAGGCGTGGGTTTACAGGCTTCATAAAAGCCCTCACCTAATGACAGATATCGGTTTTTAAAAGCAAAGTTGATCAATGGTAATCTCGATGATTGATAATTATGAAAACAGTTTATCGTAATTTAGGGAAAAAATTGCCCGATAAAGTATATGGTATCAAGGGAACTGAATAGAATGAACAGGGTTTATTTTCTATTATTGGTAAGTTATATGAAGCTCATAGAGAACAGATAAATTATTTTGTATTTTTTATTGGATTGGTTGATTTCTAACCTTTCTGGTACCCGTAGATCTCATCACAGCATCATCCTTTACGTAAATAATTCGCGTACTTTTTGCAATAAAACCTGTTCATTATATGGCTTAAGAACTATGCTCTGTTTTAACACCTCGTTAATCATACCCATATGCTCGTCATCACTAAAACCACTGGCGAGTAATACTTTCAGAGCAGGATATTTCTCCATCACGATAGACACCAACTGAAAACCATCCATTTCTGGCATATATAAATCTGTCAGTAGTAGATCGACAGTTTCTTTTTCAAGGATCTCCAGCGCCTGTTTGCCATTTTCCGCACAGAACACATGATAGCCCTTGTTTTCCAGTAATTCTCTGGTTAAATAGAGCAAGATACGTTCATCGTCGACCAGGAGAATCGTTTCATCCCCCATCAAATCATCAGTCGTATCGGTTGCTCTAGGTATTACATCGATTTCGTCACCGTGATAGCGAGGAAAATAAAGTGCAAACCGAGTTCCACGGCCTAATTCAGAATAGACATTGATTGCACCACCAGCACGATGTACAAAACCATATACCTGGCTCAACCCTAGTCCGGTACCTTTATCTCCCTTGGTAGTATAAAAAGGCTCAAAGATTTTTTCTACTTCGAGCATGTCCATACCGCTACCGGTATCACTAACACTAAGCACAACATAATCACCTGGGTTGATTTGCAGCCCACGAGCCTTTACTGCATCCACCTGTACATTTTTG
>Ga0316204_10011860_pt1 | contig 10791 bp, 12 predicted proteins | sample 6monrhotite_MG_2_FD_205661 | JGI IMG/M metagenome (GOLD analysis project Ga0316204, IMG submission 205661) | Microbial mat bacterial communities from mineral coupon in-situ incubated in ocean water Damariscotta River, Maine, United States -... | ecosystem: Environmental > Aquatic > Marine >... | reverse complement strand
CTACGTCACGCCGGTTGAATGTGTGGGCGACTTTGCGACCTTCATCAGCCGCATCCGGCAGGACAGCACGATTGATAACGGCCTGAACCTGTGGTGCGTGTCCGACAACCTGCGCAAGGGTGCGGCATTAAACGCAGTGCAGATTGCGGAGTTGCTGGGGCGTGAATGCCTGAAAAAGGGCTAAGAGACCCGAAACCAGAACCCCGAAAAAGGGCGTCCAGCGGGGCGGGGGTACAGAGATATCCGCGGAAAAATACTCTGGCCTACAAACGAAAGCCCGCACCTCACCGTGTGGGCTTTTGCTCTTGGGAACTCTCCCTAGTGGTAGGAGCGGTCGAGAGTCGCTTAGGTACTGACCTGCTCCCCTGAAATGTCCGCACTTTGAGGTTAGTCTGTTCTCAACGGAGGAGACTGACGATGAAGAGATCGCGGTTCAGCGAAGAACAGACCATTGGGAATTTGAAAGAGCATCAGGCAGGTGCGACGGCGGCTGATCTGTGCCGCAAGCATGGAGTCAGGGATGCGACGTTTTACAAATGGCGATCCAAGTTTGGCGGCATCGAAGTGTCGGATGCGAAGAAGCTGAAGGCGCTTGTGGCTGAGAATGCCAAGCTAAAGAAGCTGCTGGCTGAACAGATGATGGACGTGTCCACATTGAAAGAGATGCTGGGAAAAAACTTCTGAGGCCCGGTGCCCGGCGACGTGCTGTGGACTGGGCCATGACAGAAAAAGGATATCGGCAACGGCGTGCCTGTGCGTTGGCCGGTATCGATCCGCGTGTCTATCGGCGGGGATCGAAGCGACCGGAGGACTCTGCCTTGCGGGCACGGCTCAAGGAACTGTCGTCCGAGCGGCGACGGTTTGGGCATCGCCGCCTGCATATCCTGCTTAGGCGTGAGGGCTGGCATGTGAATTGGAAGAAGCTTTACCGGATTCACCGGGAAGAATGACTGACGGCCCGCAAACGTGGCGGCAGAAAGCGGGCTCTGGGCACCAGAAGCCCGATGGCGATCCTACAGGGGCCAAAAGCGGCGGAGCCTCGACTTCGTGTCTGACAGCCTGTCTTGCGGCAGAAGGTTCCGCATCCTGAATGTGATTGATGACTTCAGCCGGGAATGCCTGGCCGCCGTGGTCGACACATCTCTGTCAGGCATTCGTGTCGCCCGGGAACTCGATCATATCGCCGAAATGCGGGGCTATCCCTGCATGTTCGTCAGTGACAATGGCACCGAGCTGACCTCGAATGCGATCCTAAAATGGCAGGAAGACGGAAAGGTCGAATGGCACTACATCGCCCCAGAAAAACCGATGCAGAACGGCTTTGTGGAAAGCTTCAATGGCCGAATGCGGGACGAACGCTTGAACGAGCGCTTGTGTGACAATATGACCCACGCCCGCAAACTGGTGACTGCCTGGCGCGAAGACTTCCACCATCACCGCCCCCATTCCAGCCTCGCTGGCATGACACCACGGGAATATTCTAATCGGTCAAACAAAGACCAAAACCTGAACAGTGCTAACTTATGAATGAGGACTCTCAGGGGAGCAGGTCATCGCTTGGTTCATGCGGTCTTGCGTTGCGGAGTTGCCACGGTACTGACTTCGCCTTTGTTGCTTCCACAGTGCTTCCAGTGCGGAACTGGAATCGCAGAAAGCCACCCTCGGGTTGCTGCTAGCGTGTTGTAATCTTTGGTGTTTGTTGGTTGCGGGAGTAGGATTTGAACCTACGACCTTCAGGTTATGAGCCTCATAGGCTAGTGTTTGCTGATATTTGCTGAGTGTATTTCTTTATATATTTATCAATACTTTAATTTCCATGTGACTTTGCTTTTCACTTCTTAAGATTGTCCATATTTGCTCTCTAGTGTAGCACCAGCGTAGCACCAGATTGGGAGAGCGTCTTGGCCAGCCATCACTTGAACTTTACAAAAGCCGCATTGCTGAAGGCTCCCCCTGCTCCGAAGGGCAAGAAGGACTACTACTACGACGACAGGGAGAAAGGCCTAGTCCTTGCGGTGACTGGGACCGGCACCAAAACCTTCTACCTCTACAAGCGCATTGAAGGCCGCCCCGAACGCCTGATGTTGGGACGCTTTCCAGATATGACGGTTGAACAGGCGCGTAAGAAGGCGGCGACTGCGAAGGGTGCGATTGCAACCGGTGCGAACCCGCAGAAAGAGAAGCGCGCGATCCGCGACGAGATGACCTTTGGTGCGCTCTTCACCGAGTATCTGGAAAAGTATTCCAAGGTGCATAAGCGGTCATGGCATTATGACGAGCGCGAGGTGAACAAGTTCCTGTCGCGTTGGTTCAAGCGGAAGATATCCAGCTTTGATCGTGCAGAGATAGAGCGGCTTCACGCCAAGATCGGCAAGGAGAACGGGATTTATCAGGCGAACCGTTTGCTTGAGCGTATTCGGTCGATCTTTAACAAGGCGATTGAATGGGGATGGCAAGGCCAAAACCCTGCGCTCGGTATCAAGAAGTTCAAAGAGCAAAGCCGCGACCGCTTCTTGCAACCTGACGAGCTACCGCGCTTCTTTACGGCGCTGGCGAATGAACCGAATGAGACCGCGCGGGATTTCTTTATGGTCTCGCTTTTGACCGGCGCGCGTAAGTCAAACACGCTGGCAATGCGGTGGCGCGATATCAACTTCGCCGCCGCAACATGGCGGATTGCGCAGACCAAGAATGGCGATGCGCAGACAATCCACTTGCCTGCGCAGGCGATGGAAATTCTGACCGCGCGTAAGCTGGCGTCTGAAAGCCCGTGGGTGTTTGTAGGGAGCGGCGCATCTGGCCACCTCGCAGACCCAAAGAAGGCGTGGACGCGGATACTGACTGAGGCGGGCATAGAAGACCTACGCATTCACGACCTACGCCGCACCTTGGGCAGCTATCAAGCCGCTACAGGGGCGAACGGTTACATCATTGGCAAGTCGCTGGGCCATCGTAGCCAGCAATCAACTGCCATCTATGCGCGGCTCAATCTCGATCCTGTGCGGGAGAGCGTCAACAAGGCGACGGATGCAATGTTTGGGTATGTAGGGGGTGCCGGTGCCAGCAAAAAATAAGGAGAGGCCGGTGGAGGTTTGGGAAGGACTTCTTCGAGAACCAAACCTCTATGACAAGCTTTGGGATATCTATTCCGATGAGTTTCTGATCCCGTTTGCTGAACGTTTCGATAGGAACCCGCACCCGGTGGAGTTAACTAAAGGCGTTTTTCAAACCGCGCGCGCCTACCTCTATGGCAAATGGATGAAGGAAGTTGAGCGAAGCACATGGCTGAAAAACAGCGGCGTTCACCTTGTAAGCGCTGGTTTTGCTTCAAGGCAGCTATCGTATGCGCTCAGACAGCTTTCCAAGAGCCGCCCCGCTGTCGAATTGCTTCAAGAAAGAATGTACGGAAACATCCAAGGCGGAACGCGAGAACACGCGCGGGCAAGTTACCGGACCGCCAATAGGCGCGGCGGCCCCGCAGCACAACTCTTGGCTATAGAGGAACTGGCAGCATCCCTTGAGGAGGCAATTACCAGTATAGTCCCAACCCTCGGGGATTACGAGGACGAGGACGATGCTAGGCAGATAGCAATTGAGCTCCCTGAGTATGCCAATGAACGACGCCTCGAGCGCAATTCTCAAAATTATCCACTGGAACTTGCAGCAGAGACGTTCCAGCACTTGTGGGAAGACTACTCGACATTGCCGTACCTTCGCGGAGGCTACAAACACACTCTTGGCGACTATGACTCGAAGCCTGCACAAGCGCTCCATGCCATCATTCAGCGACTGGATAGCACGGTTGCTCCGAGCCTCACTGGGACCGCCATTGAAAATGTTCGATCCCGTTAAAAGTGTGCGTTGTAGCGATTTGAGCTACTTTTTTGCGGTACGTAGAAAACACCCCCCAGCTACAGCAATAGATAGTCGCTCTCGTTTGTTGGAGATTGGTCTTCATAAACCGACCTTGCTGAATGGAGCGACAGATGAATAGCAAAGCGAAAACCGATACTCTTCTCACCCCACAGGACGTTGCAGACCGTTTAGGGGTCTCAACCACAACGCTTGCCACATGGCGTTGCACCAAGCGGTATCCGCTGACTTATGTGAAAGTCGGACGGTTGGTCCGCTATCGCTTGGCCGATGTGGAGAGCTTCGAGATTGCCCGCCTTCAGGAGATCGCGGCCAATGACAACTAAAACCCCAATCCAAGCCGCGCAGGCCATTGACCGGCCTATGCGCACCAAACACTTCACCCCGCTGAGGTAATCCCATGAACATTGATGGACGACAAAAAGTCAGCCCTATGGCTGGTAACGGAGAAGGCTTGCCTGTTGGTCAGGTAAAGCCAGGAAATGATCACCGCGAGAGTGCTAATGGCTACCGTGGTGTATTGCTCGATTTGGGCCGCTACCGCGTGGCGGTCTGCCGTGACGACCTGCAATGGCTTCTACAGCGCCGCAGACCCGGATTTACGGGCGTGGGGACGGCATGGGACACGGTTGCGTTCGTTACAACGCGATCTGCCCTCATCCGCCTCCACCGGTCGCATACGGGCCGAGATGCATCGGAACTTCTCACCCTTCCGGAGAAATTCAGATCAGGGGGTCAGCTATGACGGACGCCTATACTCTGACAGTTGCAATGCGTGGGCGCTGGTCAGGCGGACGCGGGATGGCCTGCTGCCCTGCGCATGATGATCGCAGCCCGAGCCTAAGCATCGCAGATGGCGCGGACGGGCGGCTCTTGTTGCGTTGCCATGCAGGATGCAGCTTTGCCGAGGTGCAGGCCGCGCTCAGGGAGTGCGGATTGATCGCGGGGGCCAACACCTTCCGCCCGGTCGCACGTGTGCTCGATGAAGAACGCCGCGCCGTTGATCGTGCGATTCTAGAAAAACGCATGCGGCAAGCACGCAGACTTTGGAATGAAGCCGGGCCAATCGCAGGCACGCCCGGGGAGCGTTACCTTAGGGCGCGCGGGATCACGTGCGCGCTCCCCTATACCTTACGTTACATAGACGACTGTTGGCACCAAGCCGCCAAGTGTTCCCCTGCCATGGTCTCTCACGTGCGTAACGTAAGAGAACCCCAGACCTTTGCCGTGCATCGCACGTACATACGTGGGGACGGTTTGGCCAAAGCTGACCTCTTACCTAGTAAGGCGATGCTTGGCCCGGTCGCGGGTGGCGCTGTCCACCTAAGTAATAGTAACGGCCCGCTTGTCGTGACTGAAGGCATTGAAACGGGCCTATCGCTGCTTTGCGGTATCCTTACCGGACCGGCTACTGTCTGGGCCGCACTCAGTGCGTCCGGTATGGTAAGGCTTACCCTACCGGACCAACCCGGCGAATTGATCATTGCGCCGGACGGCGACCTAACCGGTGGCAAAGCTGCGGAGGCGCTGGCCATGCGAGCGCAAGCTTTGGGATGGCAGGTCTCGCTGTTAACCCCGCCGGATGGATTTGACTGGAATGACGTGCTGACCGGAAAGGCGGTAGCGGCATGACACACGCAGCAAGCCCCATTCCCTTTACGCCTGACTGGCCCGACCCTGCCCCGCGCTTTATGCGTGACGAGGTGCCGCCCGCGCCTTCACTACCCCTCGCTGACGTCTTTGGCCCCGTTTGGGCGGCATGGATCGCGAGTGCTGCTGAGGCAAAGTCAGCACCACCTGACTACGTGGTCGCGGCTTTGCTTCCCGTTGTCGGTGCCGCTATCGGCAACACCCGTTGGGCATTACCGTGGCAAGGCTGGGCCGAGCCGCCCATTCTATGGACAATGGCTATTGGCAATCCATCCAGCAACAAATCCCCCGGTCTCGATGCGGTGCTCACCCCTTTACGTAAAGTAGAGCGTGAGAAGCGGCGCGCGGTAGAGGCGGAACATGCAGTTTGGACGGAAGCCGCAGAACTGGCCAAGATCGCGGAGAGCACTTGGAAAGAGGCCGTCAAACGCGCGCTCAAAGAAGGTGAAGACCCGCCCGAGCGGCCAAGGGAAGCAAACCCCGGGCCTGAGCCGTTCCTACCGCGCCTTGCTTGCGCTGATGCAACCGTCGAACGCCTTGCAGTGATCGCAGCAGAGCAATCACGCGGCACACTGCTGACACGTGATGAACTGGCCGGATGGCTGCAAGGCATGACCCGCTATGCAGGGGGCGGGTCAGACCGTCCTTTCTGGTTGGAGGCGTATGGCGGGCGCAGCTACACGGTCGAGCGCATGGGGCGACCGCCGGTCAGTGTGGAGCACCTCACGATTGGCGTGTTGGGTGGCATCCAGCCTGACCGGCTGCGCACGTTGCTCTTCAAATCAGACGATGACGGGTTGCTTGCGCGGTTCCTGCCGTTCTGGCCTGATCCCGCCCCGATCCGCCGCCCTCAGGGCTTGCCTGATGAGGATTTTATCTACGCAGCCCTTGCGCGTCTTCATGGTCTGAAGATGGCTACCAATGAACGGGACGAGTTGCGACCTTGGTGGGTGCCGTTCTCCGAGGGTGCAAAGGGCCAATTGGATGCATTACGCCTCAACGTACGCACGTGGGAGCGCGATGCGGATGGGTTGCTGTTGTCGTTCATGGGTAAGCTACCCGGTATCAGCGTGCGCCTGTCGCTGATCCTGACATATCTCGATTGGGTGGCAGTTGGTGGCGACGAACCGACGGAGATTGATGCTGAGACATTCGGACGCGCAACGCGGTTTATCGAGAGCTACGTCTTACCGATGGCCCGACGCGCCTACGCGGACGCAAGCCTGTCCAAACCCGAGCAAGCGGCGCGGCGGTTGCTGGCCGTCATCCGAGAGCGCGGTTGGGAGCGGTTCTCGTCGCGTGAGGTGCAACGCATGGACCGAAAGGGGCTGGCCACTGCCGCCGATCTAAAACCGGCGCTGAACGTTCTGATTGAGGCGGATGTGTTGCGGCATATCGAAGGAGGTTCGGGCGTAAATGGAGGAAGGCCAGCAAAGTTGCTCCTCGTCAATCCGGCGGTGTTGGGTCGGAGCTAAAGCGCTCCTGACAAAACTGACTTAACCGACAAAACCTCCCCAAGAGCGGGTCAAACAGGGGTTCTGTCAGTTTTGTCGGTTTTGTCAGAGAGGGGCGGAAAGCGGAAGTTCGCGGCATTTGCGAATCGAGCTCCCGATGCCCACCAGAGCGGACATTGTGCGCAGTGGCTTTAAGTACCTAACGACATCAACCTTCACAGGTCTAGCTAGCAAGACCCAGGCCCATTAGCGGTTTCACGCTCTTAACTTACCCAGCAATTAGAAGTAGTGTGGAGTCCAATCGATTTGACCTCGCCTGGAGAAGTAAATGAGCAATCAGAAGTCAGCGTTTGTAGCTTACTCCACTAGAGATAAGGCCGTTGGCGACAAAATCCTAAATGGCGTTAGAAAGGCGAATGCTGTCGGTGCCAATCCAGTCAGATTTGAACCGTGGGAGTTCAACGATATTGCTGGCGAAACCGTAGTTTCACCAATCTTAAGCAAGATAGAAGACTCGCCATTTGTTGTCGCAGATATCACTTATCTTAATCTCAACGTCGTTTACGAAATTGGCTTTGCTATTGGTAGAAACAAAAAAGTGTTCTTACTTAAAGACACGTCAGTCGCAGGGGACGGCGAGCTAGCTAAGCGTACGGGCATCTTCGATACTTTAGGCTACTTTGGTTACTCCACCGATGAAGATATTCGAAACCGGTTGACTGGCCATATCGACGAAACTGCACTTCCGCTCACAAGAGAGTTGGATCGGCAAGCTCCAGTGTACCTGATGGAACCTCCTGAAAGATCTGACGCCGCAACTAAGATGGTATCGCGAATAAAGAAGGCTCGTTTCAAATACAGATCATTCATTTCGTCGGAAGACATCCGACTCTCGGCTACCGATGCCATCCGCCAGGTCGGAAGGTCTAGCGGTGTTTGTTTGATGATTGAAGCAAAGGGAGGCAGCATCGAAGAGCACAATGTCCGAACGCTGTTTGTTGCAGGGCTCGCACACGGGATGCTGAAACCCACCCTGATTTTTTCGCCAGCTGGATACGATGTTCCGCTGGACATTAGAGACGAAATTGTAACCTACAACGGCCCTCAAGACATTCCCGAACACGTTGCCAATTTCTGCCCCCAAATCAATGATTCACTGCAGGGCGAAGAAGCGACGAAGGAAGTATCGAAAGGTTTTCTAGACAGTATCTGGATCGGTGATCCCACTGCAGAAAACGAAATGACGACGTTGGCTGATTACTATCTTCGAACTGACGAGTTTTTGCGCGCGTCGAGTGGCGACGTCAACCTAGTAGTTGGACGGAAAGGTTCGGGCAAAACTGCGCTTTTTATTAGTCTGAGAGATTTAACTAGAGCCGACAAACGCAACATCGTGGTGGACTTAAAGCCAGAAAGCTACCAACTGGCAAAACTGAAGGATGAGATTTTATCTCTTCTCGCAGCTGGGTCACGCCAGCACTTGCTGACAGCTTTTTGGGAGTATTTGATCCTGTTGGAAGTTGCCTACAAACTTCTTGAAAAGGATCAAAAGGTTCACCGATTCAACCACGACCTATATGACATCTATCAAGAGCTAGAACAAACTTACCGTGGTGATGACTCATTGTCTGAAGGCGATTTCTCAGAGCGCCTACTGGCTCTTTCTCGGCGACTAAGCGAACAATTCAAATTGAAGTTTGCAAATACTGGCGAGCGCGGAATTACAATCCAGCAAATCACAGAAATTCTATACAGTCATGATCTTAAGAATCTAAAAGTGCAGCTTTCCAAGTATCTGAAACATAAAGGTCGCGTGCTCGTTCTATTCGATAACTTGGACAAAAGTTGGTCGACAGACGGCGTCGATACCATAGATTCCATTACTCTCCGCTGCCTCATTGATGCTGGCCGGAAAATCGAACGCGATATGCAGAAAGCTGGACACCCGTTTCGATGTGTCTTGTTTTTGAGGAACGATGTTTACAAATTTTTGATGGCAAATTCATCCGATTATGGGAAGGAGATGCGTGCGACTCTTGATTGGAGCGATCCTGATTTGCTTCGTGAGATGCTTAGGTTGCGGTTGTCTTCAAGTTTACCCGACGAATATGCGAAATTATCGTTCGATGAGCTTTGGAAGATGATCAGCGTTTCCCATGTTTTTGGCGAAGAGAGTTCAGATTTCATCATTTCAAGATCGCTAATGAGACCACGAAACGTACTTAAGCTGTTTAATCATATCCGTGGATTCGCCGTTAATTTTCGACGTCAAATGATTACAACCGATGATTTTTACAAAGGCCTAGTTTCCTACTCGCAAGACCTACTTGTCGAACTGGATAGAGAAATCAGCGATGTGTATCCGGACGCCAAGGATCTTCTGTACTATTTTATTGATACACCAGCCGAACTGAGCAGAGATGATTTGTTCAAAATTTTTAGTGAAGCAGGCATTGACGGTGCGGAACATGAAAAAATAAGAAACTTTCTAATTTATCACGGTGTTCTTGGCCTGCAAAATGGTGACGACGCGCAGTACATTTTCGATGTTGGTTACGATCTAAAACCAATGGAAATTCGCGCTCAGAGGGCTGGAGAGGCTGTGCGATTCACAATCAACCCTGCGTTCACGCCTGCTCTCGAGATTACGGATGCAGTTTTCAACAGCCAAGAAAACTTGGCAATCTAGCGATATCCATACCTCGTTAAGGACCAACCCGAACGGCTGCTTCCGAGAGGCTGCGCTGCAATGTGGGCAAACAGCGTGAATGTCTCGTTAGGGCCGTATCTTTAGTTAACCTAGTTCTTATCGGTACGACGCGCCTCGAACTTCTCCCAAACATGCATACGGCCCTTTTGGCGTGCGTTGGCTAGCCATAACTTTTTCCGGACGCCCGCGACTTCAAGATGGCTATACTTTCCACCTGAGTACTTCGGCCAGTCGATAGCTAAGCCTTGTTTGACGAGTTCGGCAGATAGGTCGCAACCGTCGGGCAAGAAACACTTGGCTACGGTCCTTCCATAGTCGTCTTCATCAGTAATCTCAGCGCGTATTCTGTGGCCTTTACACAGGCGCACCATGGCCCACTTAGCCTTCTTTCCGTACGGGTGGTCGAGTTCAGGCGCATCTATACCGTAGAGACGGATTTGGGTCTTTTTGATCGTGATCGTATCACCATCCGTAACAAAAGCAGGCCCCTCCAAGACACGCGGGAACTTGACTGAATGGGCTGTCGTGGCATCGAACGCCTCGCCCGTTCCTGAAGTATCAGCTTGCGGCGCTCTTCGCTGGGGCGCCGGAGCGCTGATACTGTGTCCAGCTTTGTAGGGAAGCGTTTGTCTTACCGGCTTTCTGTTGGGCCTTCGTCTGCGCGGATATGACGGTTTGAATAATACTCTTATAATGGCTCTCAGCATGTCAGTCACGCTACGCAACAATTACGCAAGCCGCAAACAAAGTTCCCGGGCAGCGAATAGCGGTGATAGCCGCTGGCCTGCCAAAAAAGTAGCACTGGTGTAGCACCATGCATTTCACAAACGCCAATATCCACCCGAGGGCGGCGCTTAACGTATTGATAAGTATTTCTTATTTTGGTTGCGGGAGTAGGATTTGAACCTACGACCTTCAGGTTATGAGCCTGACGAGCTACCGGGCTGCTCCATCCCGCGCCAAAAGCGCACCTCAAATGATTGTAATGAGGTGCATCGATAGAGAGATAACTTGTACTTCTTATTAGGTTTGGCAATGACTTACTCTCCCACGCCTTAAGACGCAGTACCATCAGCGCTGCGGCACTTAACTGCCGAGTTCGGG
>Ga0316204_10011859_pt1 | contig 10794 bp, 8 predicted proteins | sample 6monrhotite_MG_2_FD_205661 | JGI IMG/M metagenome (GOLD analysis project Ga0316204, IMG submission 205661) | Microbial mat bacterial communities from mineral coupon in-situ incubated in ocean water Damariscotta River, Maine, United States -... | ecosystem: Environmental > Aquatic > Marine >... | reverse complement strand
TTTGCACGCGTATTTGTTTATGAATAACTTGTAGTGATTACGGTTATTTCGAATTTTTCCAATCTAGCAAGGCTTGATCCTCGCTTATATTTGAATTTGTGGAATAACAATATCTTTTTTGATTTTGGAAGTTTAAAAATTAGACTTTGGAGTACGCAATATGACTGAAGCACCCCAAAATGGAATAAAAGGACTCAAGCATTGGCGCTATGACATGCTTGCTGGTCTGCAAGTCGCACTGGTGTCTTTACCTTTATCACTTGGCATCGCCATTGCGTCAGGCGCGCCGGCAATAACGGGCGTAGTTTCATCCATTATTGCCGGACTGATCTTCCCTTTTCTTGGCGGTGCTTATGTCACCATCAGTGGCCCAGCCGCCGGCCTGGCACCAGCTTTGTTCTCCGGGATGCTGTTACTGGGTGAAGGTGATCTCGCCGCGGGTTATCCATTGATCTTGGTGGCGATTTGCCTCACCGGTCTTCTACAAGTACTGCTCGCCTTTATGAAAACCGGACGATACGCGATCTTTTTGCCGGTTACGGTGGTGGAAGCGATGCTGGCGGCGATCGGCCTGATCATTATCATCAAACAAATCCCCTCAATTGTGGGCGCAATCTTACCTGTATCCAATGGGATGCTGGCCTCTATCTCCAATCTGCCTCAGGTGTTTATGAACATTGAATGGAGTGTATTTCTGATTGGTGCAATGAGCTTGTTCCTGATTTTTTATCTTAACAAAACACCACACCGCTGGATGCGTAAAATACCGCCACCGCTGTTTATCACCATACTTGGCATAATCCTGGGCACCCTGTTTGGACTGGAGGCTAAATACCTGATCACCATGCCTGATAACCTGCTTGAAGGGGGCATTACCTTACCTGCATTTGGTGAAGTGTTTAGCCGCCCGGAACTGTGGGGGGGAATACTCATTGTGGTCATTACACTCACACTCATTGATGGTGTTGAGTCACTCGCTACGATCAAAGCCATCGACAAAATTGATCCGTTTCAACGTAAATCCGATCCCAATGTCACCCTGCGCGCCATGGGTATTTCAAACTCACTCTCAAGTATTTTTGGTGGTTTGACCATCATCCCTGGCGGCATTAAAAGTACCACCAACATTGAAGCAGGTGGTCGCACCCTCTGGGCCAACTTTTATAATGCAATATTTTTATTGATCTTCTTGTTCCTGGCCACCGAAATTTTGGCCTTGGTGCCACTTGCCTCCATTGCCGCTATTTTGATTTATGTAGGATGGAAGCTATGTCAATACAAAGTGTTTACTAAAGCCTATGCCATTGGTCGCGAGCAACTGGTTATATTTCTGATCACTATCTTTGCCATTCTTGCCAGCGATCTGTTGATCGGCATTCTGATTGGTATTGCTGCTGAAGTACTCATCTTGCTCTATTTGTTGATGCCTTCCATGCGTTTAATCATCACCGGTCGGTTGACTATGCATCAATCCTTCTTGTTACTTTGGAGCAATCTTAAAAGCTTGTTTTGTTCACCCATTATCAAAGTCAAAACAAGCGAATATGAAGGCAACCCTCATTACAACTTGACTCTGTCTTCGCTGGTATGTTTTAACTTGTTGTCATTAGACAAACTACTCGCCAACTTGCCAGACAAGACGGGCGTAACCCTGAATATCAATGAGTCAGGCCGCATCATTGACCACACTGCCATGGAATATTTGCATCAATTTCAGGAAGAATGCATCCGAGGCGGCCGTTTTTTCGAAATACACGGGCTGCAAAACTTTTTCCAATTTACCAACCACTCGCTTGCAACACGCATGCAGGACACCATTCTGACAAAAGAAAAAATCAAACGCTCCGAGCGTGAAGAGTTTATGGAGAAAGTGGCTAAACATCACCAGCTAGATTTTAATCCCGACACTATTAGCACACTTAATAGAGAGGGTTTTGTCTATCTGCGTCGGGGTGATGATAAAGAAGAATCCAGCACCATGGCCGGCAACCTTAATGGCAATCAAGTTAAGCTATTTGATTACAGCCACACCGCTGTGCCGGATTATTACTCCAAGCATTGGCATACCATTATTACGGTTCGCAGATCATCAGACTCTACGATCCCTGATCTTGTGATCACACCGGGGCATTACCTGGCGCGTCATCTAATCGATTTCACCGAAGTTGAATTTACCAGTGACAGCGAATTTCCAGAGGGCTATCTACTCTATGGTGCTGAAGGTACCGAGCCAAAGAGGTTTATCTCTGAGGAATTATCTGAGTTCTTGAGCGAGAACAAGGGCTATTATCTCGAAGTCCGCAATGGTGAATTGCTAGCTTTCAGACAAGACAGTCAACTTGCCAATGAGGATGATATCGAGTGCTTGTTCAAACTGGCATCAATTTTCAATAACGCCAGCACACACAAAACATAACGCAAGCTCACCATACAAAAGCCCTTTGTGCTCTGATTACACGCGGGCCTTTATAATTGTAATAACGCAAAAAAGTACAACGTCCGCAATAACCGGCAATTTGGAGCGGGTTGAGGCTTGTGCCATTCGGCACAAACGAGCACCGCGGAAAATTGTCCGTGTTAATTGCGCTTGTTATGTTTCATTATTTCCCACCAATTCATATACCATTTGGTCATATTTTAGATCATTAATTTGCATTGTTAATACCGCAAAACAAGGAATAACAAATATTAACATCGCAATAGATACCGCGCCGTCTGTCATGGCCATTACTATAATTAATACTATAGTGAGCGCCCCAAAAAGGTAAGCAAACCCTCTGGATACATATTTATTTACCGACCTTACCCATGGACGTTTAAACAAAGTTGTAAATTTTAGTTCGCCATTTTTGAATGTAACCATACCTGGTGTTTTCTTTAAGGCATATAGGATTCTACTTACATCATCATTACTGGTTATAACTATAATTTCTTTATAGTTAAGTCTTGATCCGTGAAGAAGGCGGAATAGCTCACAGACCGAATGTTTATTTTTTCTTTCTAAAGCTTCTTCTAGCTTTTCAATAAGATCTGCTCGAACCTGAAGAGACTTTGCCATATTAAACTTATAAATAGCTATTGCACTAATTGCAGAGAATACTCCTAGAAGAGCTTTAAATAATTCAGAATATTCCACGTTCTCTCCTATGAAACATAACAATGATTTATACCGCATGCGATCTAATATTGCACACAACTTATTTTGATTTATATTTATTATATATTCCTGACTATAGCCCTCTATCACCCATAAAAAAAGAGCTTCAATTCAGCTCTTTTTTGGTTTGGAATAACTATTTAACGACACATTGCTCTTTACTAAACTAACTCTCCCAATAATCGATCCATCATCCCCTCTGCCTGTTGCCCATAGCCACCACCAAACAAATTGAAATGGTTAATCACATGGTAAAGGTTATATAAAGTTTTACGTGTGGCGTAACCTTCATCCAGCGGCCATGCATTTTTATACGCCGCATAAAAGTCTGCACTAAAACCACCGAACAATTCTGTCATGGCAATATCGGCTTCACGGTCGCCGTAATACACCGCGGGATCGAATATCACCGGTTCACCTGTATAGCTGACACTATAATTACCACCCCATAAGTCACCATGTAATAACGATGCCTCTGGTGTATACGTTGTAAAAAAGCAACCCAGTTGTTCGGCAAGTTTTTCACCCTTGGCTATTGCCCGATGTGAATAACCATTATTTTTTGCCAGTTCTAATTGATAGCCCAGACGATGCTCTCGCCAGAAAGTAATCCAGTCGTTTTCTTGCTGATTGTTTTGATGCGTCGCACCGATAGTATTATCACGATGCCAGCCATATTGCGGATGGGTGTGTTGATGTAATTTTGCTAACTGACCACCGAAGTGTTCCATTGCGCCTTTATCGCTACCACCCAGTGGCAGGTACTCCATGACGATATAGGACTGACTGGCTTCAATGCCAGTCGCAATTGGCTCTGGAACCAATACCACAGTTGCATTGCTCAGTTCGCGCAGGCCTTCGGCTTCGGCCTCAAACATATAAAGCTTATCGGCCTGATTGAATTTTACAAAGTACTCGCGTTTATCCTGACCGGTAATGCGGTATGCCGAATTAATGCAACCGCCACCGACACTATTTTCTTTCTCAAGCTTAAAGGCCTTGCCCGTGTGCGTAGCGATCTGCTGTTCGATGCTACGCCACTGCATTATTCAAACTGCGCCTTTTCATATTCCAGCATGGCGAGGTTTATGTGTTTGCCAATTTCATGTTCAAAACCACTCCAGTTGTGATAATGCTTTAACGCCGCGACAACGCGTGGCTTCATTTCATAATCACTCATGCCTTGCTCATAATATTTCGCGACATTTTCATAGACCAGTTTCATATAGTCTCTAAATTCACTAACACGTGATGGCCCACCACTGTCACCATGTCCCGGCACATACACTTTAGCCCTTAATTTAAGCGCAATATTGCAGGCATTCATGTTGCCGCGAAATGTTGCGTCGTCCATGCGACCAATACGTTGGTATAAAGAATTGTCACCAGTGAAGACCACGGCATCTTCCACTACATGGATCATGACATCCGTACCACTATGTGCATGTTTGGGCGCGAGCATGCGAAACGTAATACCACCGGTTTCAAAACTATCACCATCATCAACGGTATTTGCCGGGATAACCGCCTTCGTGCCTTTGCTTGCGCCACCGGTAAGATTGTCCATTAAGCGAATCCATTGCTCAGCTGCTCCGGCTTTTGCCTCTGCCACCATTTGTGGGTGTGCCATCAATTTCGCTTTTGGAAATGCTTCAGCAAACGCCTGATTACCCAACCAGTGATCACCGTGTATGTGGGTGCTCAGAACATGCGTGACCGGCTTGTTTGTCACCTTACGGATCTGACGTAATACCATTTGGCCAACATAAAGACTCGAACCCGGATCAATGACGACGACGCCTGTCTTGGTCACGACAAAACCCGGGTTGTTCATAAAACCCTTGTTCTGTGGACTCGGTAATTCACGTGGGCCATGGATCACATAAGTATGTCCGGCAATCTTTTTTGCCTTCACGTCCGGAACTACCTGCGCCTGTGACAGAGCTGGCAACAACAAACATAAAATTGTTACTAAATATTTCATCATCATTTATCCCTGTAAAAATTTAAGGACACTACGCGGTCACTTTACGGTACGATTTAGCCTTGAATTGGGCTCGAAATTATAGAGGCATAAGCACATGAAGGTATACACAGAAATCACGCCTGAGATTGCCAGGTGGATTGGGCAACAACCTATGTATTTTAATGCCAGTGCCCCCATGAGTGGCCAGGGACACATCAATCTGTCGCCCCGTGGCCTTGATAGCCTGCGCGTTGTTGACCCCAATCAGGTCGCCATTCTGGACTTGACTGGTAGCGGCAATGAAACCGCCAGCCATTTGTCTGAAAACGGACGCATGACGGTGATGTTTTGCGCCTTTGAGGGTGAGCCACAAATCCTGCGACTCTATGGTGAAGGTGAAGTCATTGCCCCGGGGGATCGCGCCTGGTCAGAACTGCGTGGTCTGTTCGCCGACGATGTGCCTGGGGTGCGCCAAATCTTTCGTCTTCTGGTTACTCGGGTGCAAACTTCCTGCGGATATGGCGTGCCTTTGATGCAATTTCAGGCACAACGCGAACAATTGCTCGATTGGGCAGCAGACAAAGGCGAAGAAGAGATAAAGCAGTATCAAAATGAAAAAAATTGCACCAGTATTGACGGTCTGCCTGCACCAAATATTTCTGAAAAAGTGAAATAAATGCTTGACAATTTTGCCTGGCACACGACCGCAAAGGGCATGTTATGCACAGGCTCAATCGAATCAAGCACTTCCGTGTCAAAAATGTAACATAACTGCAATTTGTACTGTAAAAATAGTATAACCTATTGTTACTAAACGAATAAAATTAAAGTCTATTTTCTGAACAGATTAACTAAAATGTAACAATGGCAAGGAGAAAAGCGGCATTACAACATTTAATCCACAAAGTTATCCACAGGATTTGTGGATAACAGGCATTCTCATTTGTGGACAAGCAGTTAGCTTGAATAAGCTAGAAATCATCTTATAAAAAGCTTCTAAGTTGTAAGCAAATACCGACTATGCCGAACCCAAAAACCATCCTCCGAATCGCCATTCCGACCCCTTTGCGCCGTCTGTTTGATTACCTGCCTGCGAGAAATGCAGATCTTCCTGTTATTGGTGCTCGCGTGCGAGTCAATTTTGCTCGTCGTGATATGATTGGTGTCGTGATCGAGATTACTGACCATTCCGATGTGCCTGCCAACAAGCTCAAAGCCATCACCGAGGTCGTCGACAAGACGGCGATTCTTGAAGGCTCGATACTTAAACTCAACCGTTGGGCGGCACTGTATTATCAACACCCTTTAGGTGAGGCCATGCAGCAGGCGCTGCCCGTATTACTGCGCCAGGGCAAACCGGCACAGCCACAATCAGAACGTCAGTATGTACTCACTGACACTGTCAGTGAGACGACGCTTGATAGCTTAAAACGCTCACCCAAACAGCAGGCGATCTTGTCTCAATTACAGTCCACCGACGGGCCAGTCAGTGATGCCGAGCTATTGCTGCACTTTTCGGATCACCGTTACCGGGCGCCCCTCAAAAAGCTAATTGAAAAAGGTCTGGTCGAAGAACGTCTGCAACCGCTATTGCCCGTCGGTAACGCGCAGCCACAAGCCGGACCCATACTGAACGACGAGCAACAGACGGCGGTGGATGCCGTGGTGAAATCACTGGGGCAAACACAATGCTTTTTATTAGATGGTGTCACGGGCAGCGGCAAGACCGAGGTCTATTTGCACATTATCGAACGCGTCCTTGCCCAGGATCGACAGGTCATGGTGCTGGTACCGGAGATTGGCCTGACACCACAGTTGGTAGATCGCTTTCGTCGTCGTCTGGCAAAGCCGGTGGTAGTCATGCACTCGGGGCTCAACGATCAGGAGCGCCTTAACGCCTGGCTGGCAGTGCGCCATGGCGATGCCGCGGTGGTGATTGGCACCCGCTCCACCATTTTTACGCCACTCAAAAATGCGGGCCTCATTATTGTCGATGAAGAACACGACATGTCGCTCAAGCAACAGGACGGCTTTCGTTATCACGCCCGTGACCTTGCCATCCTACGCGCCCGTGAACTGAATGTGCCAGTGCTACTTGGCTCGGCGACACCGTCACTGGAGAGTCTCTACAACGCTCAACAGGGTCGCAGCCGGGCCTTACATCTCACCCAGCGTGCCGGTGATGCCAAACCGCCAAAGCTGCATGCCATCGATCTGAAAGCGCAGCCATTACAAAATAATATTTCCATGCGTCTGCGCCAGGCCATGACCGAACACCTCGAACGCGGCCAACAGGTGATGCTGTTTTTAAACCGTCGTGGCTTTGCACCGGTTTTGATGTGCCACGACTGCGGCTGGCATTCCCGCTGCCAGCGTTGCGATGCACACATGACCCTGCATCGCCGTATTCAAAAATTGCGTTGTCATCACTGTGGTAGTGAACAGCCCTTAATGCCCAAATGCCCTACCTGCAAAAGCGAGACACTGGTCGAAGTCGGTCACGGCACCGAACGTCTGGAAGAAAGTCTGGGTGAGATGTTTCCTGACTATCGCATCCTGCGCATCGACCGTGACAGCACCCGACGCAAGGGCGAGCTCAAGGACAAACTGGAACAAATAAAACGCGGTGAGGCACAAATCCTCGTCGGCACACAAATGCTGGCCAAGGGACATCACTTCCCCAGCGTAACCCTGGTCGGGATTCTCGATGCAGATTACGGCCTGTTTAGTGCTGACTTTCGTGCCACCGAGCGCATGGCACAAATGATCCTGCAAGTAGCCGGGCGTGCTGGTCGTGCCGAGTTGCCCGGTGAGGTTTTTATTCAGACGCATCATCCCGATCACCCCTTACTCAGGACACTCATGACTCAGGGCTATGCCGACTTTGCGGTCGAGGCCTTGCAGGAACGTGAACAAACCGAACTGCCGCCTTATCGTTACCTCGCACTATTGCGCGCCGAGGCCGTGCAAACGGGTGAAGCATTGAATTTTTTACAGCAGGCACGCCAGCTCTTCAGTCAGTATCAGATTGCCGAGGTAGATTTTTTCGGCCCCTTCCCTGCGCCCATGGAAAGACGCGCCGGTAAATATCGCGCCCAGCTACTCTTGCAAGCGCCGCAACGCGCCCTGCTGCAACAACTCCTCACGACTTGCCTGCCGGTGCTGGAATCACAACGTGATAGCCGCAAAGTACGCTGGTCGATTGATGTCGATCCCATGGAGATGTTTTAAGACTGGCGAAAGCAGGTATACTACGCCGCTTACTTTAGAACAGTTGTACACCCATGAAAAACCAAATTAGCCAACTGATTTCACAGGCCATCGAAAGCGCCCAACAGACCGGTGAGCTGCCAGCCGATCTTGAGGTGACAATTCAAATCGATCGCACCCGTGACAAAAGCCACGGTGACTATGCCTGTAACATTGCGATGCAGTTGGCCAGGGCCGCCCGGAAAAAACCACGTGACATTGCCGAGCAACTGGTGGCACACCTGCCCGCCAACGACAGCATTGAGAAAGTCGAAATTGCAGGCCCGGGTTTTATAAATTTCTATTTATCCAGTAACACTATCTATTCGGTTGTAGCGAAGATTGTCGAACAGGCCGAACGCTTTGGTCATTCCACTGTAGGTGCGGGTAAAAAAGTTCAGGTGGAATTTGTCTCTGCCAACCCCACCGGGCCATTACATGTCGGGCATGGTCGTGGCGCGGCCTATGGCGCAGCGGTAGCGGATCTGCTCGTGGCCTGTGGCTTTAACGTTCACCGTGAATACTATGTTAACGATGCCGGTCGGCAGATGGATATTCTCTGTGCCAGTGTTTGGTTACGCTATCTGGATCTTTGCGGCGAAGAAATTACCTTTCCGGCGAATGCCTACAAAGGCGATTATGTCTGGGACGTAGCGGCCAAGATTCATCGTGAAGGAGGCGAGCGTTTTCGTCAAAGCTGGTCAGACGTAAGCAATGAACTACCCAAAGATGAACCCGATGGCGGCGATAAAGAAAAGTACATTGATGCCCTCATCGCCAGAGCAAAAAGCCTGATAGGCGATGATGACTATCGCATTGTTTTTGATACCGGCCTGAATTACATCCTCGATGATATTCGTGATGATCTGGAACACTTTGGTGTCATCTATGATGAGTGGTATTCCGAACGCTCACTCACCGATGACAATGCCGTTGTTCGTGCCGTGGATCGCTTGAAAGACAGCGGCCATACCTACGAAAAAAATGGCGCGGTATGGTTTAAGTCTACGGACTATGGTGATGAAAAAGATCGCGTGCTGGTAAGAGACAATGGCGTATCGACTTACTTTGCTTCTGACATCGCTTATCACATGGACAAAATGGAACGCGGTTATGATCGCGTTATCGATGTCTGGGGTGCAGATCATCATGGCTATGTGCCACGTGTTAAAGCGGCATTACAGGCACTGGGTGATGATGCGGATAAGCTGGATGTCCTGTTAGTCCAGTTTGCCGTTTTATATCGTGGCGGTGAGAAAATGCAAATGTCGACGCGCTCTGGTGAGTTTGTCACCTTGAGACAGTTGCGCAAAGAAGTCGGCTCGGATGCGGCACGTTTTTTTTATGTCATGCGCAAGTGCGAACAGCATCTGGACTTCGACCTCGATCTGGCTTTGTCGCAGTCCAACGATAATCCCATGTATTACATCCAGTATGCACATGCACGTGTTAGCAGTGTCTTTCGTCAACTCGCTGAAAAGAAAATGACTTACGACGAGCAAAGCGGTTTGACACATCTGAATGTCTTAACCGAACAACACGAACTGGATATTCTAAACGCCTTATCAAAGTACCCGGAACTTGTCGAGGCGGCCGCGCTTAAACATGAGCCGCATCAAATTGCACATTACCTGCGTGATCTGGCCAATGCCTTTCATACCTATTACAACGCGCACCAGTTTATTGTTGATGACGATAAGATCAGACATGCACGTCTGTGTTTAATCAATGCGACCAGGCAAGTGCTTGCGAATGGATTAGGTTTGCTTGGCGTCTCTGCACCGGATAGCATGTAAACATGCCTCGCGATTACGCCAAGACACCAAAACCTAAAGATAAAAATGGACTGCCGGGCTGGGCCTGGCTGATTGCCGGTCTTGCCATTGGTCTGTTTGTCGCCATGCTGGTCTATCTCAATAAGGTCACACCTGCATCGGATAAAACCAGTATTACCGATACCATTAAAAAACAATGGAACGATGCACGTGATGTACGTAAGCGTGAAGAGAACAAACCGCCATCGAAACCGGCGGAGAATACAACTGCCAGTAAACCCAAGTTTGATTTCTATACCATTCTGCCCGAACTCGAAGTGGCTATCCCCGAACAGGATCTGGTCTCAGAACGAAAAAACAGTCAAACGGCCAGTAAAGATACGACCAAATATATTCTGCAAGCGGGTTCCTTTAAACAACATGATGAAGCCGACAAGCTCAAAGCACGTCTTGCCCTGCAAGGTATCGTTGCCGGTATTCAGACCGTCCAAATTGGCAATGGTGAAACCTGGCATCGTGTACGCGTTGGACCATTACAGGGCCTGACCACACTCAATCAAACACGTCGTCGCCTGCAACAACTCGGTGTCGCGACGATTGTGGTAAAGAACAAAAGTTGAAGGCTATAGGAGCGGCGTCTCGGCGCG
>Ga0316204_10011857_pt1 | contig 10795 bp, 8 predicted proteins | sample 6monrhotite_MG_2_FD_205661 | JGI IMG/M metagenome (GOLD analysis project Ga0316204, IMG submission 205661) | Microbial mat bacterial communities from mineral coupon in-situ incubated in ocean water Damariscotta River, Maine, United States -... | ecosystem: Environmental > Aquatic > Marine >... | reverse complement strand
AATTCGTCAATCGGCCAAAGAAAAGCATGTCGCTCTAATTCGTACCGCCAATGGTTTTGCCTTTGCCCCGACTAAAGCTGATGCTGTGATTAATCCTAAGGAGTTCAAAAAACTACCTGAGGATGAAAAGCAAAAATTTGACAGCGACATTGAACAATTACAGGACAAGCTTGAGCGCGGTTTAAGGATGGTTCCACAGTGGCGTCGCGAGGCAAGAGAAAAACTCAAACAGCTTAATGAAGAGGTGGTAATGTCGGCTGTTGGTCATCTTACCGATGAGCTACTTGAGCGTTACAAGAGCAATAAGAATGTCTTGAAATACCTTAATACCGTGCAAACTGATGTAATCAATAATATCGATGATTTTAGTCGTGGTGAAGAAGAACAACCAGGCATGAACTTAGGAATGATGCAGCAGGGTCTGAATTTTAGACGTTATGAGGTTAACGTCCTGGTTGATCACAGCGAGACTTCTGGTGCACCGGTTGTGTTTGAAGAAAATCCAACCTATCAAAACCTGGTGGGTCGTGTCGAGCACATGGCTATGATGGGGACATTAATAACCGACTTTACACTTATTAAACTGGGGGCTTTGCATCAAGCCAATAACGGATACCTGGTTCTTGAGGCCTATAAACTTCTTCAACACCCCTTTAGTTGGGAAGCACTTAAACGCGCCTTAACTTCCCGTGAAATTCATATTGGTTCACTTGAGCAAATGCTGGGGCTGGTTAGCACAGTTTCTCTTGAGCCTGAGCCAATGCCCCTCAACCTTAAGGTGGTATTGGTAGGTGACCGTGTTCTTTATTATCTGCTTTACCAACTGGACCCTGAATTTCAGGAGCTATTTAAGGTTGCGGCTGATTTTGATGATCATATGGATAGAAGCGTTGAAAGCCAATATTTATACGCTCGTTTGATTGCCACTTTGATTAAAAAAGAAGAATTACATGCGTTTGATAAGCCTGCTGTAGAACGTATTATTGAACATAGTGCCAGGCTTAGCGAAGACGCCAATAAACTTTCAACGCATATGCGTAGTATCTGCGACTTGTTGTGTGAGGCTGATTATTGGGCCCAGCAACATGGTCACGATGTGGTAACAGCCGAGGATGTACAAACCGCCATAAATGCCCAAATACGTCGCAGCAGTCGTCTTGAAGAGGACCTGCATGACAACATACAACGTGACATTTTGCTGATTGATACCTGTGACGCAAAGGTTGGTCAGGTTAATGGCCTATCTGTTATTGATCTTGGCAATATTTCATTTGGTACACCTTGCAGAATCACAGCCCAGGTACGGATGGGTGATGGTGATGTGCTTGATATTGAACGTGAAGTTGATCTGGGTGGGCCGATTCATTCAAAGGGTGTGTTAATCCTTTCCGGTTTTCTTGGTGCCAGATACGCAAAAGAACAGCCTCTGGCGCTAACAGCAAGCCTGGTGTTCGAACAATCCTATGGTGAAATAGAAGGTGATAGCGCTTCATCTGCAGAACTTTATAGTTTGTTATCGGCATTGTCTGGTGTGCCTATCAAACAGGGTTTTGCGGTGACTGGTTCGGTTAATCAACATGGTCAGGTTCAGGCAATTGGTGGAGTCAATGAAAAAATTGAAGGCTTCTTTGATGTTTGTTCTGTGCGTGGGTTAACAGGTGATCAAGGCGTGCTTATTCCTAAGAGTAATGTTAATGATTTGATGCTTAGGAAAGATGTTGTTGAAGCTGTTAAGCAGGGAATGTTTCATATCTATGCCGTTGAAACCATAGATCAAGGTATCGAGATTCTCACTGGTGTTCCAGCCGGTGAGCTGGATGCTGAAGGCCTATATCCGGAAGACAGCATTAATTTTAAGGTTGCCTACCAATTGTATCGTTTTGCGATAATCCGTCATGAATTTGGTGAGTCGAAGAAGGATGAGGAAGAGCCGGGTGAGCATGCAGAAAAACACAGTCATAAAAAAAGTAATGAATAATGGTTAGTGTTACCCGATCATCAGGTGAAGAAACAAGCAAACACCAAATTGATCCCGTCAATTGGCTGGAGTCTCTACGCGAAAAATATCCTGAGCGTGGTTTGGCACTGATAGAACAAGCCAGCCAGGTTGCCCAAGCAGCCCATGCAGAGCAAAAGCGTGTTTCCGGTGAACCCTATTTTCAGCACTCTTTGGCTGTTGCAGACATCCTTGCCAATATTGATATGGATTATGAAACGGTTGCTGCGGCATTGTTGCATGATGTGGTCGAAGATTCAGAAATCAGTATTGATGACATCCGCAAGCAATTTGGTGACAGTATCGCTAATTTGGTCGACGGTGTTACCAAGATGTTGTTGATTCAGACCTTCAAGGGCGATCAATCAAATAAAAAAGAAAAGAAAGAACGTCTCCAGGCAGAAAGCTTGCGAAAGATGCTGTTGGCGATGGTCGAGGACGTGCGGGTTGTGCTTATTAAACTAGCAGACCGTGCCCACAACATGCGTACCTTGTCAGTATTTTCTGAGAGTAAGCAAAAACGTATCGCCAGTGAGACACTGGATATTTATGCCCCATTAGCAAATCGTCTTGGTATGTGGCAGCTCAAATGGGAACTTGAGGATTTGTCATTCCGCTATCTTGAACCCGACCTATACAAAAAAATCGCAAAGATGCTGGATGAACGGCGTGTTGATCGTGAAACCTTCATCAATGATTTTGTTCAAACGCTGCAGACCGAGTTGACCAATGTTCATGTCAATGCAGAGATACGCGGGCGGCCAAAACACATCTATAGCATTTATCGGAAGATGCAGCGTAAGGATATTGATTATCACCAAGTCTATGATACTCGTGGTGTGCGGGTGTTGGTGGATACAATTCCGGAATGTTATACCGCGCTTGGTGTGGTTCACTCTTTCTGGCGTCATATTCCTGGCGAGTTTGATGACTATATTGCCACCCCAAAACAGAACAACTACCAATCAATCCATACCGCTGTATTTGGTCCTGAAGGCAAGGTAGTCGAGGTTCAAATTCGCACACATCAAATGCACCAGGATAACGAACTGGGGGTGGCATCTCACTGGCGTTACAAAGAAGGCACTGATTATGATGCCGGCTTTGAACGAAAGATTTCCTGGCTGCGACAATTGCTGGATTGGAAAGAAGACGTTGCTGATGCCAATGAGTTTGTTGACCAACTTAAATCAGACGCCTTTGAAGATCGTATTTATGTATTTACCCCAAAAGGCAATGTCGTCGATTTGGTTGATGGGGCAACACCTCTGGACTTTGCCTATTTGGTACACACTGAGGTAGGGCATCGTTGCCGCGGTGCTAAGGTGAATGGTCACATGGTGCCTCTTACCTATCGTCTCAAAACTGGTGAACAGATAGAAATTCTTACCGTCAAACGTGGTGAACCCAGTCGAGACTGGCTGAACCCTGAGCTTGGTTACTTAAAAACCAGTCGCGCGCGGGGTAAGGTGTTGCACTGGTTCAAAATGCAAAACTTTGACAATAATGTTGCCGGTGGACGTTCAATACTCGATAAAGAGCTAAACCGGCTTGGATTGACAGACGTCAATCTGGAAAAATTATCGCGCAGCTTGGATTATCGAAAACTGGATGATTTTCTCGCCGCAATTGGCCGTAATGACCTTAAAATCAGCCGCATTGTCAGGTTAATACAGGAAATCAAGCAAGAGCAGCGTACGCCGGTGATAAAAACCCGCCAGCCTACGCAAAAAACGGATACTGGAAGCAGTGATATCACTATTGCTGGAGTAGGGGATCTGTTGACGCAGATAGCACGCTGTTGCAAACCCGTACCAGGGGATGAGATATCTGGTTATATAACCAAGGGTCGAGGGATTTCTATTCATCGAAAGGATTGCCCCAATATTCTTCGCTACATCAATCAGTCACCAGAGCGCTTGATTGATGTGGAATGGGCCAGTAATAAGACCGAACCACAGGCTTACCCAGTTGACGTGCAGATCAACGCATTTGATCGTCAGGGATTGCTTAGTGATGTTGCTACACTGCTTTCAACTGAAAAGGTTAATATTATCGCGGTCAATACCCTGTCAGACAAAAAGAGCTATACAGCGAATATGGTGTTAACCCTGGAAGTAGAAGATCTTGGCAGGCTTAGTAAAATCCTCCATAAGATTAATAGCCTGCCCAATGTACTTAATGTAAAACGAAAAGGGTGATTGGGGATTAGGCCGACTCTTCTGAAAAATAGTCGGGGACATCGAAAGCCTCAGTGCCTGGAGCTACGCCTAGTTCATAAAAATCGAGTTCGTTGATGTCTTGTTCAAGCTCTTCCAGCCATTCTTCGGAGGGCTCTATCTGTTCGGCACCAAGCTTAACCCAGACATCAATATCTAGTCCTTCAATAGTGCCATCAACATACTGAATTTCAATATATCCTTCATCAGAGTCAAATGAAGTGACACGAAAGGTCTCCGAGTCTTGTAATTTATACCAGGAATTTACGATTGGGTTATCAAGCTGTGCCATGTCTAATCTCCTATAGCATCAGTACTGCTGAGTCCAAAAATTCCTTTTAAAACAATAGCTATTTATAAATTTGGTTTGAATTATTCAATCAAACCAGACTCCTTGCTTAAAAAATGTATCGGCCATGGCATTAGTAATCTTTAATGTGTTTTTGTTGTAAAAATTTAAGCGCAGATGCCGAATAGTATTTATACTAATATCTAATGTAAGAAGTTTTCCCATCAGGAAGTGACCCAGTTCGAGCTTGGGAGATGGGCCCAGGAAGCCGGGCAACACACTTAGTAAGGAGAGACATATGAAGCTACCGCTGCAAATTACTTCCAGGAACGTATCGCTGTCAGAAAGTGCTGAGCAGTCGATTCGTGAGAAAGCAGCGAAACTTGATCAGTTTTTTGACCAGATCATGGGCTGTCGCGTACTGGTGGAATCACCACATCGCCATCAGCAACGCGGTAATCAATATAATGTCCGACTCGACATCACCGTGCCTGGTTCAGAGATTGTTATCAAGCGCGAGGAAAATGAAGACCTGTACGTGGCGATTAGAGATGCTTTTGATGCCGCTCAACGAAAAGTGAAAGAGCACTCTGCGAAGCTGAAAGACGTTAAGGGATCTGAAGGCATTCCACTGGTTGATCAAGCCCCCGATATTGATATCGATTTGGATCAAGCGTCCTAATCTAAAAACTAATGTAACAATCACACCGGGGCCGTAAGGCCCCGGATTCGTTTAAGCTAAAAACTATTTTTTATCAGTACATCGTCAACAGACACCAAACCTGGACGCGGATATGGCTCATCAATACGCTTGCCAATCGCCAGTAGCATACAAATAGCGTGATCATCTGGTAATTTCACCAGCTCAGCCATCCTCTGTTCATCACAGGCCATGGCGCATGAATCCAGTCCCATTTCCTGGGCCTTTAACATCAGGGCCATCGATGCCATCGACGCTGAGCGCATGCCTTCATCACGCTGAAGTTGATCATTGTTGGCGTAAATCTGATGACTGTTACTGATCATAGAATCGGCCACATCTTGGGGGGCATTCACCCAGTAGCGTTGAGGCTCTTTTTTCCAGGCCTTAATATCAAGACAGACCAACAACACCAACGAAGCATCTGTTACCTGAGGTTGATACCAGGCGGCTACCTTAGCCTGTTCAAGTAAGTCTTCATTCATAAGCCAGACAAAGCGCCAGTGCTGAGCATTAAATGCCGATGGTGATAAATTGGCCGCTTCAATTAATTCATGAACCTTTGCAGTACTGATCTTATATGAGGGATCAAATGCATTGACAGAGCGACGATTTTTTATGGCATCAGAGACTTTCACAACAACAACCTTACAGCGTGGAAACAGGCAAGATTACCATATCAGCTGACTCAATGAGTCAAGTAATAATGATATTCTCAGGTCTTATTCCCAGACAAAATTTAATGATTGTTGATGCATGGAAGATTACAAATACACGCTAAAGTTGTATCTTTTATTGTCGTAGATAGTTATGCGTTGTTAAGCTGATATTTCTGCTCCATTAAAAAGAATATATCTTTTAAATAATGCTCTGGGAAAAATTTGATAATTATAAGTACGGAGTGAATATCAGCATGAGACAGATATTAGGACTGTTTGGCCTAGTTGGCAGCTTAACTTTGTTATCTGCCTGTGGTGGAGGGGGAGGGGGTGATACTGATGATAACACTACTCCTACTGCTGCTACATCATCAAATACCATCTCAGGCGTTGTCACCTACACAACCTACAAACCCAGTAACACCAGCGGTTTAGATTATGGAACGACTCAGGAAAATCCTATCCGAGGTGCTGTTGTTGAATTACAAAATTTCAGCGGTACTGTACTAGCTTCCGGTAACACCACTGCAACCGGGAATTATTCACTCGCGGCACCTGCCAATACTTCTGTACGTGTTGTTGTAAAGGCGGCTCTTGGTAGTCCAACCACCCCCGATACTCAAATTGTCGACAATACAAGCGGCGGTGCCTTGTATGCCATGGCAATGGATGCCACAAGCGTGACCAGCGATATTAACCAGAGTTTTAATGCGGGTTCGGGATGGGATGGCTCAAGTTATTCGGGGGCTAGAACGGCCGCACCCTTTGCCATACTTGATGTCATATATCAGGCTCAACAGTTGGTAAAGACAGCAGACAGTAGCGCGTCTTTTCCAGAGCTTCTAGTGAATTGGAGCCCTAATAATAAGCCAGCCTCTGGTAATAAAGCGGCTGGTGAAATAAGCACCTCACATTACGCTGCAGATGGGCAGCTATATATTCTCGGTGCTGAAAACAGTGACACTGATGAATATGATGCTCATATTATTGCTCATGAGTGGGGCCATTATTTTGAAGCAAAATTTAGTCGATCAGATAATATCGGCGGTGACCATGGGGCTGGGGATATTCTTGATCCTACCGTCGCTTTTGGAGAAGGTTTTGGTAATGCACTATCGGCTATGGTGATGAATGATCCTCTATATATCGACACTGCTGGCCAGTCGCAGTCAACAGTAAGCAATTCCATGAATCTTGAAGCTGATTCTATCTCGGACGGCACAACGGATATAACAATTGGTACTGGACAAACAAATACGTTACTTGATGGCTTTTATTCAGAATCATCTGTTCAGGAAGTCCTTTATGATATCTATGATTCCGGCGCTTCCGATGATGATGCAATTGCAGGTGGATTTGCACCCATCTATAGCGTTTTGGTGAATGGTCAGAAAAACACCAAGGCTTTTACCTCGATATTCAGTTTTCTTCATTATCTCAAACAGGCTAATCCAAGCTTTAGTTCGGCTATCACTAGCTTGGCACTGGCGGAAAATATCTCAGATGGTGATGAATATGAAGCGACTACACGTCCTATTTACACGATTGTCCCGTTTGACGGTACTCCTGTGACAATAGATGTTGATGGCGCAGCATTGCAAACCTGGACTTCATATGGGCCTATCACGGCGAGTAATGCAGGCAACAAACTGTATAACCTGTTGTATTTTAAAACGACTGCCACTGCTTCGGGATGCTATACATTAGAGGCAAAGCCCCCAGCGAATGAAGACCTAATAATTTATGCGCCAAATGGCGTTACGATAGACCAAAATAATGGCGGGGCAGAGAGCATATCAGGCACATTCACCCTGGGTGAGAATGGTGTATTTGCCGTCGGTAGTTATGGTGGGGCATCTCTTTTCAGTGTTCGCCTCTATTCCAGCCCTTCTTCCTGTTAAGCGAGAATCAAAGTGAGTATAAAAATAATGAATAGAATTCTGATAGTGATCCTGGCGAGTTTTATGGCTGCATGTAGCAACTCACCTGCAGTACATGCAAAACCTTCCGCACCTGTGGATATTGAATATTCTGTACCCAAAAATGTTGAGGTAGGGGATGAAGTGACGACCGTGATTCGCTTTGTAGCCAAGAGCAATTTACAAAGCCTGTCCGTTTCCACATCATCTTACAGTGGCCTTGAATTGGTTTCCGGTGGTGACATGACTGAGTTCGCTGAGCTTCAGAAAGGTGATGCCCGTGAAATTGAGGTCAAGATCAATTTGTCGGATGAGGTAGGTTATCTATCTGTCTTTGCTACTACGACTAATGCCTTGGCTAACGTGCAAACAAAGAGTATTGCGGTTCGTTATGGAACTGCAGGTGAAGCAACAATCAAAAAGATGCAGTCAAAAACTTTGGTAGAGGGCGCTAATGGTGAAAAGCTTATCCTTATGCCTGGTGAGGCCAGGTAAAGAGGCGTTTAACCTATATATAAACCTCGGGGCTAAACAGCCCCGAGATTAAAAAATCAATTATCCTTGTTATATAAATGGATAATCCACTACCAAACCAGTGTCATAAAGAAAACTGTTAGTAATAGGAAGACGACAACTGCCGCATCAGCGGCATAACTGGCAGGATGCTCAGGGATTAATTGCTGCATGATCTTATCCTCCATATTGTATGTTGGGGTTAATAACCTATCATGGGGTAACACAGAATATATTTCAGCCCATGTATGATCAAAATAGTCTGGTAATTGACATATACCAACATTAAACAAATAAAGGTATTTGTTAAGAAATGATCTCCCCCTGAGGATATCCATATCCTCAGAAAGAAAAATATAGCTTCCGTGCCAGAAAGGCATGCTGGTTAATTAATATAAATTAGAAATGATACAGCCAATATTATTGGTACTAAACCGACGATATTTGCCACAATATTGCCGGAATATTTAGGATACAACTGGTTCATGGGATTGTCCTCCAGTTTGCCCGCTAAGTAGCGTTAACTAAACCATGACGCCATATACAACAACCCACAATATCGCGCCATGCATGACAAAAATAGTCAAAGATTTAAAATAAGCAAGTGCCGAGCCAAAACTTTAAATTGCTGGCTATCGGCAAACCACAAATCATGCTAAAAAGGGCAAACCAAAATGAAGGAGTCGTTATGAACAAAAAAGTTATCGCAGCAGCCTTTGCGGCAATTGTTGCATTTGCCCCCGTAAGCCAGTTACAGGCCGCCGATCTTCCAGTGAAAACTGTTGAACAGGTGTTTGCCCAACAGGCAGAGTTGTCTGGCAAACACATTCATATTAGTGGTGAAGTTGTTAAGGTTAACAACGGCATTATGGGGAAAAATTTCCTCCACATTAAAGATGGCACTGGCACCGAAGGTACCAACGACATTATTGTTACCAGTCAGCAGACCGCCAACGTCGGTGATAAGGTTGGGGTCGATGCCCTGGTGACAACTAATCGTGATTTTGGAATGGGCTACAGCTACAAAGTTATTTTGGAAGAGGCCAAGCTAAGCCAGGCCAATTAATCAAAAGCACAGGGTAGGGTGCATCTTGCCCTGTGCTTACATCTTATTTGATTTTGAACATCCGCACCTCACCAAATGCGCTTTTGACCCGCTTAGGTGAAACACTCATTACCCGCCAGTAATAATCTCCAGCAGGCAAGGCATCTGAATATTTATAGTAGTTTTTCATTTGATAGCTGAATTCCTGCAAATCAGTCTTAAATTCAGCATCACGGGCCACCTGTAAAATATAGGAATTAGCCTCGGGAATTCTCGACCAGGCAATCCAGGGTTTATTTGTCGGTAACGTAGCACCGTTAACTGGTGAGTTGGAGCGCGGCGGGTTTAACGTGCCATGAACAATAAAGGGGAGTTCGGCATTTAGCCCTTCAAGCCCACTCTCATCAATCGAACGCAGGCGGATATTGTAGCGCCCAGGACTAATATTGCGCCAATTAAGTTTAGGTTGCTTTAGTTGTTCATCAAACAACACTAGATAGGCGTCTGCTGCATAGACCAGCTGTGCGCGATAAGCTTTGGCATCGCTAATTGCAGCCCATTTAAGGTTAGCCTCGCCATTCACGCTGCTTTTAGAAAGGTTGGCTATATCTGGCCGCATCAGCCCCTGGCGAGGTTCATTCATGGCCTTACCGGCTTCAAGCAGCATTGAAATACCAGCACTGATGCGGCGATGTTTTTTATCGTTAGCAACAATCGCGGCACCTTGCTCAATCTCAACCCGCATCTGTTTACCTGCTTTGCTCGTAGCTACACGAAAACGAGCCGTCTCGGCACTGACAGAACCAGCTTCAGTGGATACCAGTGCCAACTCTTTATTGGAATCAACCTTATATTCAACTTCACCCTGCAACAGAGTAAGTGGCTGAGTCAAAAGCACCTCAGTATCGGACAGCAAAACAACAACCGAACCATCTGTTAAAACAATATTGACGCTGCTTTTATCACCGGTGCGAATACGAGTCTTTTCAGCTAAAACATCATTAACCTTGAGTCTTGACTGGTTATCAGCCACTACTTGTACAACATGACCATAAGTGGCTGCCACAGTGTTGGCAGAGGTAGAAAGTGCAGCAACATCCTCAATTGCTTTGGCGCCTTCTCTGACAGTGTTTCCCATCCTTGTAGTTGCTTTTTCATCCTTTGCCGGGGTTAGCGCAGCAGGTGGAAGATCCACAGGGTTTGTAGAATTAGCCTTCGCAGGAGGTGCTGAAAAATCAGCCATTAATTCTGATGGAATGCGCAACGCCTGATCAACCTGAAGCTGAGATTGTTCAGTCATGTTGTTGAACTTCATCAATTTCTTCCAGTCCTGAGGGTTTTTCAGATTCTCTTTGGCAATACTCCAGAGCGTATCTCCAGGGGCAACGATATAAACAGAAACTCCAGCCTGCACAGGCAAGGTCATTCCAAGGGTGAGTAAAGAAAACAGGATGA
>Ga0316204_10011856_pt1 | contig 10795 bp, 9 predicted proteins | sample 6monrhotite_MG_2_FD_205661 | JGI IMG/M metagenome (GOLD analysis project Ga0316204, IMG submission 205661) | Microbial mat bacterial communities from mineral coupon in-situ incubated in ocean water Damariscotta River, Maine, United States -... | ecosystem: Environmental > Aquatic > Marine >... | reverse complement strand
CTAGATTGCTGCAAAACCCGCCAAACGGCGGGTTTTCTGGTTGCAGGGTTTGAAAAATGTTAGAATCTGCGGCCATTTGTTAACGTGCTTTGAATGATGAGCCAAAAACTTTATATTAAAACCTTCGGCTGCCAGATGAATGAATACGATTCATCGAAGATGGCGGATCTGTTGAATGAATCTCACGGACTGGTGTTGACCACCAATCCCGAAGAGGCTGATGTGTTGTTGCTCAATACCTGCTCGATTCGCGAGAAGGCACAGGAGAAGGTGTTTTCTTACTTGGGTGTCTGGCGTGAGTGGAAGCTGGCGCGTCCCGACATCGTGATTGGTGTCGGCGGTTGTGTTGCTTCACAGGAAGGTGATGCCATCCGCACGCGCGCGCCATTTGTTGATGTGGTGTTTGGCCCGCAAACCCTGCACCGTCTGCCAGAGATGATAAATGATGCCCGGTTGAAAAATGCCCCGGTGGTTGATATCTCTTTTCCTGAAATTGAAAAGTTCGATCGCCTGCCCGAGCCACGTGCAGACGGGCCGATGGCCTATGTCTCAATCATGGAAGGTTGCAGCAAGTACTGTACCTTCTGTGTCGTGCCCTACACCCGCGGTGAAGAGATCAGTCGTCCGTTTGATGATGTGATTGCCGAAGTGGCATCCCTGGCCAAACAAGGGGTGCGTGAGGTTAATCTTTTAGGTCAAAACGTCAATGCTTATCGTGGTCTGATGGATGATGGTGAAATCGCTGATTTAGGTTTATTGATTCACTATGTCGCAGCGATTGAAGGTATCGATAGAATTCGATACACCACCTCGCATCCAGTGGAGATGAACGACAGTCTGTATCAGGCTTATGCCGAAGTGCCTGAGCTGGTGAGTCATTTGCATCTGCCGGTACAGAGTGGTTCAGATCGCATACTGGCGCAGATGAAACGTGGCCATACCGCGCTGGAATATAAATCGATTATTCGCCGGTTGCGTCAAGTGCGCCCTGATATTGATATGTCTTCTGATTTTATTATTGGCTTTCCTGGCGAGACCGATGCTGATTTTGAGGCAACTATGAAGTTGATTGAAGACGTGGGTTACGATCGTTGTTTCAGTTTTATTTATAGTTCGCGCCCGGGTACTTTGGCCGCAAACATGCCAGATGATGTGCCGCATGAAGTCAAACAGGCGCGTTTGGCAAGGCTACAGGCCCGCATCAATGAAATGGCACAGGAAATCAGCGCAAGCATGGTGGGTAGCGAGCAGAAGGTTCTGGTTGAGCGTCACTCAACCAAAGACGTCAGCATGTATGCCGGCCGTACTGAAAATAACAGGGTTGTAAATTTTGCTGCAGAGGCCGATATTATAGGTAAGTTCGTTAATGTTCGTATAACTGAGGCCTTGCCCAATTCTCTACGTGGTGAATTTATTGCGATTGCAGAATCTGGTTCAGATATTTCTCGCTGTGCGTGATCCCTCGCGCAGCGTTCCACTCACTAATATTTTAGGATAAACGGTTGATCAAAAACGTTTTGAGCGGTCAGTCCACATCATCCGATTTTCTTCTTGAGCCTGCAGACAATCAGCGCTTGGCCAATTTATGTGGTCAGTTCGATGAGCATTTGCGGCAGATGGAACAGCGTCTTGGTGTCGAGGTCAATAATCGCGGCAACATGTTTCGTGTCGCTGGTGAAAAACAAGAAGCGGTAAAGCTGGCGGAAGCGGTGATTAGGGATTTATATGTTTCTACTGAACATGAAGCCATAACACCTGAAAAGGTGCATCTGCTATTGCAAGACAAGGCCGGTGACGTGCTTGTTGAGCAGCAGCCTGCTGAGCTAAAAGGTGTTGAGACATCGGTGGTAAAAACGCCGCGCGTTGTGGTCAAGGGGCGCGGAGCCAACCAGCTGCGTTATCTGCATAATATTCGCAGCCACGACGTCAATTTTGGTATTGGCCCTGCCGGTACTGGTAAGACTTATCTAGCGGTGGCTTGTGCGGTTGAGGCCTTGGAGCATGAAGATGTTCAACGTATCATCCTGACGCGCCCTGCAGTTGAAGCGGGTGAACGGCTTGGCTTTTTACCTGGCGATCTGGCGCAGAAAATTGATCCCTATCTACGTCCGCTATACGATGCCTTGTATGAAATGTTGGGTTTTGATCGTGTCGCCAAGTTAATGGAGCGTCAGATAATCGAGATTGCGCCTCTGGCTTATATGCGTGGTCGAACATTGAATGACGCCTTTATTATTCTTGATGAAGCGCAGAACACCACCCGTGAGCAGATGAAAATGTTTCTGACCCGTATTGGGTTTAATTCGCGAGCAATCATCACAGGTGATGTGACTCAGATTGATTTGCCGAGTGGCAAGGCCTCTGGTTTGCGTCACGCCATTGATGTGCTCGATGGCGTCGATGGTATTAGTTTTACTTATTATCAGGCCAAAGATGTAGTGCGTCATCCGCTGGTGCAGAAAATTGTGACTGCCTATGAGGCGCATAATAAAGAAAACCCAGATCAGGAAGCCCGACGAGACCAATAATGAACGTTGATCTTGATGTTCAATATGCCATCGTTGATGACGATGGCGAACCTCCCAGTCCAGAGTTGATTCGTACCTGGGTCGAAGCGGCCCTGAATGACCAGCGTGATGTAGCAGAGTTAACTGTGCGCATCGTTGCGGCTGAAGAAATTCAAGAATTGAATCGCAACTATCGCCACAAAGACAAACCTACCAACGTACTGTCTTTTCCTTTTGAAAAAATTGACGGGATTGAATTACCGTTGCTGGGTGATATTGTGATTTGCGCTGCCGTGGTTGCTCGAGAGGCGCAGCAGCAACATAAACCCCTCCTTAATCACTGGGCGCACATGGTAGTCCATGGTGTGTTGCACCTGCTCGGTTACGACCACATAGATGAGGTTGAGGCCGAAGAGATGGAAACGCTGGAAATAAAAGTGTTGCAAGGCCTAGGCATAAATAATCCTTACGATGTTTCCCCGTTGACCGCAATTAACTAGAATTTAGATAAACAATGAAAACAGGAACCATAAAAACAATGAACGACGACCGACCGAGTAGTAGCCCGACATCACGTACCTGGCTAGAAAAGCTGGGGCAGGTGCTGTCGGGCGAGCCCAAAGACCGTTTTGAGTTGATTGAGTTGTTGCGTGATGCACAGCAGCGCCATCTAATGGATATGGATGCCCTGGCGATGATGGAAGGGGTGATGCAGGTTTCAGAGATGCAGGTGCGCGAGATTATGCTGCCAAGGGCGCAGATGGTGGTTGTGCAACAAGATGCATCTCTTGATGAAATTCTGCCTGTCATAACCGAGTCAGGGCATTCCCGTTTCCCTGTGATTGGTGATAGCCGTGATGAGGTAGTAGGGCTGATTTTGGCAAAGGATCTTTTGCCGTATTTCATTGCCGAAAACCGTGATGAATTTAGCGTGCGAGATGTTTTGCGGCCGGTCGTGTTTGTGCCTGAGAGCAAACGTTTGAATGTGTTGTTAAAGGATTTCAAGGCCAATCGTAATCACATGGCTGTGGTTGTGGATGAGTTTGGTGGTGCCGCAGGCCTGGTGACGATTGAAGACGTAGTCGAGCAAATCGTTGGTGAGATCGAAGACGAACATGATATTGAAGAAGATAGCTACATCAAGAAACAGAATGATAATCGCTTCATCATCAAGGCGCTGACACCGATTGAAGACTTTAATGAATACTTTAAATCAGACCTAAGCGATGAAGAGTTCGACACAATTGGTGGGTTGCTGATGCAGGCCTTTAGTCGCATGCCCAGTCGTGGTGAGATGATTGCACTTGATCGGTATCGTTTTAAGGTGTTGAGTGCTGATAGTCGCCGAATTTATCTGCTTGAAGTGAATATTGTCGATGAGCAAGATGTGCCGCAGACCTTGATCCAGGATCAAGGCTGTTAATTTGTAAGGTTGCCAGTGTGAATCCTGTAGTTGCCGCATTTGTGCGGATTGCCCATGGCTGGCGGGGTGATCTTGCCGCTGTCATTGCTGGTGCAATTGCGCCTTTGGCGTTTTCCCCCGTGGGCTGGTGGCCTGTTTCTATACTGGCCTGCGCATTATTGTTTGCCTTGTGGTTGTTTTCCTCTCCGACGCGTTCACTCTGGCGCGGCTTCTTTTTTGGTCTTGGTTTTTTTGGCATAGGCATTAGTTGGGTCTTCGTCAGTATTCATTATCACGGCCATGTCGGGCTGGGACTTTCGTTGATCCTGACATTGGCGCTGATATTGGTGATGGCGCTGTTTCCGATGTTATTGGGTTATCTGTTGGGGCGTTATTTACCACAAGGTTTTGAGGTCAGTGTCACGCGCTATAAGTTGTTGCTGGTGTTTCCTTCAGCGTGGTTGTTGATGGAGTGGCTGCGTGGCTGGTTTTTGACCGGCTTTCCCTGGTTAAGTTTGGGCTACAGTCAGACGGATTCGCCTCTGGCAGGCTTGTCTCCACTTGTAGGCGTTTATGGTGTTTCCTGGGCGGTAGCATTTAGCGCAGCGCTGTTGGTTGGTTTGTTGTTCGATAAAGTCGGGCGGGTTTTTTACCTGGCTATGCTGGCGCTGCTATGGGTTGTTGCAGGTGTTTCTGATGCAACTCAGTGGACCAGTCCCAGTGGTGCGCCGATTAAGGCGGCCTTGTTGCAGGGCAATATACCGCAGGACTTGAAGTGGCATCCTGATGTCAGACGACCAACCATAGAATTGTATACCGAGTTGAGTCGTAAACACTGGGATGCGGATTTGATAGTCTGGCCGGAAACGGCCCTGCCGGCTTTTTATTATGAGGCTGAAAGTTTTCTTGAAGATTTTGAAAACGAAGCCAGAGAAAATGAAACTGATCTGCTCATTGGTATGCTGACGCTGGACGAAAAAGGCCGCCACTATTACAACACCATGATGAGTCTTGGTAGTGAGCGTGGCCAATATCATAAGAATCACCTGGTGCCCTTTACCGAATACCTGCCAATGAAGTCTCTGCTTGGAGGTTTGGTTGCCTTTATGCAGGTGCCAATGTCTGATTTCAGCAAAGGTGGCGCAGAGCAAAAGCCGTTAAAGGTTGCAAATCAATATGCCGGCATTTCAATCTGTTTTGAAGATGCCTTTGGCGAAGAGCTGATCAATGCCCTGCCTGAGGCAACCTTTTTGGTCAATGTTAGCAATGATGCCTGGTTTGATGATTCCTGGGCGCCGCCTCAGCATTTGCAGATGGCGCGGATGCGAGCGTTGGAGACAGGACGGCCTATGTTGCGTGCTACCAATACTGGTATGACGGCAATCATTGATGAAAAGGGTGAGATCAAATCCTTGGCTGAGCAGTTTGAGGTGACATCAATCAGCAATACCATTCAGCCCCGGGGCGGTATGACACTTTATGCCTATACCGGCAATTGGTTGATGGTGTCGTTGGCCATGTTGTCACTTGCGCTGGTGGGGTTGCGAATGAGGCAACAACAACGCTGAAGCTTGGACGTCATCACTATATCGTTTAGGATGTGAAAATAGATTTTTATCTGAGAACTTTGTGTATGACCAAGCAAAAAAAAATAAAGATTACCCCCGAGAATAAATGCAGTTTTTGCAAGGGTTCAAAGTGCTGTACTTATGTGTCACAGCAGATTGATACGCCACGCTCGATGAAAGACTTTGATTTTATTATGTGGCAGCTATCGCATAATGAGGTGCAGCTTTACAAGGATGAGGATGGCTGGTTTCTGTTGTTTAATCAGCTCTGTAGTCATTTGTTGCCGGGTGGTGGTTGCGGAATTTATGAAACGCGGCCGCGCATCTGTCGTGAATATGATAATGATTTTTGTGAATACGATATGCCGGCTGAAGAAGGTTTTGAGCTCTTTTTTAGGGATGATGGCGAACTGGATAAATATTGCCGCAAGCGTTACAAAAACTGGGGCAAGCGTTTCGAAAAGTGGGGTGTTTGATTTCTAGGTTTTAACTTGCACGGGTATGAAATCATAGTCATGTCGTCATAATAAGTTCATGTTGTTGCGCTATGATGACTCTGTTAATAGGCGTGGTAAGTATGGAAGATATCGATCTTAAACAACCCGAACTGTATATTAATCGCGAGCTGAGCTTGCTCGAATTTAATCGCCGTGTGCTTGAGCAGGCCAAAGACGAGCGAGTACCGCTGCTTGAACGGGCACGTTTTCTCTGTATTTCCAGCACCAATCTGGACGAGTTTTTTGAGGTTCGCGTTGCCGGTTTGAAACAAAAGGCTGGCCTGGGGGCAATGGATAGTGGCCCCGATAATATGACGGCCCAGGATGTGTTGAAAGAGATTGGTGTTCGTGCCCACGAGCTGGTTGATGAGCAATATCGTGTTCTGAATGAGACCATGTTTCCTTTGCTGGAAGAACAGGGTATCCGTTTTATCCGTCGTGATGATTGGACCACATCACAACGGCGTTGGTTGCGAAAATTTTTCAATGAATCGCTGCAGCCTGTATTGAGCCCGATGGGGCTGGATCCGGCCCATCCGTTTCCTCGTATCCTCAACAAGAGCCTGAATTTTATTGTCTCACTGACAGGTAAGGATGCCTTTGGTCGTAACAGTGGCTTGGCGGTGATTTCTGCGCCACGTTCCTTGCCGCGAGTGATTCAATTGCCGGCCACCGAAACTGGCAGCGGTGCAAATGATTTTGTATTTCTTTCATCTGTTATGCATGCCCATGCAGACGATCTGTTTTATGGAATGAAGGTTGAAGGCCTGTATCAGTTTCGGGTGACCCGCAACAGCGAATTATTTGTCCATGAAGAGGAGATTGATGATCTGTTGCGTGCCGTCGAGGGTGAGTTGCTCACGCGTCACTATGGTGATCTGGTTCGTCTGGAGGTGGCACATAACTGCCCGCAGGAGCTGGTTAAGTTTTTACAGGATCAGTTTAGCTTGCAGGATTCGGATATCTATCAGGTCAATGGCCCGGTCAATCTCAATCGTGTGCAGGAAATCTACGACCTGATTGATCGTCCCGATCTGAAATACCCCTCCTTTACGCCGCGTTTGCCAAAACAGTTGGCAGGCAAGGATATCTTTAAGGCTATCGCCCGGCGCGATGTGTTATTGCACCTGCCGTTTGAATCTTTTCTGCCGGTAATCGATTTTCTGCGTCAGGCGGCCGAAGATCCAAATGTGCTGGCTATTAAACAAACCCTGTATCGCACTGGGCCACAGTCAGCGGTGGTGGATGCCCTGGTGGCCGCCGCCCACGCAGGCAAAGAGGTGACGGTAATCATCGAGTTGATGGCCCGCTTTGATGAAGAGGCCAACGTGGCGCTGGCGACTCGCTTGCAGCGTGCCGGTGCGCACGTGGTGTATGGTGTGGTGGGTTTTAAGACTCATGCAAAGGTGGTTCTGGTAGTGCGGCGTGAAGGCAAACGCCTACGCCATTATGTCCATCTCGGCACCGGCAATTATCATCCTCGTACTGCGCGCATTTATACTGATTATGGTCTGATGACCTGTAATAAATATATTGGCCTGGATGCGCAGAAGGTCTTTAATCAGCTTACCAGTCTCGGCAAGGTGGCCAAGTTTAATCGCTTATTACACTCTCCTTTTACTTTGCATAAGGGAATGATGGATAAGATTGAACGCGAGATTGAACACGCGACCTTGGGACATAAGGCGCGCATTATCGTTAAGGTAAATTCACTCACCGATCCGCAATTGATTCAGGCCCTGTATCGTGCCTCACAGGCCGGAGTTGAGATTGATCTGATCGTGCGTGGCATGTGTCGCCTGCGTCCGGGAATTCCAGCAGTATCGGAGAATATCCGTGTCCGCTCTATTATTGGCCGCTTTCTTGAGCATACCCGTGTGTTTTATTTTGCCAATAATGGTGATGAGGAGGTCTACGCCTCAAGTGCAGACTGGATGGAACGCAATATGTTTAGTCGAGTGGAGACTTGCTTCCCCATTGAAATAAAGGCCTTGCGGGAAAGGGTTATCCAGGATCTGCACTGGTATCTCAAGGATAATTGTCAGGCCTGGGTTTTGGCGGCCGACGGCAACTATTCTCTACCTGAGCGTAAAGAGGGGGAAGCCGCTTTTTCTGTTCAGCAGGCCTTGCTGGAATCACTAACTGAAGGGGGCTAGTTTTCCTGGCACAGACTGAGTTCCAGGTTGATGCCTTTCAGGTGAGTGATTTCTTCTTCCAGATCGGCACGGGTCAGCGGATGTTGTTCCAGCCATTCGGGGTCCAGGCACAGATCAATCCTGTTTTTATCAATCGCTTCAATTGTAAAGTCAGGCATCTGTGTGTCGCTACGGCTGCGATGCAGGATGGCGGCCAGGCGTAAAATTACTGATAACTGTTTGACTGGCTTGCAAATCCGTTTGGGTAATTCTTTGTAAAGTTTGATGGGCAGTTTGCGTCGATGGCTAAGTACCAATGCGGCGAGAAAGCGTTGTTCAAATTGTGAAAATCCGGCCAAGTCAGAGTGTTCGATGATATAAGCGGCGTGTTGGTTATGGCGGTTGTGGGCGATGTCCAGCCCGATCTCATGCAGGTCGGCGGCCCAGCCTAGCCACTCTTCGGCCTCATCGTAGTTGAGCCCCCAGCTGCCTGTTAGTTGCTGCAAAATATAGTGGCTGGTTTGTTTGACTCGTTGCGCCTGTGCCTGGTCGGCGTGATAACGTTCGGCAAGATGTTGAATGCTGGCGTCACGTATATCTTCGTCTTTGAGTCGGCCAAGCAGATCATGCAGCAGGCCTTCACGCAGGGCTCGGTCTGACACTTCCATCTGCTTGATGCCCAATGCCTCAAAGGTGGACAACAATACAATTACCCCACCGATAATCACGGGGGCGCGTTCATCGGTCAGGCCGTCCAGTTTGATTTGATCGATGTGTTCAAATTCGCCCAGCGCAGTGATTAGCTTTTGTAGTCCTTCCTGGGTAATGAAGTCGCTGTCCCATCCTGCGGCGCTGATGACCTTGATAACGGCGCGAATGGTGCCTGAGGCTCCGATGGCCTGGTCCCAGCCACGTTTCTTGAATTTGCGCGCATGAGGTTCGAGTTCGGTCAGGGCAAAGGTGCGTGCCTTTGCTAATTTTAGCGGGCTGATTTTGCCATTGCCAAAAAAACGTTTAGTGACGCTGACACAGCCCATTTCCAGGCTTTCCATAAAAATGGGGCCAGAATCGTTGCCTATGATCAACTCGGTGCTGCCTCCGCCAATATCCATGACCAGGCGTTGCTGATCGGCGACAGCCATGCTGTGGGCGACACCCAGGTAGATTAGGCGGGCTTCTTCTACACCGGCGATGACGTCGATTGGGTGGCCAAGTGCCTCTTCCGCCAGATTCAAAAATTCCTCTGAGTTTTTGGCGTTGCGCAAGGTGTTGGTGCCGACGGCGCGGACACTGCCGGGGGGGAAATCCGCCAGCCGTTGGCCAAATTTTTTCAGGCACTCCAGTGCCCGTGTCTGTGTTTCCTCGGTAATGACGTTGTCGGCATCAATGCCGCTACCAAGTCTTACTGACTCACGAATTTTGTCCATGACCGCTAGCTGGCCATTTTGGATGCGGGCCACGATCATGTGAAAGCTGTTGGAACCAAGGTCGATGGCGGCGGCGAGTTCAGGTGTTGATCTGGGCATGATAGTTTGACTTTCTGTAGTTTTATTGACCCGTTAAGAGCCAGTGTAGCGGCTTTTTATTAACGAGGTAAACAAAAGGCAGCAGGCTGGCAAAATTTGCCGCAGCAGTGGCTTGGTGAGAGGCTAGAAAATCATGTTGCTCAGCTCTTGCCATAAGGCGTTATAAGCTCTGGTGGCGCGACTGGCAGGGGCGGTACAGGCAGGTTGGCGGTCGAGTCCCATACGTTCAATTTCACTCATGTAGGGAATCTGGGTGGTTAGGAAATGCCCCGATTTTTTGGGTGGCTGTTCGGCAATAAGTTTATGCATCTGGCGCCGGCTGTCGACCATGGAAAAGAACGGATACAAGATGTCAGTTGGAAGTTTTTCATCTTCAAAATAATGATAGATCTGCTTGAGTGTGCGCAGCGACAGGGGGGTCGGGATGGTGGGAATAAGCAGCGCGTCGGCAGCGCGAAAGACATTTTCAGATACTAGTGAAATGCTGGGGGCGCAGTCGATCAAGACCACGTCATATTGATCCACCAAGGGGCTGAGCAGTCTGGCAATGCGTTTGGTTGGTTTTTTAGTGTCTTCGAGAATCAGGTCAAGGTTGCGGCTGGAAAAGTCGGCCGGCAACAGGTCGAGCATGGCAAAATCGGTGCCCTTGATGTGTTCTTCAAGTTCGCCTTTGGCTTTGACCAGCTGTTTGGCACCGCCTTTGATCTTTGGTTTGACGCGGAAATAAAAACTGGCCGCTGCCTGCGGGTCCAGGTCCCAGATCAGGGTGCGGTAACCGTTCAGGGCGCTGAGGTAGGCCAGGTTGACGGCGGTGGCGGTTTTGCCGACACCACCCTTGATATTGTAGAGGGCGATGGTTTTCATGGTCGAAATAGCTGTTTAAAAAGTTGTTGGTGGGCGGCGCTGCTGAATTTTTTGAAGCGGCCTTGAAACTGCTGGCGGCATTCCAGTTGTTGAGTGTTCAGGGCGCTAATCAGTTTGTCGATTGCTGCTGCTGTTGCCGCACTAAGTTGTTCGCTTTGCTGCATGTCAGAATGTAGCTGCTGAAAAAAGTCGATATGAACATGGATGTCCTGGTATTCCCCCAGGTTGTCCTGCAGCTGTTTCAGTGTGGTGATTGTTTCTTTAATCTTTTTTCCTGGGTAGAGGCTGCAAAAGAA
>Ga0316204_10011855_pt1 | contig 10796 bp, 6 predicted proteins | sample 6monrhotite_MG_2_FD_205661 | JGI IMG/M metagenome (GOLD analysis project Ga0316204, IMG submission 205661) | Microbial mat bacterial communities from mineral coupon in-situ incubated in ocean water Damariscotta River, Maine, United States -... | ecosystem: Environmental > Aquatic > Marine >... | reverse complement strand
AACGATTTGTCAGGTCAAAATCAATATTGAGCGTTTAGCCGTCGCTGAAACGATATTCAGAAAATTGCTTGCGCAACTCGGTCTTTTGAATTTTCCCAGTCGCTGTGTGAGGAATTTCTTCCACAAAGGCAACGGCATTCGGCATCCACCATTTGGCAATTTTACCTTCCATGAATTCCAGAACTTCCTGTTCAGAAGGTTCCTTGCCTTCCTTTTTGATGCAGATCAGCAAAGGCCGTTCGTCCCATCTCGGGTGGACGATGCCGATCACCGCAGCTTCCTGAATATCCGGATGGCCCACGGCCAGGTTTTCCAGATCAATCGTTGATATCCACTCTCCACCGGATTTGATCACATCTTTTGAGCGGTCGGTAATCTGCATGTAACCTTCTGAATTGATATGAGCGACGTCGCCTGTATCAAACCACTGATCATCGTCAAACTGTTCGGCTCCGTCGCCACCATAATAGGCATTGGCAATCGCCGGCCCGCGCACTTTCAGTTTGCCAAATGTGCTGCCATCCCACGGCAGTTCGACGTTTTCGTCGTCAGTCACCTTCATTTCTACACCAAACGGCGCGTAGCCTTGCTTTTCCTGAAGGTCCAATCGGGCATTCCCGTCCAGGTGACCGTATTGGGGTTTCATCGAACCCAGACTGCCAATCGGGCTCATTTCGGTCATGCCCCAGGCGTGGATGACCTCAACATTATAGGTGTCCTGGAAAGCTTCGGTCATGGCACGCGGACAAGCTGATCCGCCAATCACCACCCGGTTGAGATGTGGCAGTTTATTGCCGCTCTCTTCCAAATAGGCCAGCAACATCAGCCAGACAGTGGGCACGGCGGCTGTCATGGTTACCTTTTCAGAATCCAACAACTCATAGATCGAAGCGCCATCCATCAAAGGCCCCGGATTGACCACCTTGGCACCGACCATCGGTGCCGAATGAGCAATGCCCCAGGCATTTGCATGGAACATCGGCACAACCGGCATGATCACCTCACCAGATCCCAGGTTCAATGCGTCTGGCTGGGCCGATATCAAAGCGTGCAGCACATTGGAGCGGTGCGAATACAACACACCTTTTGGATCACCCGTCGTGCCGGATGTGTAGCACATGCCACAGGCCGTATTCTCGTCGAACTGTTTCCAGTCAAAGTCGCCGTCTTGTCGGGCGATCCAGCTCTCATAATCGACCATGTCGACTTTGCTGCCCTTGGGCATGTGATCCGCGTCGGTCAGCACAATAATTTTGCGCAGGCTTGGTACCTTATCGGCAATGGCTTCAACAATTGGCAAAAAGCTGAGATCAACGAACAATACCTTATCTTCTGCATGGTTCATGATCCAGGCGATCTGCTCGGGGAACAAGCGGGGGTTCAACGTGTGGTAGATCCCACCGACACCCATTGCCCCGTACCAGGCCTCCATGTGCCGGGCCGAGTTCCAGCCCAGTGTCGCAATTCGGTCGCCCAGGCCAAAACCCTCGGCCTCCAACGCTTGCGAAGCCTTCTTCGCCCTTGCGTGAATATCGGCATATGTCGTGCGTACTATCGGCCCCTCAACCGAACGCGACACAATTTCACGCCCGCCGTGCTGGACGGCAGCGTAATCGAGGATCTTGTGGCACAATAACGGCCAATCTTGCATCAATCCGAGCATTTTTGTCTCCTATGTCGAACCGAGATATTGGGTGAAGTTGGCGGATCGGTAAAGGGCTGTGTGCTGCTAATTTCTGTTGCCCTGCCAAGCAAAATAGAATTACGGTATCCCAAACCAATTGTGACGGTATCAGTCGATGACCCAACCTCTTTCAAACCTCCAGGCACGAGATCTGGACGCTGTTTTGCATCCCTATTCACCGCTGCATAAATTGCGCGAAACCGGGCCGACAATCATGGCCAGCGGCAAAGGTGTCTATATCTACGACACCCAGGGCAAGGAATATATTGAAGGCATGTCCGGCCTGTGGTGCGCCGGGCTGGGGTTTGGCAATGAAGAGTTGATTGAAGCCGCAGACAAGCAGCTGCGCGCCCTGCCCTATTATCACCAGTTCGGCGGTCGCGGCACGGAACCTGCAATCGAACTTGCCGAAAAACTGAAAGAACTGGCCCCAACACCTCAATCGAAGGTTTTTTATACATCCAGCGGATCGGAAGCCAATGACACGCAGGTAAAACTGGCTTGGTATTACAACAACGCGTTGGGACGTCCGAAAAAGAAAAAGATCATTTCGCGCGTCAAAGCCTATCACGGGGTAACGCTGATGGCCGCGTCGCTGACCGGTCTGCCAACAAACCACATGGATTTTGACCTGCCGTTTGACGGTGTTCTCCACACCGAGTGTCCTCATCACTATCGTTTTGGACTGGAAGGGGAAAGCGAAGAGGAATTTGTTGCCCGGCTTGCGGCTTCTCTTGAAGCGATGATTGAACGTGAAGGCGGAGATACGATTGCGGCAATGATTGCTGAACCGGTAATGGGTGCTGGCGGTGTGCTGGTGCCTCCAAGCGGCTATTTTGAAGCCATCCAGCCCATTCTAAAACAGCACGATATTTTGCTGATTGCAGACGAGGTCATCAATGGGTTTGGCCGCACAGGGGAATGGTTTGGTGCCACGTCCCACGGCATGAAACCAGACACGATATCTGCCGCCAAACAACTGACAGCCGCCTATGCCCCGCTTGGGGCTGTGATGATCCCTGACTACATGATGGATGCACTGGAACAACAATCTGAAAAGATCGGCACATTCGGCCACGGCTATACCTATGGCGGACATCCCCTTGGCTGTGCGCTCGGGGTTAAAGCGATCGAAATTTATCAACGCATGGATATCTGCGGCAAAGTCCGCGCCATAACACCGTTGTTTGAGGCCCGCCTGGCCAAAATCGCTGATCATCCGCTGGTTGGTGAAGTCAGAAACTCCGGACTGATGGGCGGCGTGGAACTGGTCGCAGACAAGGACAGCAAGCGGTCATTTGGCGCCAAACAGGGTGTCGGTCCGCAATGCGCCGTATTCTGCCAGGAGCATGGAGCCATCCTGCGCTCGATCGGCGATACGATTGCGCTGTGTCCACCCATGATCATCAGCGAGGACGAACTCAACGAATTGTTTGATCGACTGGAAAGCGCATTGGACGATACCGAAGCCTGGGTTCAAAAACAAAATCTGCGGGCAGTTTAGGCTCTGGCCTCCTCACCTAAACAGCACGGTCGCCGTCAGGGTGGTCGCCGATGAAATTATCACAGGTCGTCTCCATGCGCCCTACGCGCGGCGTGGGGGAACAAGTGCTGGATGCGGTTCAGGAGTTCATGCTCTGGCCAAAACAGATGTGACCCGGATAATTTTCCCGACACCGTAGAATCACGACACCGTTATGAATGGAAACGCCCATCGTAAAGTCTGCTAGAATTGGCAAACCGAACCTTCGACAACACCGCCAGATGGCTGCTTGGAGCCCAAATCGTCGATTGTTCCATTTCAATCAGCCAGCATTGGCCACTCAGATAACGGCTGATATAGCGTCGGCCATGCGGGCCGGATCAAGCACCATGATATTGTGATGACCATCGACTTCGGTAGCGTCAAACCGAGGGTCTGTCTGCGAGGCTCGCAGAAAGCTTTAGAAGTGATCATTATCTTTCTGGCTGCACCGCATGTAGGTGTAGGCAAAGTCGGCGCGTTCGAAGGTCCCGTCTGTTCGACCGGATTTATCCACCACAGGGATATGGGGAGCAATGCCATTATTCCCAGACGGAGCCCGTGCGGCTACTATACAGACAAGCTTGTAAGTCATATGGGAATTATCGGCCTATAGGCGTTCAATGCCCAAATGTTCGACTTCGTCGCACGGAGGCATGGAGTTCGACGTTCCAAGGCGTGTCTCCGAAACGCCGGTTATGATGATTCGCAGGGTTTGATATGATGCCTTGCCTAACCAGTTTCAAGACAGCGCAGGGCTGCCAAATGATGAACCACAACCCAACCGCTGACCTACAAACGGTCAATCTTTCACAAGATGGCAGACCGCAATACCGTCTGGGGGACGCTGTGTTGAAGCGGAATGAGGCGTATGGACAGACAGCCTTCGACGAAGTGGTTGATCATCCCGAAGTATTTGCTGGTTCGCTGCTGTGCGATTACGCCGATGTAATCGACCGGGCCTCGAGCGACCCGCAATGGTCCATCCTGAAGGTGGTTCTGGACGACAAGGTGCGTCGTGACGCCCTTAAACTGCCACAGGAGGATGAACTGGTAGTGCATCTGCGCCTTGGAAACAGCAAAGGCTTTGAGGGGCTTGCAAGCAGTCTCGTCGAATACACTGTCGCCGTGATCAAGGACATCCAGGAACCGATTAACCGGATTACACTCGTTTGTGCGATACACTTCGGCATCAGCCACATTCGAAAACATGCAGGCAACGATCAGGTATCGAATGAAATCGATCAAAATGTCGAACTGGTATCCCGGGTTCTGACGACGTTGCATGAGCAGGGCATCGCGGCACAGCTTCGCTCCAGTCTGGACATCGACGCAGATTTTGCATATCTCGCCAACGCTTCGCATCTGGTGCTCGGCAACGGGCATTTTGCCCTCTGTGCGGCTATGGTTTCACAGGCGCAGTGTTATGTTCCGCCGTGGGCGCTATCGGGCATGGAGGCTGACACCCTTGATCTCATCGGCCGCCGCCCGGAACTTGTTGGCTCACGGAGAGTTGAATAATGCCCGATTTGCCTTGTCCCAACTATGATAAACCGGATGCTCAAATTACCTCCTGAGATCAGATCAAAATATGGGCTTTCATTTGTGGAGTATTGCGTTTCTACCGGTTCAACGTTGCCCCACGATTTAAAAGTCGCAATGATCGACTGGTGGGAGTCGGTTTTCTGGGAAAGCCATGGCTCGACGGCAATCGGCATCATGACCATGGTTTCTTGCCAGGAAACGCTTACCAAACCGGGAACGCTAGGATGCATGCAACTTGCGTTGTTGGAAAGGTAAGCAGGGCCCGTAGTTCGTAGCCTTTTAGGGTCGCAGAGGAGACAATGCTGGCCATTGGCTAAGGCAAAAATGTCCGCATTGCTGCCATGAACCAAACATTGACCGACGTCCGCCATCGAAGGAAACGGTCGTTGCCAATTTTGCCAAACTGAAGATCCCAGCCTAATCGCTCAGCTGTTTTTGCCAATCCAGCAAGGTCGCCAGATCCCCGTCAGGCTCAGGCGTTTCAATCGGTTGTTCACCGACATAAACCGTGCCGGCACCTCCGTCGATGGTGATTATATCACCGGCGTTGAGTTGCAGTCCCGATGCGCTGCAAGACTGGCCGGCGAGGTCGATCTTGAGCATCATGGCAGCTGTGATACAGGGCTTGGCCATACCGCGCGCAACAACCGCCGCATGACTGGTCATGCCTCCGCGTGATGTCAGAATACCGACGGCCGCATGCATGCCATAAACGTCCCGTGGATCAGTTTCAGAGCGCACCAATATCGCGTCCCTGCCCTGTTCTTTGAGCTCCACAGCAGCTTCCGATGTAAACACGATTTCGCCGGTCGCACTCCCCGGAGATGCCGGCAAGCCTTTGGCAACAAAAGCTGTTCCAGCCGGCGCAGTGACGCGTGACACCAGCATTGCTTCCAACGCGTTCATGTCGCAGAACTGCAATGCATCACCTTTGGTGATGAGTCCCTCATGTACCATGTCCACCGCAATTTTTAGACCGGCCTTGGGGGTGCGCTTGCCACTGCGCGTCTGCAACAGGAACAGATTGTCGCTCTCAACAGTGAACTCAATCTCCTGCATGTCGCAAAAATGCTGTTCCAGCTGGCCGCCAAAACCAATGAGCGTGGTGTAGGCTTCTGGCATCAGTTTTTCCATCGACGGATTGTCAGACAGGCCCGCCGCGCGTGCCGCTTCGGTCAATTCCATCGGTGTACGAATGCCGGAAACCACCTCTTCCCCCTGGGCGTTTGGCATATATTCGCCGTAGGGCAATCCTTCGCCGTTTGAAGGATTGCGGGTAAAATAAACCCCGGTGCAGGAGTTTTCATCACGATTGCCAAAAACCATCGCCTGAATGACCGCCGCTGTGCCTCCACTATGAGGCAGGTCGTACATGTCGCGATATCGGCGCGCCCGTGATGTATTCCACGAATTAAAGACCGCCAACAGTGCCAGATAAAGTTGCCGATGAACGTCCTGAGGGAATGCCTCCCCAGTGGACTGCTCGACCAGCTGCATGAAAATGTCAGCGGCTTCCTGTAACGAACCAGCCGTCAGTTCAGCATCGGTTTCAACGTTGTTGCGAAGACGCAATTCATCCAGCACGTCCTCGAAATCCTCCCCATCGAGGTCGAGGACCACCATGGCGAAGCTCTGAATGAAGCGTCTGTAACTGTCCCAGGCAAATCTGGAATCGCCGGTTTCCTGACTCAGGGCTTCCACCGTTTCGGTGTTCAATCCAAGATTGAGCACCGTGTCCATCATGCCTGGCATTGAAATCGCAGCCCCCGACCGAACCGACAGTAAAAGCGGGCTGGGTCCAGCACCAAATTGACGGCCCAGATGGGCTTCGAGTGCTGTAATTGTGGCGCGGATTTCGTCGCGCACTGTTGTTTCCAGCGCATCCTGACCTGCCGCAATGCGTTGCCCAAGCTCGGTATTGAGCACAAACCCGGGAGGAACAGGCAACCCCATATTCGACATGTCAATCAGATTGGCACCCTTAATGCCCATCTTGTCCGGATCAGGCACTTTGGCTGCGGTACCAAACCCGAAAGGAAATAACACCGTGCTTGGCATGCCATTGTCGGTCATTGGGTGACCCTAGTTAAGGAAAGTTCGCAAAAATCTGTTAGCCAGCATCACGATAGGTTTCTGCAGTTTGTAAGTCTACAGAGACCAATTGACTAACGCCACGTTCGGCCATTGTGACACCAAACAGCCGGTTCATCCGTGCCATGGTAATCGGGTTATGGGTGATAATCACAAAGCGGGTGTCCGTTTCCGCGCTCATCTGATCCATCAGATTGCAGAATCTTTCCACATTGTGGTCGTCCAACGGTGCATCGACCTCGTCGAGCACGCAGATCGGTGCTGGATTTGTCAGGAATACGGCAAAAATCAATGCCATCGCCGTCAGCGCCTGCTCGCCCCCCGATAACAGGGTCATGGTCTGCGGTTTTTTGCCCGGAGGACGGGCAAGAATTTCAAGACCGGCTTCCAGTGGATCATCAGATTCCACCAATTGAAGTTCCGCTGTACCACCACCAAAGAGGTGGGTGAACAGCTTTTGGAATTGCGCATTCACTTCGTCAAAAGCAATCAACAGCCGTTCGCGGCCTTCCTTGTTGAGGCTTTGAATACCAATGCGCAACTGACGGATGGCCTCGATGAGGTCATCACGTTCGCTGACCAGGTTGTCGCGCTGTTCCAACACTTCATTTTGCTCTTCTTCAGCCCGCAGGTTGACTGCACCCAGGCGTTCGCGCTCGCTTTTCAACCGGTCCAGTTTGCGTTCCATGGCCTCGGCTTCGGGCAATTTGCTTTCATCATCAACGCCGGTTTGTTTGAGTGCCAGATGCGGTTCGCAATCGAGATCCTCACGGATGCGGGCTTCGACTTCCTGGCGACGCTCACGGGCAGCGGCAACACGCTCCTCTGCTCTGGCACTGACCTGCTTGGAATCTGACAGGGCATTCAAGGCACCACTGGCCACCTTGTCTGCGTCGCGCTGATCGTTTTCCATCTTAGCCAGTTCGTCGGCGGCAATTTTGCGTTTTTCTTCAGCTTCTGAAATCTGGACATCGAGAACACGACGCTTCTCTGCAATCGCGTCAGGAGCCTCTTCCACTTCCTGCTTTTGGGCCAAGGCCTGCTCGAGCCGCTCTCGCAATGTCTTGATTTGTCTGTCGGCATTCAACGCCCGCTCGCTCCAAGCTGCGCGCTCGCGTTCAATGGCGCTCAACCGTTCAACACGCAGGGTGTTTTCCCGCGCCATGCTCTCATATTCAACGCGAATCTGGGACAAGTTCGCCCGATGACCGGTCGTTGTGTTGTTGGCAACCTGTACTTGTGATTCCAGAGATCCCATGCCGGGCAAAGTGGCTTGCGTCGCCCGGGCTTCGGCAATCACCGCAACCGCTTCTTCGAGGCTTGAATTCAGACGCAATTTCGCCTCTTCAAGCGCTGAACGACGGTTTGACAATTCGCTGACAGAGCGCTCGGCTTGGGACAGGTCCTTGCGAGAGCTACCCAAACGCGATTGAAGATCACGCAAGGTTTCCCGTGCATTACGTTCAGCTTCGCGGGCCTGGCTCACACCGGCCCGGGCTTGTTCAAACGCGCCCTCAACCGCTCGCAACTGTTTAGTTGCTTCAACGATGGCTGCATCCAGTTCAGCCAACCGGTTTTTTTGCTCCAGTTTCAAGGCCGCTGCGGTCGGTGCTTCGGCACTGGCACGGTAGCCATCCCAACGCCACAGGTCGCCATCTTTCGAGACAAGACGTTGACCCGGCTTAAGTTGATTGACGAGGTCACCGGCCTGATCTTTGGTGACGATGCCTATTTGCGCCAGACGCCGTGCCAGTTCAGCCGGTGCTGAGACGAAATCAGCCAGACTTGGAATGCCTGACGGCAATGCTGCATCGCCATTGGCCTCCACCAGAGACCAATGAGCCGGGGCAGACTGATCCAATGGCATTTCAAGATCTTCGCCAAGCGCAGCGCCGAGCGCTTTTTCAAATCCCGTCTGAGCGCGAATGTTTTCCAACACAGCGGGGAACAGGTCTTTGCCACCGGAGTTCAAAACCCGTGCCAGGGTCCTGGCTTCCGTTTCAATCTCATTGATTTTCGCTTGTGCCTCGCTCACGGGGGCACGGGCCGACTGTTCGTTTTCGCGGGCAGCTTCGGCGTCTTTTTCAGCTTTCAACGCAGCGGATTCAGCCTCTGTAACACTGATTTCCAGATCACTGACCAATTTCGATTTTTGAGCAATATCGGTAACCGCGCTGATCTTTTGAGCCAGATCGGAGAGATCGGTTTCCACGCTGGCGATCTGACCTTCCAATCGTGTTTTCCGCTCATCTCCCTCCCGCAGAGTTCGCTCGATCTGACTGCTCTGGGCACGAATTGACGCCAATTCCTGAGTCAGGCTGGACAAGGCTTTTTCACTTTCCGCCAGCTCTTGGGTCGCGGCTTCCAGTTTTGTTTTGGTGTCGGCTTCGCGTTGCTCACGACCCTCGGTTTCGGAGGTCAGTTGCTTTTCTTCGCGGGCCAGATGAGAAATGATGTCACTGTTTTCAGCAACCATCTGTTCTTCGCGCTCAATATCGGCTTCCAACTGGGCCGCGCGGGCAGCCATTTCTCTCTTGCGCCGCTCAACTCGTTTGGCCTCTTCATCCAACTGGTTGCGGGCGATCATCACCCGTTGCAGTGCTGCCGCCGCCTTGACTTCGTCGTCACGCAATTTTGGCAGTTTGGAAGCAATGATCGCCTGGGCCTTGGCAGCTTCTGTCTGCACCAACTGAGTTTCCCCAACGGTCATGGTGGCTTGGGTCAGAGCGCTTTCGGCTTCTGCAAGACTGTGCTTGGCCGCAGCCCAGCGTAAATGCAGAATGGTCGCTTCGGTTTTGCGGATATCGCCAGCGATATTGCGGTAACGGTTCGCCTGTCGCGCCTGCCGCTTGAGGCTGTCCAGCTGGCTTTCCAGCTGAGCGACAACATCATCCAGCCGCTCGAGATTGGTTTCAGCGGCCCGCAGACGCAGCTCTGCTTCGTGGCGACGCGAGTGCAGGCCAGAAATACCGGCCGCCTCTTCCAACAGTGCCCGCCGGGCCTGAGGTTTAGCTGAAATCAACTCACCAATTCGCCCCTGCCCGATCATCGAAGGCGAACGGGCACCCGTCGACACATCCGCAAAAAGCAATTGCACGTCTTTGGCCCGCACATCTTTGCCGTTGATCCGGTAGACGGATCCGGCCTCGCGCTCGATGCGCCGCGAAACCTGTAATTCATCTGCATCGTTAAAGGCGGCGGGTGCTTCGCGGGTCGCATTATCGAGAAACAGTGCCACTTCCGCCATATTGCGGGATGGGCGTCCGCCGGAACCGGAAAAAATTACGTCATCCATCGAGGATGCGCGCATGTTCTTATAGGAATTTTCGCCCATCACCCATCGCAGGGCTTCCACCAGGTTTGACTTGCCACACCCATTGGGGCCGACAACGCCCGTCAAGCCTCTTTCGATGACGAACTCGGTCGGTTCGACAAAGGATTTGAAGCCCAAAAGGCGCAGCTTGTTAAATTCCATGTCCGGACCCAAACCGAAAAGCGAATCAAAGGAAGATCCGCATACAATAGCATCCGGACAGCAAATTAGGGTCGCTTATATCACTAGAGTGCGGCTTCGATGGCCTTGCTGAGCGATTCAATTGTGGAATCCCCAAGTTTCTCACCATTGACAAACACTGTTGGGGTCGATCTGACACCAAAATCCTTCACCGCCTTGTTTCGGCCCTCAATAATCTTGGTCAGCAACTCCTGATTTCCAAGGCAGGCTTTGAAGTCGGCTTCTGTCATTCCAGACAGTTTGGACAAACGCAAAAGCTCAGGAACGGGGTTACCCTTGCCGGCCCAGGAACTCTGAGTTGCAAACAATGCATCAATCATCGGGTAAAAGGCGCCGTTTGGCGCGCACTTCGCCAGCATGAACGCTGCTTCACCGCGGCGATCGCCATCAAATGGAAACGGGCGCAGGATATATTTTGCCTTGCCCGTGTTAATATATTT
>Ga0316204_10011854_pt1 | contig 10796 bp, 4 predicted proteins | sample 6monrhotite_MG_2_FD_205661 | JGI IMG/M metagenome (GOLD analysis project Ga0316204, IMG submission 205661) | Microbial mat bacterial communities from mineral coupon in-situ incubated in ocean water Damariscotta River, Maine, United States -... | ecosystem: Environmental > Aquatic > Marine >... | reverse complement strand
GAGCCGAAATATTGGAGTAAGTTAAAATGGCTGATCTATCAAAGTTGGTTGAAGAACTTTCTGGTTTGACAGTAATGGAAGCTGCTGAGCTTTCAAAAATGTTGGAAGAAAAGTGGGGCGTATCTGCTGCTGCACCTGCTGCCGCTGCTGCACCTGCTGCTGCTGCTGAAGCTGCTGAAGAGCAAACAGAATTCGACGTAATTCTTGCAAGCTTCGGCGAAAAGAAAATCAACGTGATTAAAGAAGTTCGCGGTATCACTGGTTTGGGTCTTAAAGAAGCTAAAGAGCTTGTTGAAGGCGCACCTAAAGCAGTTAAAGAAGGCGTGTCGAAAGACGAAGCTGCTGAGCTTAAAGCTAAGCTCGAAGCTGTTGGCGCTACGGTTGAGATCAAGTAATTTCAGCCATCAAGGTTCCTTAAGGTCGGATGTGATTTTCGCATCCGACCTTTCGGCGTCCTTACTAGAAAGGGCGGTGTCTTATGGGTTGGAGACATTAAATAATCCACTCACTATTGAGGTAGGGGCGTAAGCCACCTCAAATAAACTTGGATTTTCAGGAGTTTAGGGTAGATTGTCCCCTGATCTCCGTTGGCAGCCAATTCCTGCACTACCAGCAGCAGGATGATGGCAAAATTAAAGGACGAGGCAAAGCATGGCGACTTCATTCACCGGTCGTAAGCGTGTTCGTAAAGATTTCGGCACCATCTCCGAAGTAACGAAAATGCCCAACCTCATTGAGGTTCAACGGCGGTCCTATGACCAGTTTTTCCGCGCGGGTTCAAGCGAGGAAGAGCGTCTGGCATCAGGACTAGAGCGAGTTCTTAAATCTGTATTCCCTATTCAGGATTTCGCTAATACAGCGTCACTTGAGTATGTGAAATACGAACTCGAAGCACCGAAATTTGACGTTGAAGAGTGTCAACAGCGCGACATTACTTATGCTGCGCCGCTGAGGGCTACTCTCCGTTTGATCGTTTTCGAGGTTGATCCTGAAACCGAAGCACGGTCTGTTCTGGATATTAAAGAACAAGATGTTTACATGGGTGACCTGCCACTGATGACCCCAAGCGGGACATTCGTGGTAAATGGTACCGAGCGTGTGATTGTTTCTCAGATGCACCGTTCACCTGGCGTATTTTTTGATCATGACCGCGGCAAAACCCACAGCTCAGGCAAATTCCTGTTTGCTGCACGTGTAATTCCTTACCGTGGTTCATGGCTTGATCTGGAATTTGATCCGAAAGATATCGTCAATGTTCGTATTGACCGCCGCCGGAAGTTGCCAGCTACTACATTAATGTATGCACTTGGCATGACAGCGGAAGATATTCTTGCATACTTCTATAATACAGCGAGCATAAGCCGTGCTGAAGGCGGATGGCGTATGCCGTTCAAGCCGGAAGAATGGCGCGGGCGTAAAGCTGTATTTGATCTGGTGAATGCAGATTCAGGTGAAGTTGTTGCAGAAGAAGGCAAAAAAGTTACACCGCGTCTGGCGAAAAAGCTTGAGAAAGACGGTGTTAAAGCGATTTTGGTTCCCGATGAAATGATCCTTGGCAAGTTTGTAGCCAAAGACATGATCAACGAGAAAACCGGCGCTATTTACGCTGAAGCTGGTGACGAGCTTACAGAAGAGAACGTTGAGGCTCTTGCTGCTGCTGGTTACAAAGAGATCGAAGTGCTTGATATTGATGATATCAATGTTGGTGCTTACATCCGCAATACACTTGCTGTTGATAAAGTTGAGTGCAGCGACGGCGCGCTTGCTGAAATTTATAAAGTGATGCGCCCTGGCGAGCCACCTACCAAGGAAACAGCTGAAGCCTTGTTCTATGGTTTGTTCTTTGATCCGGAACGTTATGACCTGTCAGACGTTGGCCGTGTGAAAATGAACATGCGTCTTGAGCTTGAGTGTGACGACAGTGTTGGTACGCTGCGCCGTGAAGATATTCTGTCTACGTTGCGCACGCTTGTTGAGCTGAAAGACGGCAAAGGCGAGATCGACGATATTGATCACCTTGGTAACCGCCGTGTTCGCTCTGTTGGCGAACTGATGGAAAATCAGTATCGTATTGGCCTCCTTCGCATGGAGCGCGCAATTCGTGAGCGTATGTCATCTGTTGATATTGATACAGTGATGCCGCATGACCTTATTAACGCGAAGCCGGTTGTGGCAAGTGTTCGTGAGTTCTTTGGTTCATCACAGCTGTCTCAGTTTATGGATCAGACAAACCCGCTTTCAGAAATTACGCACAAGCGCCGTATGTCAGCGCTTGGGCCTGGTGGCCTAACACGGGAACGCGCTGGTTTTGAAGTGCGTGACGTTCACCCAACTCACTATGGTCGTATCTGCCCGATTGAAACACCTGAGGGACCAAATATTGGTCTTATTAACTCGCTCTCTACATATGCGCGGGTCAATAAATACGGCTTTATTGAAAGCCCGTATCGTAAAGTGGCAAACGGCAAAGTTTCAGACGAGGTTGTGTATCTTTCTGCAATGGAAGAGGGCCGCTTCAAGGTTGCGCAAGCAACTGCAGCGCTGAACGACGATAATACCTTTGTCGATGATCTTGTTTCTTGCCGTCAGGCTGGTGAATACCTGATGTCAACGTCAAACACGATTGACCTGATGGATGTATCGCCAAAGCAGCTGGTGTCTGTGGCTGCGTCACTGATTCCGTTTCTTGAGAACGATGACTGTAACCGTGCATTGATGGGTTCAAACATGCAACGCCAAGCCGTACCTCTGGTACAGGCCGAAGCACCGTATGTTGGTACAGGTATGGAAGCTGTTGTTGCCCGTGATAGTGGTGCTGCTATTGCTGCCCGCCGTACAGGTATTGTTGAACAGGTTGATGCTACTCGTATTGTTATTCGGGCAACCGATGACAGTGACCATGGTAAATCCGGTGTAGATATCTACACACTTCAGAAATTCCAGCGTTCAAACCAGAACACCTGCATTAACCAGCGTCCGCTTGTTAAGGTGGGTGATGATATCAAGCAAGGCGATATCATCTGTGATGGTCCGTCAACAGAGCTTGGTGACTTGGCGCTTGGCCGGAATGCCCTCGTGGCCTTCATGCCGTGGAACGGTTATAACTTTGAGGATAGTATCCTTATCTCTGAGCGTATTGTGAAAGAGGATGTCTTCACTTCGATCCATATCGAAGAATTTGAAGTGATGGCGCGCGATACGAAGCTTGGCCCTGAGGAAATCACACGTGATATTCCAAACGTGGGTGAAGAAGGCCTGAAAAGCCTTGATGAGGCCGGCATCGTTTATGTGGGCGCTGAAGTGCACCCTGGCGATATCCTTGTTGGCAAGATCACACCGAAGGGCGAAAGCCCAATGACGCCGGAAGAAAAACTTCTGCGTGCCATTTTCGGTGAAAAAGCTTCTGACGTTCGTGATACATCCATGCGCCTGTCGCCGGGTGTTGCGGGTACGGTTGTGGAAGTACGTGTCTTTAACCGCCACGGTGTGGATAAAGACGAACGAGCGCTCACAATTGAACGTGACGAGATTGAGCGCCTCACAAAAGACCGTGAGGATGAGCGCAGGATTCTGGAACGTAATATCTATGGCCGCCTTAGCCCGCTGCTTGTTGGTAACACTGTTACTGCTGGCAACATGGAAATGAAAAAAGGCACCAAGGTTACCGAAGAAGGCCTTGATGCTCTTCGCCGCATTCAGTGGTGGGATCTGGCCATCGATAACGATGCTGCAATGGCTGATATCGAATCTCTGCGCAAGCAGTTTGACGAAAATCGCAGCCAGCTGCAAAGCCGTTTCGATGAAAAGATCGAGAAACTGCAGCGCGGTGATGATTTGGCCCCTGGTGTTCTGAAGATGATCAAGGTTTTTGTTGCCGTGAAGCGCAAGCTTCAGCCTGGTGATAAAATGGCGGGTCGTCACGGTAACAAAGGTGTAATTTCACGCATCTTGCCGCAGGAAGATATGCCACACCTTGATGATGGAACACCGGTTGATGTGGTTTTGAACCCACTGGGTGTGCCGTCACGTATGAACGTAGGGCAAATCCTTGAAACCCACCTTGGTTGGGCGTCACGTGGTTTGGGTCGTCAAATTGACGGCATGCTTGAAGAGTATCGTCACGGTACAGGGAAGATTGATGATTTCCGTGCCAAGTTCAAAGATGTTTACGGCGATGCTCAATATGAGAGCGACGTAGCTGAACTGAACGATGAACAGATACTTGAACTCGCAAGTAACCTGACAAACGGCGTTCCTATGGGTACGCCTGTGTTTAACGGTGCTGATGAGGCGGATATCTGTGTCATGCTTGAAAAAGCAGGCCTTGATACTTCTGGTCAGGTGCATTTGTTTGACGGACGTACGGGGGACAGGTTCGATCGTAAGGTAACTGTTGGTTACATTTACATGCTTAAACTGCACCACCTTGTGGATGATAAAATCCACGCGCGTTCTATCGGCCCATACAGCCTTGTTACCCAGCAGCCGCTTGGTGGTAAAGCCCAGTTCGGTGGTCAGCGCTTTGGTGAGATGGAAGTGTGGGCACTGCAAGCATATGGAGCGGCCTATACGCTTCAGGAAATGCTGACAGTGAAATCAGATGATGTTCAGGGCCGTACCAAGGTTTATGAAGCTATCGTTCGTGGTGATGACTCGTTTGAGGCCGGTATTCCGGAATCCTTCAACGTGCTTATCAAAGAGATGCGGTCGCTTTGTCTGAATGTTCAGCTGATTACCGGCACGGACCATTAAGGCAATATCGATTTGTTTGGTCGGGGTGTAACTCCGACCAAACGTTGATTGGCTGTCATCCTGTGGGTACTCACAAAGATGGCAAATTATTTGGAAGGCGATTGCAGCCCCTTTTTTAAAAGCTGCAGCAGACATAAGAGAAGCCGGACATGAACCAAGATGTGATGAAATACTTTAATCCTAACCAGAAACCAGAGACGTTTGATCAGATTCAAATATCGATCGCGTCACCTGAGCGTATTCGCTCATGGTCATTTGGCGAGATTAAAAAGCCTGAGACAATTAATTACCGCACATTCAAGCCTGAGAAAGACGGTCTTTTCTGTGCCCGTATTTTTGGTCCGGTAAAAGATTACGAATGTCTTTGCGGCAAATACAAGCGCATGAAATACCGTGGTATTATCTGTGAAAAATGTGGTGTTGAAGTAACGCTTTCAAAAGTACGCCGTGAGCGCATGGGGCATATTGACCTTGCTGCACCGGTTGCACACATTTGGTTCCTGAAATCGCTCCCAAGCCGGATCGGTCTTTTGCTGGACATGATGTTGAAAGATCTGGAGCGCGTTCTTTACTTCGAATATTATGTAGTGATTGAGCCAGGCCTCACACCTTTGAAGCAGTTCCAACTGCTTTCAGAAGACGATTTCTACCGTGCGCAAGACGAATACGGTGAAGACAGCTTCACGGCAGGTATCGGCGCAGAGGCAATCCGCAAACTTCTTGAAACGCTGGATCTCGAAAGTGAGCGCGAGAAGCTTTTGAAGGATCTTGCTGAAACAAAGTCCGAACTTAAGCCAAAGAAAATTATCAAGCGCCTCAAGGTGGTTGAAAGTTTTATCGAATCCGGTAACCGCCCTGAGTGGATGATTTTGGAAGTTGTTCCTGTGATCCCGCCAGAGCTGCGTCCTCTTGTGCCGCTGGATGGTGGCCGTTTCGCGACGTCTGATCTGAACGATCTATATCGCCGTGTGATCAACCGGAATAACCGTCTGAAGCGCCTTATTGAGCTACGCGCACCAGACATTATTATCCGTAACGAGAAGCGCATGCTGCAGGAATCTGTGGATGCACTGTTCGACAATGGCCGCCGTGGCCGTACCATCACTGGTGCGAACAAGCGTCCGCTTAAGTCTCTCAGCGATATGCTGAAAGGTAAACAGGGTCGTTTCCGTCAGAACCTTCTTGGTAAGCGCGTTGATTACTCTGGTCGTTCTGTGATCGTGGTTGGTCCTGAACTGAAACTGCATCAGTGTGGTTTGCCGAAGAAAATGGCGCTTGAGCTGTTTAAGCCGTTCATCTATTCGCGTCTGGACCGCCAGGGCATCGCAACAACAATTAAAGCTGCGAAGAAGCTGGTTGAAAAAGAACGCCGTGAAGTTTGGGATATCCTCGACGAAGTTATCCGCGAGCATCCTGTGATGTTGAACCGCGCACCAACGCTTCACCGTCTTGGCATTCAGGCATTTGAGCCTGTGCTTGTGGAAGGGAAAGCTATTCAGCTTCACCCGCTGGTTTGTGCTGCCTTTAACGCCGACTTTGACGGCGACCAGATGGCGGTACATGTGCCGCTTTCAATTGAAGCACAGATCGAAGCGCGCGTTTTGATGATGTCAACGAACAACATCCTTTCGCCAGCAAACGGCAAGCCGATTATCGTTCCATCGCAGGATATCATTCTTGGTCTGTATTATATGACCAGTATGCGCCTGGGCGATGTCGGTGAAGGCAAAGCTTACGCTGATATGGATGAAATTCAGTTTGCTCTGGATGATGGTATCATCACGCTGCAAACCAAAATCGATGCGCGCATCAAAACTGTTGATGAGCACGGCGATATTGTAGATACCCGCGTTGAAACAACACCGGGTCGTATGTTGCTTGGACGCCATTTGCCGCTGGATAAGAACGTTCCTTTCAGCTTGATCAACCGTCGTTTGACCAAAAAGGAAATTTCTGAAGTTATTGACGTTGTTTACCGTCACTGCGGCCAGAAACAGACTGTTCTTTTTGCAGATAGCATAATGGGTGAAGGCTTCAAGCGTGCTTGTAATGCTGGTATCTCGTTCGGCAAGAATGACATGATCATTCCTGCTGCGAAAGAAATACTTGTTTCTGCTACCAAAGAAACAGTGAAAGAGTTTGAAGAACAGTATCAGGATGGTCTGATTACCCAAGGCGAGAAATACAACAAAGTTGTAGATGCCTGGGCGCAGTGCGGTGACAAAGTTGCGGATGCAATGATGAAAGGCATGGAGACGACAACTGTCGATGAAAATGGTCGTGAAAACGATGTGAACTCTGTGTTTATGATGGCGCATTCCGGTGCGCGTGGTTCTGCAGCCCAGATGAAACAGCTTGCGGGTATGCGTGGTTTGATGGCCAAGCCTTCTGGCGAAATCATTGAAACACCGATTATCTCTAACTTTAAAGAGGGCTTGTCGGTTCTGGAATATTTCAACTCGTCGCACGGTGCGCGTAAAGGTTTGGCCGATACAGCGCTGAAAACAGCGAACTCGGGTTATCTTACACGCCGTCTTGTTGACGTGTCTCAAGACTGCGTAATCGTTGAAGAAGATTGTGGTACGGAAAACGGTATTACCATCACTGAGGTTTCTGATGGCGGCGATGTTCTTGTGCCACTGTCTGAGCGTATTCTCGGTCGTTGTCTTTCGCTCGATGTGAAGCATCCGGTATCTGGTGACCTTTTGTTCCCGGCTGGCGAGCTTCTCGACGAAGTGAAATCTGACGCGGTTGAAACTGCGGGTATCGGCGAAGTGAAAATTCGCTCGGTCCTCACCTGTGAAACCAAAGGCGGCGCTTGCGGCAAATGTTATGGCCGTGATCTCGCACGTGGTACACCTGTGAATATGGGCGAAGCTGTTGGTGTTATTGCTGCTCAGTCAATTGGTGAGCCGGGTACACAGCTTACTATGCGTACATTCCACATTGGTGGTGCCGCTACAGTGAACGCTGAATCAGCGATCGAAAGTTCTGCTGACGGTAAAGTGCGCATTGAAAACCGCAATGTTATTGAAGACAGTAAAGGCCGCAAAATCGTTATGAGCCGCAACATGGAAGTTGTGGTAATGGACGGTGAAGGCAATGACCGCGCCAAGCACCGCTTGGCTTACGGTACGCACCTCTTCAAAGACGAAGGTGATCTGGTAGTGAAAGGCGAGAAACTCGCTGAGTGGGACCCTTACACTATTCCTATCATCACCGAACAAACCGGTTCGGTGAAGCTTGTTGACCTTATTGAAGGCGTTTCCGTTAAGGAAATGGTTGATGAAGGTACAGGTATTGCATCGAAAGTTGTAACGGATTGGCGTTCTGCACCAAAAGGTGCTGATCTTCGCCCGCGTATTACACTGCGCGACGAAGCAGACAATGTTGTGGAACTGGCTAACGGTACAGAAGCCCGCTACTTCCTTTCGGTTGATGCTATTCTTTCCGTGGAAGATGGCCGTTCGGTTCAGGCTGGCGACGTGATTGCGCGTATTCCGCGTGAAGCTGCGAAAACCAAAGATATTACCGGTGGTCTGCCACGGGTTGCGGAACTGTTCGAAGCCCGCCGCCCGAAAGACTGTGCGGTTATTGCTGATATCGATGGTCTTGTGGAATTTGGTCGTGATTACAAAAACAAGCGCCGCATTACTATTCGTCCACGCGATGAAGCGGACGGCGAGCCGTTTGAGTATCTGGTACCAAAAGGCAAGCACATCACCATTCAGGAAGGTGAATTTATCCAGAAGGGTGAATATCTGGTAGACGGCAACCCTGCGCCGCATGATATTCTTCAGGTTCTTGGTGTGGAAGCGCTGGCGAACTATCTGGTGAAAGAAGTACAGGATGTTTACCGCCTGCAAGGTGTGAAGATCAACGATAAGCATATCGAAGTGATCGTGCGCCAAATGTTGCAGAAGGTTGAAATAACGGCCTCTGGTGACAGTACATATCTGCCAGCAGAGCAGGTTGACCGCGAAGAGTTTGAAATTATAAATGAAAAACTCGAAGCGGAAGGCCGGTTGCCGGCAAAAGGCTTCCCGATCCTGCTTGGTATCACCAAAGCCAGCCTGCAAACACGCAGCTTTATCTCTGCGGCGTCTTTCCAGGAAACAACGCGCGTTCTTACCGAAGCCTCTGTTGCAGGCAAGAAGGACCGCTTGGTTGGTCTGAAGGAAAACGTGATTGTTGGGCGTTTGATCCCTGCTGGTACTGGGGCCGTGATGAACAAGCTGCGACACGAGGCACTGCGCCGTGACGCCATTGCGAGCGCTGAAAAAGAAAAGAACCCTGACGCTATGACACAAGCCGAGGCTGAATTTGCAGCGGCAACGGCTAGCGAATCTCAGGATTCTGCTGAGGCTTAAGCTTTGCTAGAGAATGATTGAAAAGGGTCCACAGTTTGTGGGCCCTTTTTTGTTGGCAAGGTTGGGGTGACGATGAGGCGGCCTGCGTATTATGTTTTGAACAGATGCTTTTTGTAGGCAGCAAAAACGGCATTACCGTGAGCGTTATCGGAGAAATGATCTTCAAATAGCTGTCGCTGATGCATCCTCTTTTCAAAAGAAAGGGGGAATTGGTTGCAAAGTTCCTTGATCGCAATAACCAGCGCCCGCGGGTCTTTTTGCGGGACCAGTTTTATCAGGTCGCTTTCTGCAACATATTCAGCTGATGTAGGTGTGTGAGTGATAATTACAGGCTTTGCAGCAGCCAAAGCGTGCAACAACACCATTTGACCAGCAGAAATATTCTCTTCGGAAAGGGGGACGGCGACAATATCGGCATCAATCAGCATTTTACCATATGCATCACCGTAAATGGATCGGTGTATTTTAACCCGTTCACTTTCAAGGCCCTTGGGGGCGGTAACAATATTGTCGCAAATGATATCACAGCGGATATTTTCGGGGGCTGCAGCAACGGCTTTCGCGAGTGTTTCATAATCGCGCGAAGATCGGCCTGCGCTTACTATTGAATATGGGGGTGTTGTTTCGTCATCCTTTTGTTCGGCGTTGAATGCCTCGTACCAGTTTTTGATTGCAGAGCCTTCACCAATACCAAAATGCACAGGAATTACTTTGGTGACATTTGTATCCACGAGGGAGCTGATAGTTGGCACTTCATGTTTGGAATGACAGATCACCATGGCTACATTTGTTAACAGGTGCTGGAAATAATATTTCCTAAGGCGGTTCAATAAAGGTGAGCTGCGGGGCGTATAAATAAAGCCGTGCAAAACAAGCTTTAGCTTGTAGGGACGTACCTTCAAAGAGAACAGGCGCCTGATTTTATAGGCAAGCAGCAATATGTGGTCGTGGGTTGTAACTATTGTATCATTTTCAAGCACAGCGATAGAATCGCTCGCCAAGCGCAGACCGGAAACAAATAGGCGGGGCCAACCAAACAAATAAAGCCAGATACGGTGTGGATACTTTAAGGAAACAGAATTTCCAAAGACAATCGAACTAACACCGTCTTGTTGCATACAGCGAAAAAACGGCCAGTTCTTCGCATCTTTGGAAGAGTGGGTTAGAAAATGAAGAAATGTTTGTTTTTTTTTGTTCACAAAATCACTGAATTTGGAAATTTGATTGCTTAAAGCAGTGTAAAGGCTTCTGAAGGCATTGAGTAGTCAAATCCCACTTTTCATGCAGGATTGTTCTTAAAAGCCGTTGTCTTGGCAGAGCTTACAGCCTTTTTGAATTTTGCTGTGGATGGGAAGCTCCTATTGCGGGCCTTTTTTGTTGCCAATGTTGCAAGGTAGGATAGTCTGCCCGCATTATGACAGAAAAGACCTTTCAGTTTAAAATAGTGTCTATAGGTACATGCCTGATTTTAATTCTCTTTTTGGCGTGGAATATTTGGTTCGCAGCGGCTGGTTTTCTTGCCAGCGACGATGGATTTTATTCTGAAGCTGCCATCAAATGGATGAATGATGGTGCTTATGTTGGGGAAACTCACTGGAGCCTGCGGCAAACACTGGTGTTGCCGCTAAGTATTGTTTATGGGGTTCTCGGAGTAAGTGAAGCGGCACTTGTGAG